>JAEEGF012435632.1_pt1 | contig 30639 bp, 30 predicted proteins | sample 9134171 | NCBI WGS metagenome assembly JAEEGF01 (sample SAMN16246542, study PRJNA631951) | gut metagenome | biome: gut microbiome; feature: rumen; material: AP-attached | host: Bos | place: Iran: Karaj | collected 2018-10 | reverse complement strand
CAGCGCCGAATAATGGGCTCGGAGTTGTAATAATCTTGGTCTGCAAGCCTCACGGGATAACATGCAAGTAAATGCGAACCCCAATAATACAGCAACCACAAAGAATACTTCTGGCGTTTCAGGGACAGTACCCGTAAAAAAGGCCGTCACTTCGATGTCTCTCAGCCAGAATCAGCTGAATTTGTTTGAAGGCGAAATTACGTATATTACGGCCACGCTCTCCAATCCTAATAATTTGACATGGCAGATAGGCAGTAATAACCCATCGGTCGCAGATTGGACGTGGGATAGTGAACTCCAGGCTATTGCAATCGTAGCCAAGACGCCAGGCGAGGCCATCATAACATCGTCATTAGGTACTGTTTCTGACCGTTGTTATGTGACCGTCCTATCTTCTTCTCCTAGTGTCGTCTTTGATGTTCATTCCCTTTCTTTGAAGCTCGGTGAAACAAAGTTTGTCTCCTTTGATGTCTTCTACAATACTATGGAAGAAGATGCTTATTTTGATATTAGTAATCCGGAAATTGCAGAAATAGAATGGAATAGTGAACAGGACCATTTCGCGATTTCTCCCAAAAAGATTGGCAAAACATCGTTGACTATTTATTGTGGAAGTGCTTCAGACGTTTGTGAAATAACTGTTGGAGTCATGTCGTGTACTATCACGGATCTTACTCCTTCTGAAACAACTTTGAGTATTGGCCAAAAAGTTCAGCTTATCATTGGCCGAACTCCCTACGTTCCGAAAGACCAGTTAAAGTTCTCTTCAGATAATCAGAAAGTCGCCACCGTGAGTAGTGAGGGGGTTATTACAGCAGTTGGTGTTGGGCAGACTAATATTTGGGTGGAGTCTTCTTCTAGTGTGAAGCGGTGTTTCTTAACGGTCGAGCCAAGTCAATAAAGAGAGCCGGGCATTCGTATTAGGCGTCAATCCGATAGGATATCCATTAACTCGGTATTGAACCAGATGTATTCTTTGCCGATTTTCTGTTTGGAAAGCAGACCTGCCGATTCAAGTTCGGATAGATACTTCTTGGCGGTGTTGACACTCTTGATACGGTCGGAAAGCAAATTCTTGGGGCGGATATAAGGTTGCTCAAACAGTCGGGAGGTTTCCAGTCGGGAGACGGATAGACCGTTGTCGCGGATCAGCCGGTTTGTTTTACCCATTAACTCCCGGATTCGGTTGATTTTGTGTATGGTATATTCCGCCGTTTGGGAAACCGCATCCATCATAAACAAGATCCATCGCTTCCAGTCTCTCGCTCCCGTGACGTTGGACAGATTCTGATAATACCTGTCTTTGTTCTGCAGGATGTAAGCACTCATATAGAGAATGGGAAGGTCCAGCAGATGTTTTTGGATGAGGTACAGGATACACAGGATTCTGCCGGTACGGCCGTTTCCATCGCGGAAGGGGTGGATGGCTTCGAACTGGTAATGTGCCATTGCCATCTTCAGCAGCGGATCGATGGGATAGGCAGTATCGTCATTCATAAACTCGATCAAGTTGGCCAACTTTTTTTCGACGACGCCCTTGCCCCTTGGCGGTGTGTAGACCGTATCTGCAATGAGAGAGCCCCATCCTCGTTTCTTGATAACAGTTTCAGCCTGATAGGGCCGTATGCCGTCACTGGTTTGTTTGATAATCTGATAGACGCTGATGATGCCCTCCAGCGTCATCTTCCCATTCTGGATAATGTATTGATAGCCTTTCCAGAGGGCTTCCCTGTAGTGAAGAATCTCTTTTGCCGGGCCCTCCAGATAAGCATCTTCCTGATACGACAGGGATCGATATAATTCGTCGTCCGTTGTGAATATGTTTTCGATGGCGCTACTGGCTTTGGCTTCCCGAAGTGCAATCGTATTGACGAAGATAGACTGGTTGGGCAGTTGTGAGGCAAGTCCTTTCAATTCGGCCAGCCGACGGCTTGCCGCCATAAGCGTTCCGATAACTTGTTCATCCAGATATAAGTCTGTCTCTGGAGGAAGCGGGGGCAGTTGGTTATAGGGTATATGGCGGTCGTAGGGTTCCATTGATTTGACAGATTCTGTTTCAACTGTCAAAAATACAAAAATTTTGCCAGTTGCGCAAAAAACTGTCAAAATTAGACCACGTCGTCCGAGTGGAAATGGACTATATATTCGCTCCGGCCAACCACGCAGATTTCGGATTTGTCTAAAAGTTTCCTATCTTTGTATACAAAACAACGATTCCTCTACAAGATCTGCTTCGAGCAGCCCGACGCCTCCGTGCGCGAGAAGATCTGGCACACGATGATTCCCTCGCTCTCCCCGGATGACTGCGCCGCCCTCGCCGCATCTTACGACCTGAGCGGCGGCCAGATCGAAAACGTTGCCCGCAAATACGCCATCAACGCCATCCTCTACGGCGACAAAAAGCGCCCGGTGGACATTCTTCACGAATACTGTCGCACCGAGCGTCTCTGCCATCGTGCCGAGCGGCGGATCGGGTTCTAGGTCTGACTCTCCATCGCCTGTTTGACGCGGTCCCTGATTTCCTCTGCGGTTATGTCGCGGCGGGGAGACATTTTAAAGAAATCCTTGTCTTTGTGGAATAACTGCGGGGAAAGCAATCGGGAATACATAGTCTTTGAACGGACGGAATGGCGGAACAGGTGACTCGCGTAGCTGACTCCCTCCTCTAGGCTATAGCCTTCTTCCAGTAGACAATATATGTCGTAGTAATCGCGGAACAGGGTATGCAGACAGATGGTATAGATTTTCAATCCCAATAATTCTTGGAGAGTCGGAGTCTTCAGGTTATTGTGTCGCCAGCCCACTTTCATCGTTTTTACGGGATTCTCCGGTCTGTAGAATGAAAGCTTGACTTTGCCCCGGTTGATGAAAACCAGGAAATGGTCTTCGCCAAGGATTTCCTCCTTTGCGTCGGGAAAGGCTTGTTTGATTTCGCCTAGAATGCCGTTGAAATCCAGAACCGGCCTGTTTTTTCTTATCCCCAGAAGTTCAAAGTCAAGATCTTCGCTGAGACGGTGATCCATTTGGAGAGACTGCCCGGTTCCTCCGCATAAGAAAAGGTCTTTGATGCATTCCAATCCGGAAACCTGTTCGAAGACTTCCTGTGTGGCCGAAGTGAGTCCGCGGAATACTTTGTTGTTATCGTCAGTGGGCATAGCGTGCGAGATAGCTGTCGGGGTTGTTGATTTCAAAAACCTTGACGGCCAGGATGTAATTCAGGATATTCATCCGGCGGCCCTGACTGACGAGGCGCTCTTTCCAGACTTTTTTGATATGGGCCCTGCTCCAGATTTGAAACAGCAACGGCATTTCCTCCAGCTCCAGATGCACCAGTCCCGCCTCGATGACAGAATCGTCGTCCAGATGTTCAGGGATGCCCTGATAGGACCAGAGCCCTCCCGCCGCTTTGATCTTTTTCAAGATGTTCAACTTTTTCTTTTGCATATCCACATTGCGGGTGCGCCGTAATTCCTTTTCAATCAAATCCTGGGTCTGTACCAGCGCAATGGCCCCTGGTTCAAGCCCCAAGGCTGCATCCAACTTGATGCTTAGGGCTATGGGTATATCCCTTCTGCCGTGCAGGATGGCTGAAAGCGTTTGCTTATGCTCTCCGCACCGGATGGCCAGTTCGGTCTGGCTGATGCCCAATGCAGAAATTCTGCCTTGAATCAGCTCAAGTGCGTTGCAAGCCATTTTTGTTTTCCGTACCATTGCTCTGCAAAGATAGATAAAACAAAAATAGTAAACAAATTTGTTAAAAAATATTATTGTTCTTTGTCGGAGGTCGGGACAAACGTCACTTCGATGCCTTTGCGGCTGACGCGCACCACATTGATGCCGGGCTCGCCGTGCTTGAGACAGTTGCCGATGGCCGAGGCGGTGTAGAAGGCGATGCCGTCGACCGTGGCGGTGTAGCCGCAGTGCGTGTGGCCGGCGAAGACGGCCTCGACGCCGTACTGCTTGAGCAGCGCGAGATAGCGGGCGCGCTTTTCCGGGCTGAAGTTGAAATAGTCTTCCGGCTCGTCGAGCGCTTCGCGGACGATGGGGCAGTGCAGGAACAGGAAGATGTGCCGGGCGCGGCGCGCGTGTGCGCGAGCCAGCTCCTCCTCGAGCCAGGCCCATTGCGCCTCCTCCGCTTCCGCATCGTTCTCCTTGATGCAGTTCGTATCGATGCCCAGAAACACGCAGCCCTTGCGCTTCAGCGCGAAATGGTCGTACCCGTACCGCGCGAGATAGGTCTGCCGCCGCTCCGGCCCGTAGCCCAGCATATCGTGGTTTCCCGGCACCAGCCGGACCGGCGCACTGAGCTCCGCCGCGTTCCGCGCAAAGATGGCCAGCTGCAGCGAATCGTCCGGATCGTTCACCAGGTCGCCCGTAATGAACACCGCATCGGGCCGCAGGGCGTTCGCCGCCGCCACCGCCCTCTGCATCAGCGTATCGGACTGCCGGAACCCCGCCGTCGTATCCCTGAACCCGATCTGCGGATCGGTCATATGCACAAACGTGATAGCCGGCTGGCCGCAGCCCGCTGTCAGCAGTAGCAGCGTCAGCCCCAGTGTCAGCGTCCGACAAAAGTGCCAGAATTTCATAGATCTTCTCATATCAATGCATAAAGATACGCAGAAAAATGACAGGAAGCGAACCTCGATACTCGGGCGCTGGTAGATTCTCTTTATTATTCCTGGTCCCAGACCCATCGGCCATTGAGGCTGTTTCCCTCCCAATGGAGGCCTTTTTCATCTCTCAGTTTATCAATATGATATCGGACTCCTTCTTTTTTCAATCCACACAAATACCCAATTTCCTCTTTGGACAACGTGGGTGAAGATTTGATGATTCGGAATATCTTTTCCCTGATTCGTTTTCTTTCGGTTCTTTTCTTTTGGGGTGTAAAAGCGGGTGTGGTAGCGGGTGCAGTAACGGGTGTGGTATCTTTTCTTCGGATTGAGCTTCCGATCCTTGGGCGCCAGAAAGTAACGTCTGTGCACATCGTATTCGTTTCGATGTCAACCTTCTCGCCGGTCAAACGTTCCCAGGAGTAGATCTTGTCCATTCCGTAACCAGCATTGTCTGAAATCTTCGTATAGCGGAACAGTTTCAGGATGGTCGGATTGCGCGGTGCGGACTGATACCGGTCGCGGAGGTGATTCATATCCACCACGATCTTACCCGGGTTTTGGAAGATGATCCGATTGTCGAACACTCTTATCGTCGGATGCATCGGAGAGAAGTAATCGGCGTGGGAACACATATTGACAAGACCCTCCCTGAGCGCATATAGTTGCGATTCGTCGTCTGGCGCAAAACCGTCCGGCCTGGGCGAAAAGGGCGCAGCATCCACGTGTAGGCGAAGACGCTGGATAATCGCCTCATAACTCTCCCAAATGTTGTCCAGTTCGGGCAGGCGATACGAGAAACGCACGGCGGCATCACTGTACGATGTTCCCGGAATCTCGATGTAATCTACCCAGAAATTGTTCACATATTTCCGTAGTGCCTCGTTATTTCCGAACATCAGCAGCCCTGCATAGGTCAACGCACCGCCACGCGTGATTCCCGTGTATTCGCAGAAGTCCTCGTCCTCAAACTTGTTTGCCCGGAACCCGGGATTGAAGGTCTGAATATACCGGCGATACGAAGCATACGACGCTGCATTCAAATCAGCCAGCGTCATCCCTGCTATCGTTTTTTCCGATTGTGTTCCAAAAGCTTGGCCGCGATACATCGCGGCAATTTCAAGATCCGTCGCTCGCTGGTCGCCGGAACCCGTGCGGATGAACGTATTGTTCGGATTGCCGAACCAGATGGGCTTCAGATCGGAGGATGGCACGAAGAAAGCCAGAATGTGTTTCCCGTCAATATCGATTTTTTTCCCTGCGACACTGAGCGTATGGTTGAACTTATTCTTGCTCCTGACAGTCGTCAAGAAATCGGACTCGATCTTCTCGGGATTTTCGACGCCCTCCAGTTCAAACTTTTTTCCATTCTGGACTACCCCAAAGAGAATCCATCCTCCCGACGTGTTCGAAAAAGAACTCACGGTCGGCCACGTCGCCTTTGGCAGTTCCGTCCGGGCTGCTTTCGCCTCAAAATCATCCCATTCAATGTCGTGAATTCGGGCAATCAGTTCTTCGCGTGTCAGATCTTCTTCCATAACGCAAAGTAACATAACATCTTTCAAACGGGTCCGACATAAAAGCAATTTGCTCTTCGCTTATAATCGGCTGATTATGAGTGGGATTCTTGGATAAAAAAGTGGGAACTAGCCGTTTTTTTTGAACTTCCGGCCGGGATTGATGTCCTGCGCCGAACGCCTTTCCGCGACAGAGATGACCGCGATGCGGAGGAATTTGATTATCTTTGTATGAAACTGAACACTAAAACTATGAGACGGAGATACTCCATCCTAGCCCTCGGCCTGTTGGCCATTATCTCCTTCAGTTGCGCGCAAAACCCTCATTACTGGAAAGGAGCGGATATTGGCTGGGCTACCGAATATGAAACTCGTGGCCTAAAGTTCTACAATCAGGCTGGGGAAGAGCGCGAATGCACGGCGCTGATGAAGGAACTTGGGCTCGATGCAGTGCGTTTCCGCATCTGGGTAGATCCTTCGAAGCATGGAAACTGGAATGCCAAGGACGATCTGCTTGTAAAAGCCAAGCGGGCTGACGACTTGGGGATGGCCATTTTGGTGAACTTCCACTACAGCGACTTCTGGGCAGACCCCAAGAAACAGAACATTCCGGCCTCCTGGAGCGGGAAAAGTTATGAAGAAATCAAGGCTTTGCTTGCTGAACATACGTGTGATATCCTCTCAGCTCTGAAGGCTGAAGGAATCGAAGCGAAGTGGGTGCAGGTCGGCAACGAGATCAGCAACGGCTTCCTGTGGACCGTCGAGGGCAACCAGTGGGGTGACCCCATCCCGGATTCCCTCGGCCGGATAACCATTCTGGAATCCGTCGGCCATCTCCGCAACAACCCTTCCCAATATGCCGGGTTGTTCGCCGCCGGATACGATGCCGTGAAGGAAGTGTTCCCGAAAGCGAAAGTGATCGTCCATCTGGACAACGGATTCAATCAAGCCCTTTACGACAGCAACCTTGACACGCTCAGGAAGTACGGGGCCAAGTGGGACATCATCGGCATGTCCCTTTATCCTTTCTGGGCACTTGATTCCGGTCTGGAAACGGACGAAGAGGAAGCCATCACCCACTGTATCCAGAATATCAATCACGTCTGGGAGAAATACCATACGCCCGTGATGATCGTCGAAACCGGCTTCGAAGTGGACGAGAGCCGTCCTGAGGTAATGGAGAAGGGGAGAGACCAACTCCGGCGCATCATCCGGGAGTCCAAGGCCACCGGCCACTGCGAAGGCATCTTCTATTGGGAACCCGAGTGCCGGCCATTCCAGTACAAACTGGGCGCTTTTGACTCGGAAGGAAAACCTACGGTAATTATGGATGGATTCAAAGACCAGCAGTAACTATGAAACGGATAATCCTATTTTTGACTTTAAAGCCAGAAAATAAACCGATTCATATACCATCTCTACACAAATAAACAGAACAAAACACGTATGGAACAGAATGATAAGGAAATAGATGTATACTTACCGAAGATTGATTCTCCGAGGACTGTTATTAGATACATTTGTGCATTACTCAATACTCATAGAGAAGGACACATTTTTCTCGGATTTGACAAAAATACGAAATTACTTGGTGTAGAAGAGGGGGTGCTGTACTCAATACAAAAAGACTTGGATAGTATTATCCCTAATCCTTCCAATCTTGTCACTATTAATATTGATGAGGCTTTTATAGTTCAAGATGGGAAGAGGGGATGTCTAATTAAGGTAAAAGAAGGTACGTCTCTTTATCGAATTGAAGATTCCGTTTCAAAATATTATGTCTATGTCAAGAACAAGATAAAATTTTACACGGACATCTCAGAGGCTCAAAGGATGTCTGAATACATATCGAGTGGGCTACCATATATTTTGAGTTATGAGCCGAGCGACGCAGCAAAGAGATTGGAACAGAAGAAGTGGCAATTAAATAATAGAGTTGAAATCGCATCCATCGGAGAATTACCTAAGGGCAACTATTTCTACAAATACATTGATTTAGAGGCGTTATTGCTCTCGCTCAAGAATAATACCCTAAGATTTGTTGAACCGACATTTTGGCCAGACAAGTACGAAGGACGGTTCTATAATGCAAATTACAAGGGAATTAATGTAAAATCCTCTGATACTCCTTTCTTGTACGCTTGTTGTTTTACATTGAGTAAAGAAAGCGAGGCTGCATGGAAGGTATACTCATATCAAAAGAAAGGGTTAGGAGCACATTGTGTCGAATTGAGAATTAAAAGGAATCGCTTGAGGGAGCAATTAATAAAAAATACAAAGGATTGTCAACTTTATATAGGGAAGGTAGTGTATAAGAAGTCTACAGAATTAAACGAACTACATGCTTCAAATATTATAAAAGATGGTATTTCAATACCAGCAAAAGATTTCGATAAGTATTTCAGGCAGTTTAATCTTTATAAATACTTAAACCTAATTTTGCTGAAAAGGGATGCTTTTGCCCACGAGAATGAAGTGAGGTACTTAATTATTCCAAATGATGCAGAAAGTCGTATAAAGAGCCATTATGAAAAGAAGCCCGATGGGGATGACGAATTGCAAAAAGAATCAGAACCATATGATATTAAGAATATTGATTGGCTTGACATCATTGATTCAATCCAAATTGATAAAAACTGCTCAGTCATGGAACGAGAAATCCTCAGTGACAGGATTAATATATTGATAAACGCTAGGAAAGACTTAACTGATGCTGAGAAGTCAGAATTAAAAAAAAGATTAGAGCCAACTCCCTTTGATGTCTATGGTGTGGCTGAGGAGATTAACATCGGGGAAGCTATTCGAAAAACTTCTTCCTCAGTGTAGAGATAGGAGATTTAATCATATTGTCCTCGATGGTGGCAAATCCATCATCCGTTTTCCTGGGCGATGGGATTTGGGTAGAAACCCTAAATTAGAAAAGATTTGCAGTGAGAATCTAGATTAATCAGGGCGCATTATGTCAGAAATAGACATTTTGAATGGAGGGGAATGATGTTATGAATGATTACTTTTTTGCCGCTTCGGTCATAGACCTGTAGAAACCGCATTTCGAAAATGAACAAGATTTTTACAGTTGGCCACTCGAATGGCACCGCCGAAGAGCTTCTTTCCTTATTGGCTCTTGCCGGTATTGATTGTGTGGTAGATGTTCGCAGCGTTCCCGCGAGCGCATACACGCCACAGTTTAACAAGGATTATATTAAACGTTTCCTGTCCAACAACGGGATCTTCTATCTCCATTTTGGAGAAGAATTCGGGGCACGCAGGAATGATTCTTTTGTGGATGGTCAGGTGAATTTCGAGAAAGCAGTCACAACCCCTGCCTTCCTACGGGGGGTGGACCGTATAAAACTTGGTCTGGAAAAAGGCTACTATATCGCTCTTATGTGTTCCGAGGCCGATCCTTTAGCCTGCCATCGCTTCTCGATGATATCGCGCTACTTCAATGATAATGGGTTTGAAGTCCAGCACATCCTTCATACGAAAGAGATCAAATCTCACGAAGAGTTGGAGAAGGAGATGATTGATAGTATGCTGCACAAGCGCGGTAGCAAACTTCCAGAGGTCGATACAATGTTTGGGACCTATTCTGCAGAGGATCAGCGTCGAGATGCTTACCGCCTTAAGAACGCTGCTATTGGTTATAAACCGGGTGAAGAATACGAAAACGAGGTCTAAGATGATTACTCTCTATACCATAGGATTTACCAAGAAGAACGCAAGAAAGTTCTTCGGATTGCTCAAGGATGCCGGCATAAAGAAACTTGTCGACATTCGCATCAATAATGCCAGCCAACTGGCCGGCTTTGCTAAGGGCTCCGATTTGGAGTTCTTTATGAAAGCAATATGTGACGCGGACTATGTCCATATTACGGACCTCGCTCCGACCAAGGAACTCCTTAAAGACTACCAGGATAAAGTCATCGATTGGAACGGCTACACCGTTATCTTCAATAACATCTTGAAGAATCGTCGGATTGCCGAGCGTTATCGTGTTGAGGACTTCGATCAGTGTTGCTTCCTTTGCGCCGAAGACACACCGGAAAAGTGCCATCGCCGCCTGGTGGCAGAGTTTTTTCGTGATAAGAACCCGTCCATGGACGTTCAAATAATACATCTCCATTGATGGTTATTTAAATTTTTTTTGCTCATAACACTTTCCTCTCTTCTAGGGAAGTGTTTTTTGTATATGCGTTGATTACTTTTTCCATCGAACTGTCATAAAGGGTTGAAAGGCGATAGACAAAAGCCTAGATACAACAAACACAGTTCGTAAAATGGATAAGACTTTTGTTTGCATGGCAGTCTCCTACAAGTATGGCGGACGTTGCATCGGTGGGGTAGAGCTCACCAAAAATCAGAATGATAACTCCTACTCTATCGTGAAGGAGAATGGCGCCCCTAAATGGGTGCGCCCCGTAACAAGGAACACTGAGCATGGCGAGATCCCTATGTACTTATCTTCCACCTGCAAGGTTATGGACATTGTTAAACTCACTGATGTTGAGGCTTGTCCTGATTGCGCACAGAGCGAAAACTACTATTTCCGTGGGATCAAGAAGGTTGGTCACCTTGCCACGAATTCAGAAACACTGAACATGCTATGCGACAACATGCACAACCTTCTCTTTGGCAACAGAGGAAAAGCCGTTCATCCAGATAGCTACGAGACGATGGACTATTCGCTGATGCTCATCAAAGCCCAGGACGTGAACTTCTTTATGGAAACCCGTTACGGGACCGATCGTATGCGTCTTCGGGTTAACTTTTCTTACAACGGGATCACCTATGATCTTCCTGTAACGGATCCGGATTTGTGCGAACAGGCTGATTATGGAGTAGAGGCCCTCAACGGAAGAGACGCATACTACATGACGATCTCCCTCGGAGTAGAATACGAGGGGTGGCACTCAAAGCTTGTCGCAAATGTGATTCCGCTGGATTAAGCGCTGAGTCAATAAAGCAAAACAAAGGCTCCCCAATTCTCCGGAGACGGATATCTTTCCCTGATGGCACTCTGCGCTTTGCGGAGTGCTTCTTCGTCAGTCATCCCGGAATAGTAATTCCGATAGAATTCCTGCATGAGTTCAGATGTGCACCTGTCGTTGACACTCCATAGGCTCATCAGGATCTTATCAACGCCTGCGAGTTTGAAAGCTCTCTGCAGCCCGTATACACCCTCTGTATTCTTATTCTGGCCAAGGCCGGTCTTGCAAGCGGAGAGTATAGCCAGATCGCAGCCGGAAAAGTCCAGGTACTGAATTTCATCGGCCCTCAGGATGCCGTCATCAACCATAGCAGAGGAAACGAACACTGTATCGACCCTGTTCCAGGTAGAATCGGCTCCGGCAAAGAAGAGTCCCGAGTTGTACATTGGATTGTAATCCTTCCTATGAGCATCGTCCTCTAAGAAGAACCCGTGAGTGGAAATATGCAGGATATTGTCTCCCTTCCCCGCCCTGGACCGGAATGAAGCCTCGGTCGCTAATGTATCGGTAAAGACAAGTACTGTTCCATTATTGCGTTCAACAATGGACTGGATGGCATTTATTTCATCTTTTGAGAAGGTCAGGTGGCGTAGGGTCTCACCGCGTTCTATATCGCGATATACTGACTCATCTTTATTCTCACTTCCCTTTTGTCCACCGTAATCTACATCGCCCCACATAGCCAACAGCAAATGATTTGAAGGAGTGGATTGCTTGTCGTGGATATTCATGATATTGCTAATGCTGGAAAGCAGATGGAACTGGTAGCGGTCAATCAGATGAGTATGGGCACCAAGACCAAGCGACTGGAAAGAAATGGAGTTGAATATCCCGTTGGCAGTGTAATAGACATCAGTTATGTCCGGTAAATACTGCTCAACCGGGGTCCAGATGATGTCTGTCAGGCTAGTATTCGTATAGTCCCGTCTCGGGTCCTGGGAGAATGCATCCAATAGTTCGGTTTTTGTCCCTATGATGACAGGCTTGATTTTCCCTTCGCTCGTGAGAACCAGCGCGAGGAGGTTATCAGTATCCGTCTGGATAAAGTCGACTATCGCCTTGCCAGAGGTAAGGGACTTGCTAATAGTCTTGATGCTTGCCATAGCATTCTCCTGATCGAAACGGTAGTCTTCACATGAAATAGCGAGTTCCTTGTCCAGCATATCAATCTCCTTACGGAGGCTGTTCATTCGGATTGCGTTACCCACATTGCCAAGGCCTTCCCTGTAAGACAGTTCCTTCCGGTACTCTAGCAACTGTTTGTACTTTTCCAGAAGAGATGCGTCACCACTATTCTGGATCTTGTTTGCTGTCTCCCGGTTAGAGCGAAGCAGAAGCCCTTTCAGGAATATAGAATTATCAAAGCAAAGTGAAGCAAGTGCATTGGAAGGATGGTTGTAAAGCAAACAGGCAGCATAATCGAAAGGACCATCAAGCAGATCAACGAAGTGTTCCCGCTGGGATTCACTCATAGTCAGAAGATTCTTTCCAAGAAGGTCGCGGAGACTGGTGCAACAGTCAATAACTTGAGACTCCAGCTCGGGCCAATTCTGCTCGGCTTCCAGGAATTTGAATCCTCTCACCCGGTTGTCGATATATAGCGGGTCGTCCTCAGATGTGTTGTCCTTCAGATATGTCGTGTAAATGGTGTAGAAACGCTTACTGTTTTTTATGTCGTGAACCTCGTAACATATGTCCGACAGGTTTCCATACTCTGACTTGTCCGTGTTGCGCGAATCTGTGTTGAGGGCGTATTCAACGGCATCACTAATAAGTGTATACGCTGGGAGTTCTCCATGCTGTTCTATGAACCATTTAATAAGCAGGTTTGAACACTTGAGCCTATAAGTGGGATTAGTGCGCTTATTATTCTGATAAAGATCTAAGTGATTCGCTAAAGACAGAATCGCCTCATCGGGAGAATCCAAATAAAGCATCTTGACATCATATAGTATCAACAATTGCTCTATTGGAACATCATCTTTTGTTTCTTGAATCTTCAGAAACAGATCATACTTTGCCTTGACGTCGGGAGTGAAGTTTTCTTTCATCAATGAATAGTAACGCTTCTGGCTATCTGTATCACCGATTTCCTCATACATGTCAAAATACTTCCTTGCGACTTCAAAGCGTAACGCATTTTTGAACCAAGGGAATTCTTTTAATGATTCTTGCTGATCATTGGTTAAATATTTCAATTCATAGATATCTCTCAATATCCCCTCAGCATCTTTGTAGTCCCCAATTCGCTTGTAGCAATCGAACACATCATACATTCTGATATACTTATCATCATGTAAATTGAAGACTCCTTTTTTCTGTTCGTAAAAATCCACAGCTGCCTTATACTTATGAGCATCCTTTAGCTCAACAAAGATCCGGGATGAAAGAGAGTAATTAAAGCCAAAGACAGCCTTTGGGAACAACCATTCAGCTAAGAACAGCCCTGCGCAGACCACCAGAACAAGAACAACGACACAAAGCGTCATATACAGATAACACCCCATGGCTCCATGGGCTTCCTCCATGACTCTAAGTCGCTTTTTTCTCTTTTCTTGACTGCTTTTTGCCATCATTATACTAAATTTGCACTATGAAAACTGCCTGGGTACCAATAATAAGAGAGATTCTGCTGCTTATTCTGGCAGTACTGATCTTTCTTGTCTTATATGACTGCCTGGTCAAGAAGAAATCGCTCAAGGGATCATTGAACGAACGTCTGGTCCTTCTTCTTTTCCGGGACGGTCTTGGCTGGATCGTTTATCTCATAGGCATTGTTGTCGTTGTTTTCTTGGTCTATTCAATCTTTTTTGAGTAGTCTGCTTCTCACATCAAAAGATGTATTGTTTAGGAACTCCACCGCATCTGAAATGGTGGTCCTCAGGCTGTCCCTCTCAACAATGGATAGTCTGACGCCCTTTTCAACCTTCTTCCCCAAACGCGACGCATAAGTCCAGTAGTAAAGCGTCGAATCAATTTGATACTGATACTGGTCGATGAAAACGACAGCATCATCTGTCTCAAACTGTTCATGACCAACCTCACCCTTAAACAACAAGGGATCAAATGGCTGGTGCTCCGTTATTGAGTAAATATAGAAGTGTCGCGAAGGTTCATACTCCTCAGTTGTACACGAGACGAGCGCTATTGACTTGCTCACTGTATCGCGGAACCAGAACACCTCTTCAATAGATAGTGGAGTCGTCGTTGAATCCAATTGCCACGTCTCTTTTGGAATAAAGATAGCGCGTCCATCAGTCATTTCATTATCCTTGAGCTCTATCCTGCTCGGATCTATCTTCTTCCCATTGATTCCTTTCTTGACAGAGACCCCGATCGCCTGGGCAAAAAGCAATCCTAGAAGGACATACAGGAGAATTCCTATCGTCCCAGGAAAGCCAAGACGTCTTTCATTCTTGGGGTATTCCTTCTTTATAGACTCGGATACACAGAGGTAAATGAAAAATATGAGAGGGAAAGCCAGGATAAGTAACGGCAGCCATAGCGCACCGAAGTTGAAACTGGAGAATCTCGTCACTCCATTTAGGAGAAGTGCCACAAAATGGAAAGGCAGACAAAGCTTCAGAGAAGGGATTGCACTCTTGGATCCCTTTAGCGCAAGAATGATTGCCAAGAAGCCAAACAAAATCCATAATGCCCAATCGAAATAGAACAAGGAGAAAAGGGTTGGCGTATTAGATTGCAGTATCTCTGGGATGATGGATTTATGAATCTGTGAAACGCCACCAATAGAGATCCTAAATAGATAACAAAAGAAAACACACAACATAATCTTGTACGTTGTGTTGAGGCTTCTGGTTTCCTCCTGGCCAACACTTGCTTGCCTTATTTTCTCCTCATTCTCCATATAACAAACAGCAACAATGCAAATGCAGCTACTATGGCTATTATATAGGCTTTGGAGTGACCTTCCTCCTTATCTGCAATGGAAACGTTTGGTGTATCAACCTTGGCATTATCGGGGCGTTGATATTCAAACGAGGCGCGAATACCAGGATTCTGGTACGGAACAAGTGTATCCATAGCAGTAACAACTCGATCCAGGAATACAATCAGATCATTCACTCCTCCGTCATTAAGAGCACCAGCGACAGCATAGGACAATGAGCCATATCCCTTCCCGTCCGGTCGGGTTATCTCGGCATTTTTTGAATATGCTTGGCACGCGCTCAAATAGACCACAGTTGCGTTGTGATTGATCTCTATCTTAGACGTGTCTCGGTTGAAGCGCTTTTTTTGGGCTTCGTCAGTAATAACTTTCCCGAAAATGTCAGAAGTCCCACGGTATACGCCAGTTGTATCGATGCCTCCACCAGAATCTCTTTGCATCGAATCACTGTGACAAGCATCGAGAACCACGACGACTAGTCCCCCAACGCCGGCTTTATTCCGGATGGCATCAATAAGGCCCCCAAATTCATTGTCTCGCAGGTGGTTTTGACCGGCATAGTCTGGAGACCAGTCTTTCTTTGCGTCGTATGGGATAATTGCCTCATCGAGCATATCCGCGAGTGTATCCGGGTCGGGGATTATCGGCAGCATTTGTTGGCCATGGCCAGAAAAATGGACAAGTACTGTGTCGCCTAATGATGTTGACTTGGCGGTCTCATTCAAGATGGAAACGATGCCATTATGGGTGGCTTGTTTGTCTTCAAGGACGGCAACATCCCAATCTGAAGAGAGCAAATCTCTCAACAACGTCACATCGTTATGGGCATTCAACTTACACCACCCACTTCCCTCCGGATAATCCGACACGCCTATCAGGATTGCCTTTTTCTGGGCAGTCATAGGAAAGGCCAAAAGTAGCCCCAGCAATATGAAGGTCAGTCTTCTCATTGCTTTTCGGAGAACATCTGCATAAGGAGCCGATTCTTTGTGGCTATTTCTTCGTATTTGCTCTCTGAAATGCCTATAGCCTCCATACAATGGAATAGTTTGTCAATCTTGTCTTCATCCGGCGTGTTCGACCGTGAAGAGATTACCATCGCAGAAAAGAAGGGTTCAAGCATAGCGAAATCATGTTCCTCAAGCCCGGTTAGGTGAGAGAGAATACCAGCTTCTCCTTCTGTCTGAAGCCGATGCTTGCAGTTCGCCCAAGCTATATTGAAATACCGGAATTGCTGTTGAGCCGCAGGGTTCTGAGTGAAAACACTTTCGGGCTCACCGTTGGCCGTAGCGATCAAATACCCCACACACATAACAGCTTCCTTCTGAACATCTGTGATATCTCCATAAGAGTGCTCAATCATAGAAAGCGGGTCGTCGTCATCAAAAGCGGGGTCATTGACTACACGATTTACAATCTGGTCAGGATTCAGCAGCTGCGTAACTTTTGCCTGGTGCTCTCGAATCTTCTGCTGGGCCACGGCTACAAATGCATTGGCCTGGTCTTTCTGGGTGAAAGCAGAGCCATCCCTAAGTCCTTTAGCCGTATATTGGAACCGCAATTCCTGCTGAAAGTACTTGTATCCAACCTCCATGATCATATTCCCCGTGCTGTACAGAAAATGCACAATCATATTCTGGCGCATAGGGTCCGTGGACATCATATTCACTGCCCGGGGATTGTCATCGAATTCATGGATTTTCCCCTGCCCTTCAAACAATCCATTATTGATGGTCTTGAAGAATATGGCGAGCTTGTCGGCCAGCTTTGTGTCGGCCAACTCTCGCTTGTCCTTTATCAAGGCTCCGAGGAACGGATAGAGCAGCAAGAAAAGAACAACAAATATCAGTAATACTATGAGGAATGCTTTCGACATGATTACCAGAGCAGTTTATCAAGTACTTCCTTGGAGCGTTCATCATTAAGCTCAAGCTCCTTCAAGATTTCCTTGGCGGCACGCTTCTTACCCATCTTTAGATAGACCAGAGCTTTCCTATACTTAAGATCGTTCATAGCCTGGGTATATGCGGCAATCGCTTCAGGATCATCTCCAAGTTCGTAGGTCTTTCCGAGTTCTTCGTCAATCAGGTCGATGGCTTTCTGATAGTCACCCTTTTCAATACAATCATCGATGGGGTCGCCGCCTCTCCAAACAACAGCCAATGCATCCGTACCGACGGACTTTGTACGACTATCATCCCAGACGAATACTCCAAGCACCATCGCTGCAGCAACCGCAACTGTACTCATTACATATCTGTACCTGGCAAAGAAGTTCGCGGTACGAACCGTCGTCGTACTCCTATTGGTGGACAGTTCTTCTTCTTTTGCCCGCATCACCTCCCTCATCTCATGAATCTTGATGCCGCGCATCAAGCTGAACTGACGCTGATAGTACTCTCTCAGTTCCGGGTTGGTTTTAATCTCTTCTGCGAAGGCCCTTGATTCGGCATCACTCATCTCCTTACGAAGGAAACGATCGACCCTTTCAGACAGTTCTTCGTTGAATGGTGTGTTCTTGATATCTTCCATAATCGTTTCTCCGTATTAATTGTCAGCCAGGGCTTCCAAAAAAGCAACTTTAAACTTTTTGTGGCAACGGGATTTCTGGTTCTTAACAGAATCCGCACTGCTGTATTGGGGCATAATCTGCGCAATCTCTTCGAGGGACTTTTTCTCCCAGAAGAAATAGGTGAAAATCTCTTTGCAATGAGGCTCCATTACCTCAACGATATGCTGGACAATGGTGAATTTTGCCTCATTATCCAGCTCCTCGTCAGATGAAAGGTCGAAGATTGGATCCACATTCACCTTAGCAGGGTTTACCTGTGTCATGCAATCATCAAAACCATACTGTGGATTATTGTCGTCGTGCGCTATTCTTTCTATAGGATCGAAGTCCACATATCGGCGTTCCTTTCTCTCCATTTCCTTCAGGGTCAGTTTGCCGATGCTGATGAGATAGGTCTCAAGTGAAGCGGTCAGCTTGTTGATGGTCCCGTCTTTCCCTCTGATATAAATCTTGCCGCCATCAACAAACATCTTGGCCGTCATAATCTGGTTGTAGAGTTTGATCAGGGAATTCTGATACAAATCATCCAGATAGGCATCACTATCATTAAACTTATACATCCGGCGATTGCCAAACTTTTCTTCCGAACACTTGGCAAAGAAGTAACCAAAGAACCTGTCCCTGTATTTTTCATACAAGGACGAGAACGCCTGGTCATCGCCACCGTATATTTTCTCAACGAGATGTGGTTCGTTGTTGAATAGACGCATAATCCGCTTAATTTCTGCAAATATACTAATTTGTTAGCGAGCGCCTTGCACAAAACTCCACAAAAGAACACAAAACAAGCATAAATACCCACTACTCTTTTTTTAAAGTGTCGTTGATTACCTTTTGACTTGTTCTGCCATTAAGGTCAAACAAAGGTTTGATATTATGGAACAGACAATTCAAAACACACTCAAAAGATGGGAGACATCCCTCATCAATTTTGGTAAGATTGACCAGTGGAACATCAATGAAGATTACAGCAATCTGTGTGCTTTCATTGCTGAAGGTAAATCAAAAGCAGCCCGTAGCGCAGTTCGTGAATGTAGGGATTATTCCATATCAGGGACTTGCGACGCGGCTATCCTTCTCTCTAAAGTCAGGAACGCAAACCGAATCCTGAACAAGCCCAACGACAGCCGAATCAATCGGGAAATGAAGAAGATTAATTCGGTTGGCCAGACAAAGCGTTATGAGAGCACCACCAAGAAGCTGTATGCCGAGAAGCTGCGGTTCAAAGATGGCAAGTACCTAAAAGACATCGACATCTCGATGGAAGACGGCGCTACTTCAAGGATAGTACGTCGAATTGTGGAAAAAAGAATGTGTCAGGCCTACCATCAGCAGCATAAGAATTCTACAAGAAACGATGGGCATGACCGGCACTTTATGAAGCGTGCCACCTCCTTCCAGCTTCATAACCTTGGTCAAATTGAATGCGAAGAAGGCGTTTGCCGTTCCCAGTCTACCCATTGGAAAAAGACCTACGACCCCATCTCCGGCGAAGTAGTCTTCAAGAAGAAGATGGCGTACTCCACTTATGAAGAAGCAGATGAGGCCGCTCGTCAGTACATGACCAGGCACCCTGAAGAGGCCGTTCCGGTAACTGCATACAAGTGCGCCTTCTGTGGTAAGTGGCACATAGGTCATTCTACACCCGAAGAAGAAAAAACTTATCCCGAGCTGGTTACCTTTCTCGGAATGGCGTCATAAAGTGCAGATGTTTAATCGTATCCTTGATCCAATAGCCGTCTCATCAATGATTAATCTATTCAAATCCAAGAATAAGAAGATGCTGAAGACATCTAATGAACTGACATCAAAAGAAATGCTGTCTATAATCCACGAGGAAGGATACTTTCCTCGTCCCGAAGATGATGGCGATGTGTCCTTCAAAATCAAGGGCACCACTTTTACCTTCGGAACATGCGCCAAAGGATTTGTTTACGGTCGTATATATTACCATTTGAAGAGAGAGGACAAGTGGCCTGCGATGCTGGCCGCCCAGCATGTAGAATTATCCTATGTCGCTATTAAAACACTCGTCGTCCCTGACAATGAAAGTCTGATTTTCTCTGTGGAGTCACTTTGTGGAACCAGCGAAGCTTTCAGGGCATTCTTCAATAGAGCACTTTCCATATTAGCTAATTCCGTTGGCTCGTTCACGGACAAGTTCCGTGATTACAAGGAAAACGAAAAAAGCAGAGAGAGGGAATGTCAAGAAGACGTCCAGTTGCAAAAGAGTCTTTCTGGCAAAACGATCCTTTCGTAGAAGGATTATTACGTTATTGTAACCATCACTAAAAATGGAGAAGGCATGAATAGCAGGTTGAAAGTTGATGCTACTGGGTAATCAAAGATTATTGTTTCGCTAAACTGGATTGAGTTGTCATAATATTAGAACGGATGTCAGAAATTAAATCAAAAGCATCGTTCCCGCCTATAGGGACTCTAAGGCACGCATTAGCGAGGTGCTGCAAGGTGTTTGGGATAAGCAAGGACACTTGTTTGGCCTGACATTGTTGCTCTCCTCGAAGGAGTCCATAATAACAATGCTTTGGGCAATGCAGGAGCCGGAGAATGCCGGGATAACGAAGGGAACTCACGATATGACAACAATAATATCGGAGTTGGCGGCGGAAATCAAAGACAAAGAGGATGCTCTTAATGGAATTAATGTTGAGAATGATAATACATAATACCAGATAACGGATGATTATCATTCTTGATGTTCATGGCCGGGATTTCTGGATGAAGCCCGCCGAAGAGAGCCGGGGGGAATAAAAATGTGGGCGGTATCTATAAAACTTGAAAAACCTTGTAAAACTCTCTTGCAAAAACCAAGTCAACACTCTAACTTTGTAAAGCGATACCGCCCTTCGGGGCGGGCCGGGAACACTCACATCACACATCACATTTGTTATGAATCAGTTAAAGCGCATTTTACTTGCGCGGTGGGGATCGTCACCGCGCGTCACGGCCTCATAGGCTTCCGACCATAGTTTTTTACCTGTACCGGCCATGGGATGAGGATGTCCCGGGGGTGCGCTAGCTTTGCCCTTCCGGCCGGTTTCCGCCCTCAATTTGCGAAGATACAGTTCGCGAACTGAATCTACTTTTGTCCCTGTAAGAAACACCACGCATTCAAGTATAAAACGATATGGAAACCTTTTTTATGATTTTTCTCTTCATCCTCACACTCGTATTCCTGGCTCTCTGGATAAAGGAGAAGGACGGGAAAGAGGATTATCACACGACGGTCGGGCGAATCGACCGGATGCTTTCGTCGATCGACGACAAGGTCACGCAGCTGTCCGGCAGTGCTGATGCCGGGCATCCTGAGCAGGGCGGACAGGGATTAGGCGGTCCTGTCACGAAGGAGTTCGCCCTGGAGGCCTTGCGCTATCATCACCTGACGATTGAAGACGCTGACCCGGACGAGCCGGACATTGTCCCCTTCAGCTCCAACCAGATCAACTATCGGCTCAACACGTCGCATCTCCCATATGTGTCGATCGAAGCTGGCTTTCGCTTTGATCTTCCTGAGGAGGATCTTGATCTTATGAGAAAGGCTGCCGAGGATATCACCTACAATATGTACATCGCTAAGGTCATCGTCTCTCCCAAGGGCTTTTATGTGTTCCAAGCCGATTTCCTGGCCGATTCCTGTCTGCAGTTCCGCGACAACCTGCGCAGCTATATCGATATCCTCCTGGAGGCTCAGCATCGCTTTAATGAGTTGTACCACAAGAAGTGGGAAGAACAGAAAAAAATATCGAGAGATGCCCTGCAAAACACCCTCCTGGCCGCTCAGACCGACGCGGCCGGCAATAAAATCCTTTCGTAAATGAAAACTTACCGAAAAACCGTCTCTGAGCCCCGCCTCAATGACTATGAGGGGCGGAAGCCGCCGCAGGCCATTGACATTGAGGAGGCGGTGCTGGGGGCGATGCTCCTGGAGGCCGAGGCGGTGACCGAACTGATGAGCGTGCTGAAGCCCGAGCACTTCTACAAGAAGGCGCATCGGCAGATTTATGCCGCGATGGCGGAACTTGCGCTGCACGGCAATCCCGTGGATATCCTCACGGTATCGGATGAGCTGGCCCGGCGCGGGGAGCTGGACGAGGCAGGGGGGACTGCGTATCTGAGCGCGCTCTCCACGCGGATCGGCTCGGCGGTGCATATCGACTACCACGCGCGGATCCTGCAGGAGAAGTATCTGCAGCGCGAGATGATTTCCGTGGCGTACGGGGTCCTGCACGATGCCTTCGAGGGAGAGGTGCCGGCCGCTACGCTGATCAACGACACGCAGGACCGCATCTATCAGCTGGAGGAGCACGGTGCGCGCAGCGAGGTGATGTCGATCCGCTCGGCACTGGGCGAGGCATACAACATAATAACGGAGAATCAGGCACGTGAGGATGGCCTGAGCGGGCTTCCGTCGGGCTATGTGGGGATCGACCGCATCACGTTTGGCTGGCAGCCCGGCGACCTGGTGATCGTGGCGGCGCGCCCGTCGGTGGGCAAGACGGCCTTTGCGCTGACGATGGCCCGGAACATGGCCGTGGACCATCGCGTCCCGGTGGCGTTCTTCTCCACGGAAATGTCGGCCAACCAGCTGATGACGCGCCTGCTCGTCAGCGAGGCGGGGCTTTCCGCCGACAAGCTTCGCGGCGCGAAGAAGATGAACCGGCAGGAATGGAACCAACTCAACGATGCGATCTGCCGGCTGGAACAGGCGCCTATCAGCATCGACATCACGGGCTCCATCTCCGTCCACGAGTTCCGCGCGAAGGCGCGGCGGCTCGTCAGCCGGGAGCACGTGAAGATCCTCATCGTGGATTACCTGCAGCATATGTCCGGCCCTCCGGGCGTCCAGAACCGCGAGCAGGAGGTGGCGGCCATCTCCCGCATCCTGAAAGACATCGCCATCGAACTCAACGTCCCGGTCATCGCCCTGTCGCAGCTGAGCCGCGAGGTCGAGAAGCGCGGCGGCAACAAGCGTCCGCAGCTGAGCGACCTCCGCGACTCCGGCTCCATCGAGCAGGACGCCGACATCGTGATGTTCCTCCACCGCGCCGACTACCAGGGGATGGGCGACGACAACACCGTCCCCGGCGAAACCAACGTCATCATCGCCAAGCACCGCAACGGCGAGACCGCCGACGTCCGGATGCGCTTCCTCCTCTCCGAATGCCGCTTCGTCGACTTCAACGATTACACATATGTAACTTCAAGAATGAATATACAATGAACCGAACCCCTTTCTCCTTATTCTGTTTTGCGGCCACGCTGCTGGCTGCGATGAGCCTGGTTTCCTGCCAGCCGAAATACGTTTCGGACTACGATTACCGGAAGGCCGACGAGGCCTATCACAACGACGACTACGAAGAGGCGATGCGATTGGTCGAGAAGCAGTTGAAGGCCACGCCGAAGAACGTCGATGCCATTTACCTGCGTGCACTGATTCATTACGAGACGGACGAGTATACGCTGGCGCTGAAGGATGCTGACAGGGCTCTCCGATGCTATGGCGGAGAACCGGAGGTGGAAAGGTCTCGCATCTACGCCTTCAAGGGCTTGGTCTTTCAGTCGATGGACCGTTACCCGGATGCCGCCAAGGCTTTCTCCCGCGCGGAGAAATATGCTCGCAAGGACGACCCCGGCCACGTGCAGGATATCCTGTTCATGCTGGCGCAGTCCTATTACAAGATTGGGGATCGCTCTGCTGTGGAGAAGATATACCGGCAGATGCTGAAGGATGACAGCGAGGACACGGCCGCTATGGTCGGTCTGGCGCGGAATCGGCTGGATGATGAAAAGTATGAGGAAGCGCTGGAGTGGCTGGAAAAGGCGCAGGCCATCGATGAAGACTACAGTTCGGTGTACAAGTTCAAGATGCGGGTTTTTGACAAGATGGACCAGCGTGAAGCCTGTATTGAGGCCGCATTGAAGCTTCTCGAGCTGGACGATGACGCCCCGATTTCTGGAATCGCCGAATATTGCGGGAAGTATTATGATTATGCCGTGGCGAAAGTCAAGTCTCTGGCCAATTCTTCGGATGAGCCCCTGCGCTGGCAGGTCCTGCTTACGACCCTGTATGAGGACCATGGCGATTATCGGAGTGCCTTAGGGATATACGACCAGCTGATGGATGATCTCGACAGGGATGCCGTTCTGCTAGTGGCGCGCGCGCAGTGCTTCGAGGAGATGGAGGACTATCGCAAGGCTGCCGATGATTATGCGGAAGCGTTCGAACAAACGGGCGATTGGGAATACCTTGGCAATCGGGGCGATGCTCTCCGTACCGGCGGCTTCTATGAGGAGGCGATCCAGAGCTATCAAGCGTGTCGGGAGAAAGATCCGGCAGAAGGCTACTATTACTACGCGATCGGCTGGAGCTATGAACTCTCGGGCGATCCCCATCAGGCCATTCTTTATTATGACGAAGGGATCAAGGTTGACCAGAGCTATCCGTATCTTTTCCTGAGCCGGGCCGATCTGCTCAAGCAGGATCATCCCGACGAGGCGCGTGCCGACTATGAAAAGGTGCTGGAACTGGATACGGTCCCGGGCGACGGTAGCTGCCGTCATTATGCCTTGCTGGGCTTGGGGCGTGCTGAAGATGCGGAGGAGTGGATGCTTCGCGTGATTGCTGCCGATCCGGACGATAAAGGGAGTTATTATGACAAGGCCTGCTTGTACGGACGGATGGGGCGGTTGGAAGAGTCGCTGGCAGCGCTCGATACGGCCTTTCAGAAAGGATTCCGCCGCTTTGCCCATCTCGAGCACGACGACGATATGGACCCGATCCGGAACCTGCCCAAATATAAAGCCCTGGTCGAGAAATACAAGTCCTATGCGGATCATCCGGAGCCGGAGGTCGCAACACCTGCCCGGGAAGATTCCGGGATTCAGCGCACCCGGACCGATTCGGTCGTCAGCGAGATTCCGGTGAAACGCAGGCCGGGCGGGACGTATGAGGTGCCGTGCACCATCAACGGCCTGCCGCTGAAGTTCATCTTCGACACGGGAGCGAGCGACGTCACGCTCTCGTCGGTTGAGGCGGACTTTATGCTGAAAAACGACTACCTCTCGGAGCGGGATTTCCGGGGCTCCCGCAAGTATCTCACGGCTTCGGGCAACATCTGTGAGGGTGCGGTAATCTGCCTCAAGGAAGTGAAAGTGGGGGAGTTCTCCCTCAAGAACATCGAAGCCTCCGTCGTCAAGAACCAGAAGGCCCCGCTGCTCCTCGGCCAGTCCGCCCTCGAACGTTTCGGCAGCATTACCATCGACAACGAAAACAGCCGGATTGTCATCAGGAAGTAAATCGATAAACACAAACACATCACTAAAACCTATACTGCAATGCCTTTTTTCAGACAGGAGTTGGCCATCGACCTGGGCACGGCCAACACCGTGATTTTCAAGGACGACAAGATCGTGCTTGACGAGCCCAGCATTATCGCCGTGGAGGCGAAGACGGGGAAGCTGATGGCCATCGGCACGGAGGCGCAACTCATCGAGGAGCACACCAACGCCCGCATCTACACCGTGCGGCCCCTGATGAACGGCGTCATCGCCGACTACGATGCCGCCGAAATGATGCTCACGGGCTTCATCAAGAAAGCCCTGGGTGGCCGGCGCGGGCTGATCAAGCCGGCGCTCAAACTTGTGATCGGCATTCCCGGCGGAGCGACGCCGGTCGATATGCGGTCGATCCGCGACTCTGCGGCCCACGCCGGGGCGCAGGATCCCTATATGATTTACGAACCGATGGCCTCGGCGCTGGGCATCGGTCTCGACGTGATGGCGCCGAACGGAAATATGGTGGTTGATATCGGCGGCGGCACCACGGAGATTGCCGTGATTTCGCTGGGCGGCATCGTGGAGCCGTCGTCCAGCATCCACGTGGCGGGCAACGAGATTACCAACGACATCATCGATTATCTGGGCCAGAAGCACGGCATCAGCATCGGCCGCACGACGGCCGAGCAGATCAAGTTCTCGGTGGGCTCCGTGCTGAAGGAACTGCCGCCCGAAGAAGCTCCGGAAGACTTTCTGGTCGAGGGCCGGAGCATGGCCACGCCGCACCCGGCCTCAGCAATGATCTCCTATGGCGAAGTGGCGGACTGCATCGACAAGACGATCTCCAAGATCGAGAACGAGATTCTCAAGGTCCTGCAGAAAACCCCGCCGGAACTGTACTCCAACCTTGTCCACAACGGCATCTGGCTCGCCGGTGGCGGTGCGCTGCTCCGCGGCCTCGCCCAGCGCTTCACCGACAAGATCGACATCCCATTCCACGTGGCCGACGATCCCCTCAAGGCCGTCGCCCGCGGCACCTGCCTCGCCCTGAAGAACACCGACAAATATCCATTCCTGATGCGATGAAAGAGAACTACGCGGCTGCCCTGGACTTCGGAAGTTCCAAGGTGGCGCTGGCGGTCGGGGAGAAGACCGACGCCGGCATCCGGATTGTCAGTTACCACGATGCGCCTTCGGCGGGCATCGAGAGCGGCGAGATCATCAATGATTTCAGGGTGGCGGAGACGGTCCGCGCCCTGATCCAGCAGGCCGAAGCCGAGCTGGACGAGAAGATTACTGAAGTGACGGTGGGCGTCTCCGGAAGGGTTCTCCATCGGGAGGACCATTCCGCGTTTATCAAGCGCAGGAATGCGGGGGCCTGCATCTCCGATGCCGAGGTCCGGCGAATCATCCGGGCTCAGTACGAGACCGCGGCGGGGGAAGAAGAGATGGTGTTCGAGGCCGCGCCCCAGCGCTACAGCACGGAAGACCGTTTCGGAATTACCCAGGACGAGCTGATTGGGATGGTCGGTTCCGAGATCGTGGCCGATTTCATTCTTTTCAAGGGGCGCAAGTCCATTCTGGACCGGCGCGCCAAGGTGCTGGGCGACTGTGGCCTGAAGTTGAACAAGGCCGTCCTGGCACCAATAGCATCGGCCCGTTCTGTGCTCAGCGCCCGGGAGATGGAGCGCGGCGTGGTCCTGGTCGACATCGGGGCGGAAACCACGGAAGTGGCCATCATCCAGGACAGCATCGTCCGCCACGTCGCCATCATCCCCTTCGGCGGGGAGACCGTCACGGGCGATATCAAGACCGATACCGGCATCACGCGCAGGTGGGCCGAGAGCGTGAAGATCCAGCAGGGACGCTGCTGCGAAGAGTACGCCGTGGAAAACCGGAAACTGATGCTGAAAGATGAGAACGACAACGTGGAGGACGAGGTCGACCTGGTGCTGCTCGCGCGCATCATCGAAGCCCGTATGAGCGAGATCTTCGATGCCGTGGGCTATGTCATCGACCAGTCCGACTTTGCCAGGCGGCTGCCCGCCGGCGTGGTCATCACGGGCGGCACGGCGCATCTGGACAACATCCTTCAGCTCGCAAGCTCGCTGCTGGAGCGGAAGGTCCGTCTGGCTGCCCCGCAGGGTTCCATCAGCAGCGGCAGTGTCGATGAGGCCTTCGATGTTTATTCTTCGACGGCCGTCGGCCTTGTGCTTGAGACGCTCGACCCGAAACTGTCTTCCGCCCTCGAGTTCGAGCAGGGGCCGGAAACAGTTCCTCAAGATTATTCGGAACCGCCCGTGGATCCGCCTAGGAAAACCCGCAGCGGCCCGTTCGGAGGGCGGGGAAGAGGCTCGAAGGGCGATGATTCGCCCGGCCTGTTCGACGGGATTGAAAAGTTATTCAGAGTAGAACAGAATGATAACGCCTAAGCTATGGATAAGGAATTGATCCCTGTCTCTTGGGAGAAAAGAGGCAACCTCATCACCGTCATCGGCGTCGGTGGTGGCGGCACCAACGCGGTGTCGTATATGTACCCGATGGAGTTCAGGGACGTCGATTTCGTCGTCTGCAATACGGATGTCAAATCGCTGGAACGCAGTCCCGTCCCCAACAAGCTCCAGATCGGTCCGGGCGTTACCGGCGGTCTGGGCACGGGTATGGACCACGTGCTGGGAAAGAAGGCGGCGGAGGAGTCGGCTGAAGAAATTGAAAAGGCCTTTGGCGAAGATTCGGAGATGGCTTTCATCACCTGCGGTGAGGGCGGCGGCACCGGCACCGGTGCGAGCCCGGTCATTGCCAGGCTGGCCAAGGAGCGCGGAATGCTGACCGTAGGTGTCGTTACCATCCCGTTCCGCGATGAAGGAAAGGAGTCGCTTTACCGTGCCGTCGAAGGCATCAAGGAACTGGCCAAGTATGTCGACAGCCTGCTGGTCATCGACAATCAGAAGTTGTACGACCTGTATGGGATGATGACCTTCCGCAAGGGCTTTGCCAAGGCCAACGAAGTGCTGGCCACGGCCGTCAAGAGCATCTCGGAAGTCATCACGACGACAGGTGAGCTCAACGTCGATTTTGCCGACGCCCGGAAGATCCTGCGCGACAGCGGCGTGGCCATAATGGGTATCGGCGAGGCGGAAGGGGGGGACCGTGCCGTCCAGGTCGTGGAGAATGCGCTCACTTCGCCGTTGCTCAACGACTTGAACCTGCAGAATGTCAAGCGCGCCCTCATCAACATCACCGTCAACGGCGACCCGGAAGACGGCCCCCTGATGTCGGAACTCTCGCAGATCATGGATCACGTGGCCCACTTCACCGGGGCGACCATCAACTTCAAGCGCGGCATCGTCTACGACGATACGATGGGCGACCGCATCCGCGTGACCATCATTGCCACCGGCTTCGAGATGTGGCAGCTGCCGGTCATCGACGAAAACGAAGTCAACAGCGCCAACAACATCGACCTGCGCATCATCCCCGACCCGTTCGCCACCCGCAAGCGCGGCCTCCCGCCGACCCCCGACGCTGTCAAACGCTTCAACAAGAAGCGCGTCCCCGGCGTCCCTTCCCTGATCGAGGAAGACATCCGCCGGCTCAAGGTCCTCGAAGAAGAAACCGCCTATACCCGCCGATATAAGTTGCTGGTGAATGGCTGAAATCTGCCGCCCCGCCGGCGGCTCGATGCGGATCCCTCTGAAGTGTAATCGTCAGCCGTGCTAAACGTGGCTGGAGTGCCTGGGAGGCGTATTGCTGCGCTCGGTCTGCTCAAAACGAGCAGACCAAGCGCGGGCGAACGCGTAACTATCAGATTATCAATGCCGTTTAATTGGCGTCCGCGCTTGACGATTACACTTTCGGCCGCTTGGCTCCGTTGCGGGCATGGTCCCAGGGTGTTTTGGGCAAGGTCTCATTTGGGGGCCGGGATCTTGCCCACCAAAATACCCTCAGGAAAGCCTCTGGCCGCAAATCCCCGGGCAAGGTCCGGTCTATGAAATGAGACCTTGCCCAATCGCCGCCCCACAAGATGCAGAGTTGACGGAACGATACGGTTTTACGTCCCAAAAAGTTTGATGATCAGATAAAAGAGTGTATCTTTGCAACGCAAGCCTGATGTTTCAGTGGCCGTAGCAGGCTTACTGATTATGGACTGAAGGATATTTAGAGGGTGACCAATAGCTTTGGTTACCCTCTTTTTCTCAAGCAAATATAACCTCTCCGAACTTCAAGAAAAAAATCGGTTGAAAGATTTATTGATTCTCGTGAAAACTGAGAAAATCTAAAAAAAATGGACGTAGAAGAAGACAATGAGGATGTCGATGACTGCCAGGTAAGGAGTGCCTGGTTTTTTTCTGCCCTATATTGAGTTGATGAATAAAAAACGTATATTTGTCTAAATAATACTGGTTATGGTCAAGAGATTAAGTTCGATATTCATAGTTGCAGCGGCGTTTCTTTTTTGTTCGTCCTGCGGAACTATAGGCTATATGTATAAGCCGCTGGCGGCTGAAGGCTGTTCCGCTGATTTCTCCGTTAATAAGCGTGATGGTGTTCTCTATGTCTATGTTAGAATTAGTTCTGACCGGCATCAGTTTGTTGAATCTCCAACAATGCTGTTGCGAAACTTCGACCAGGATACTGCATCGCTTATGGGTACGAGGCTTGATCCTCAAAGCTCAACGTACGGCATCGTTTCGGGGAGTGTAGTGATTCCTGTGACTAGCCATTATGCTACGGTGGAATTCGCAATACCGGAAGAGAAAATACCATTCTTCAAAAGCGGCATACAGAAGATTCGCCTTACAATGGTTCCTATGAACCACGAGCGCGAATTCGGTAAAGATGAGATTGGCCAGCCGCTCTATAAGAAATTGCTTCAGGAAAACAAAAAATCCGAGCAGTTTTAACGAAAGCAAGAAAAGTCAGAACTCCAGCTGGAATCCGTTTCCTTTCAGCCTGTCATAGTTATCCTTGTCAAAGCGATACTTGACAGGCGTTCTTGTGCCGTGGCGGGGCGTGTCTTCGTCCACTTCGGAGAGAATGCCGTAGTGCTTCATCTTGTTGGCGAAGTTGCGGCGGTCGAACTTGACCTCGAGGATGGATTCGTAGAGGTTCTGGAGCTGGGGCAGGGTGAAGACTTCCGGCAAAAGGTCGAACCCGACGGGCTGGAAATGGATGTCCTGCTTGAGGCGGGAGAAGGCGTCGCGCAGGATCTTGTCGTGGTCGAAGGCCAGATGGGGGATGTCTTTCCAGCTGAACCACTCGGCGCGGTCGGCGTCGGTGTCGGCCTGAACTTCCGCGAGCTTGACCAGGGCATAATGCGCAACAGTGATCACGCGCTCCCGCGGATCCCGTTTGATGTCGCTGAAGGTGCCGACTTCCTTGAAGTCCTTGACGGAAAGTTTCAATCCGGTCTCTTCCTTCAGTTCCCTTGACGCTGTATGGGCGATGGTCTTGTCTTTCTCGACATCCAGGAATCCGCCGGGTAGCGCCCACTCGCCGACGTATGCAGTCGTGGTGGCTTCCTTTTCCGCACCGCGCTTGATGAGGAGCACCCTGAGCTCTTTTCCGTCGTATCCGAAGACCACGCAGTCGGCCGTGACGGCCGGGTGCGGGTATTCATAGACGTATTGACCTTTCTTTGCCATAGCTCCTTGATTTTAGTTTGCGCCTGCAAATATAAGAATTTACGCGATTAAGAACAAAAAATGCGTAAAAAATACACAAATTTTATAATTGA
>JAEEGF011790057.1_pt1 | contig 30686 bp, 24 predicted proteins | sample 9134171 | NCBI WGS metagenome assembly JAEEGF01 (sample SAMN16246542, study PRJNA631951) | gut metagenome | biome: gut microbiome; feature: rumen; material: AP-attached | host: Bos | place: Iran: Karaj | collected 2018-10 | reverse complement strand
GATGCAGGAGCTGGGCATGGAGCCGCAGCCCATGCCTAAACTGCTGAGACCTAACAGCTGCAAAGTGTGCGGACACTGTTCGATGGGATGCCCTACCAGGGCGAAGTGGGATGCAAGGGAGCTGCTCGAAGGCATCAACGTGATGACGGGCTGTAAGGTGACACGTATCGACATAGGCGACGGCAAGGCGAAACGCGTGCATGCACGGAAAGGACTGCAGCACCTCACCCTCGAGGCCGATGTGATCATCGTGGCGGCTGGCGGCTACGGCACACCCGACATCCTCAGGGCTTCGGGCATCGACTGTCAGCCCACGCTGTTTGTCGATCCCGTGCTCTGTGTGGCAGCGCGCATGGACAACGCCCGACAGGATCATCAGCTGCTCATGCCTTTTGTGAGCAAGCGCCACAGATATATCATTTCACCTTATATGGACTGGTTGAGCTTCTTCTTCAACCGCAAGTGGTACAAGCCCATGGACGGCATGGTGAGTCTGATGATCAAACTTGCCGACGAGGAACAGGGCGACGTGCGCAACGGACACATGGAGAAGAAACTGACAGCGATGGACCGCTTGCACCTGCAACGCGGTGTGGATGAGTGTCGCGATGTGCTGTTGCGCATGGGTGCCAAACCGGAAGACCTCTTCCTGGGTACACTCAACGCAGGGCATCCCGGTGGCATGCTGCCGCTCACTGAGGCTGAGGCAGAGACGCTGCACGCACCGCAGTTGCCCGACAACCTCTATGTGTGCGACGCCACCATCCTGCCCAAAGCGTTAGGACTGCCGCCTATGCTCACCATCATGGCACTGGCTAAGCGCATCGCCAAAATCATTGCGGAGCGCTAATCGGTAGCAGCGAGGTCGTGATCGACCATCGCTGCTACACACGAGTCGCTCCATACGTTCTCTGCCGTCTCAATCATGTCGATGATGGTATAGATGGGCAGGATGATGCCTAACACCGCAACGGGCGCACCGATGCCCGACATGAGCGAGAGCGTGAGGAAATAGCAGCCCATGGGAACACCCGCATTGCCGATGGCCGACACCACCGAGATGATGACCCATATGACAATGGTGGGGAGGGTGAGCGGCGTGCCGCCATGCTGCATCACAAACAACGAGGTGACCAGAATAAAGGCGGCACAACCGTTCATGTTGATCGTGGTGCAGATGGGCAGTACAAAGCGCGCTATCTGCTGCCGCACACCTAAACGCTGCTCAGCAGTCTCCATCGTGACAGGCAGCGTGGCTGCACTGCTCTTGGTGAACAGCGCCATCAGTACGGCGGGCATCATGCGGCTCAGCACATGAACGGGGTTCAGACCACGGATGAGCAGAAACAGCGGCAGCACCACAAAGAACTGCAGCACATTGCCACCCAGCACCACTAACACATATTTGCCTATCGAGTCGGCCACTACACCGGCTGACACCTGAGCTGACAGCTGCGCCGCAAAGGCCACAATGCCCAGAGGTAATGTCCAGATGAGCCAGCGGATAAGCAGGAACAGCAGCTCCTGCAACCCTAACAGACCTTTGATGATGACGGCTTTGTTGTCGGAATCGGGCAGCTTCGACAAACCGATGCCGATGGCAAAGGCCAACAGCAGCAGCGACAGCACGTTGCCATCGAGAAACGGCTTGACGATGTTGTTGGGGATGATGCTCAGCAGGTGTTCTGAATAGCTGACCGACGCAACCGTCGATACATCAGCATCGGCAGTTGGCAGCACGGGCAGATTGCCTGGCGCAATGACCACATAGAGCACGGCACCAACAGTGGCAGCAGCGATGGTGGTGAGCAGCGTGTAGGTGAGCGTATGCCCGAAGATGCGGCCTGAGCCCTTAGAACCGAATGTGGCAAAGGTCGAGATGACCGCCAGCACAATCGTGGGCACCGCCAACAACTGGAACAACCGTGTATAGACCGTTGCCACAAAGTCGGCAGTTGCATTCAACCAATCCAACCCTAAAACACCTAACACAGCGCCCACCACGAGCGCACCAATCCATGATAATGTCTTCTTCATGCAGATTTATTGTTTGCTAACACGATAGTCGAGTGCAGGCTTTCTGTCGCCTAACAGGGGAACGTATTTGAAATCAGTACCTACCGTTTGCTGGAACTCGTCCTTCACAGCCTGAAGCAGTTTGGCGTTGGTGAACAGATCGACAGCGGTGAGGGCAAATACCCTACTGGCGTTGAGCAAGCCTTTAGTGCCTATCGTGGTACCGTCGGCAGCTACGTTCTGCCAACTGTGACCGGGACTGCCAGGCACAAAGGTGGCGGCACCGAAACTGGCAAGGGGCACCACCCATGACACATCGCCTACATCGCTACTGCCACCACTGCCTTCCTTGGGGAATGGGGCGAGGGGATGCACCTTGGCAGCCTCGTTGACCAGTGAGTCAGGATTGCCGGTGGCACGGATCAGGTCGAGGGCAAACTGGCGCTCACGGGCGTCGTATTTCACACCACCAACGGTTTCCAGGTTCTTCTGTATCACCTTCGAGAGGGTTTGGTTGTGCAGGCGCTCATAGGTGCCGGCAATGATTTCTTTTTCCACACGGGTCTGTGTGCCTTTGGCAGCGCCTACAGCAGCAGAGTCGATCCACTCGGTGAGGGTGTTCAGGATGTCGCGCTTAGGACTGCGGATATAATAGGATACACGGGCGTATTCGGGCACAACGTTCGGGGCAAAGCCGCCATCGGGAATCACATAGTGAATACGGCTGGAGGTGGGCACATGCTCGCGCAAAAGATTGACCATGTAGTCGAGCGCCTCGACAGCATCGAGGGCAGAGCGACCCTTCCAGGGATTGCCGGCAGCATGGGCGGGCTTGCCATAGAACTTGTAGTCGACCATCACCATGGCAGTACCGCCATTGGTGGTCACAGCATTCACACTGGAGGGATGCCAGTCGAGCACCACATCAACACCCTTGAACAATCCCTCACGAACGAGATACACCTTACCGGCACCGCCTTCCTCGGCAGGGCTGCCATAGACCTTGATGGTGCCGCTCTGCTTGCCAGCAGCAAGCCACTTGCTGAGTGAGACGGCGGCTGCCGACGAGGCAACGCCAAAGGTGTTGTGACCGCAACCCTGTCCGGGCGCATTCTCCTTCACGGGCTTGCGGTAGGGCACGGTGTCTTGCGACAGACCGGGCAGGGCATCAAACTCGGCTAGGAAACCGATGACGGGCTGACCGCTGCCATAGGTGGCTACAAACGCGGTGGGCATGCCGGCAACGCCCTCTTCAATGGTAAAGCCGTTGTCGCGCAGGTGCTGCTTCAGCAGACCGCTGCTGTTGGTCTCCAGAAAGCCCAACTCGGGATTGGACCAGATGGTCTTCTGCAGTTTATCGTAGGTGGCAAAATGGCTGTTCAGATAGTCGATGGCTACCTTGGCCTTACCGCTGTTGTTTTCTTTCTTCTTTGCTTCGGCACTGCCGCCTGCTATCAGCAGTCCCGACAGTAATAATCCAATGATCTTATTCATAACGCTTTTATTTCTTTAAATAATGGTCAATGGTTTCTGTTAAGGACTTGAACTCATCTGGATTAAACAGACGTGTACGTTTGATGATACGGCCGTCTTTGCCAATGAGGACATTGCGGGTGATGCCCGACTTGCGCAGCGCGTATTTGGCATAGATATCGGCGCCAGGATCAAGTCCGAGTGGATAGGTGACACCTGTCTTCTCTGCAAAGCCCAGCACTTTCTCCAAAGGTTCATCACGGTCGATGCCGATGAGCACAAAGTTGGGGTCGTCTTTATGTTTCTGCCAGATGTCTCTTTCAATGAAAGGCATCTCTTTGCGGCACACGCCACACCAGCTGGCAGTGAACTGCAGCATGACGAGCTTGCCTCTGAGGTCGGACAGTTTCACTTGTTTGCCGTCTGTCAACTTGACGGTAAAGTCGGGCGCTTCATCGCCGTCGAATACAACATAACCATTTGAGTCGGCTTTTTCTACAATCGCGGTGGTCTGTGCGTGGGCACCGAAGCCCCATGCCAACAGGCACATAAGACTCATAAACTTGTTTCTGATAGTCATCATGTATGTTTTTTTAAATTGTGATGCGTTAAATGTTATTCGGATGCCTTCCAGCCTTTGTCGAAGGCTGTGGCCACCTCACCAAAGATACCTCTCTCACCAATATACTCCTTTCCACCGAAGGTGTACAGGTCTTCACCAATCAGTTCGAGTTGCTTTTGGGGAATGGGATACTCTGTGGGCGTACCTCCTATCAGGAGGTCGTTGCGGCGCATAAAGGTAAATGGTACAGTGACACCACCTGCAGCATCAATCTCAATGGCATACTCGTAATGGAGCGCCTGACGGATGGCATCTTCGGTGGCTGCAACATCGCCTAAGTGGCCTGCTGACTTACGGGCTGCGCCGGCTTCGTTCAGAAGGGCGGCAGCACTGGTATAGTTGTGAAGCCACAGGTGGGCTTCGGCCTTTAACAGACGGATCTCTTCACTCAGGAAGTAAGGATTGATAGAGCCTACCTCTGCCAAACTGTTGCTGCTATTGGTCCAACGCTCACGAATGTAGTTTGAGAACAGACCGCGTCCACGTGACTCCATGAGGATGCCGAAGTTAGGGGTGTAAGAGAAGTACTGATAGAAGCGATCGTCGTCGGTGGTGATAGGACCAAGGATGGTAGCATCAGTAGGATAGTAATTGGGATAGGTATGTGTGTTGTCTGCCAGATAAGGCACCTTGACATCTACAGGACGGTTGCTGTTGCCCTTGAAGTTCAGGTTGTTGAGCAGTGCGTTGTAATAGCCGCCAGAGGTGGTGGTGATCAGGAAGTCGCTGCTAAAGCCCTTCTCAGCAAAGGCCAATACCTTTTGCCAATAGGTAGAACCTAACTCTGTAGCCTCTTCCTTGTCGCGTGCCACAGAAGAAAGGATGCGGGCTGCAATAGAGTTGGCCAACTTCAGGAAATCGTCCTTGCTGATGACAACGCCTCTGAGGAAATCGAACTGCAGTGCACTTGCGCCTTGAGCCAGTTCGATGGCTTTCTCAAGGTGCTTGACACCATTCAGGGTGAGCTCCTTATAGGAATTGGGATAGCCTTTCTCTGTCTGGTTGATATCATCCACAATAATGCCACGGTCATAGAGGTTGCCTAAATAGCCTTGGGCAACGCCTTTGGCGTAGTAGGCACCTATCAGACAGTCGCTGGTGCGGTCCTTACCTGCATCGTCATAAGCCTTGCCGCCCTGGTTCTCGATGATGTCGATCACCTTTGTAGCATCCAGGTTGGCCTGGTAGAAGTTGCTGTAGAGCGCGTTGAGCGAGGCGCTATACGAACGCTCTGAACTGCTGTTGATGATGCGCATGCGAGGCTCCTGGGCGTAGTACCACCAGTTGGAGTTACCATTGGTATTGGTGGTCTGGTCAGCCAGCAGACTGAAATGGACGCCTGCTGTGCTCGTGGTGGTGTTGAAAACCGTTTGCACACTACTGGTAACAAGCGAATAGCTAAAGCTCTTGATGATGCTCACAGCCTCTTCGTTGGTAAGCGTGCTGGGATCGTCGAAATCTGTCTTCTCGCACGCTGTAAACAAGACTAATGCGGCGAAATATGGTAGGATACGATGTTTCATGATTGTATGCATTTAGAAATTAATTGTTAACTTTGCTGAGAGGGTGCGATAGGAAGGGTAGTTGAAGAAATCGGATGTGCCGGCACTACCGTCATAGTCGTCGCCATCTACGTTTACACCAGTGAACTTGGTGAGAATGAAGAGGTTGCGCCCAAGTAAGGCAAAGCGGGCGTTCTTGATCCACTGACCGAGACCCAAACGGGCTACAGGGATATTATAAGAGAGCGACAGCTCGCGCAGGGCTACATAGCCGGCATCTTCTACCCAATAGTCGGTGGGCAACTCTGCATTGAACACCTGGGTGGCAAAAGTGAGTGGAAGACCTGCCTTGGCTGCCTTGTCGTCGAACTCTGAGCGTGACACGTAGGCCAGATACTGTACGGTCTCGTTATACTTCTGACCGCCCTTCTTCCAGTCGAGTGAGGCATAGAGTGAGAACGGTCCATAGGTAAAGGTGTTGCTGAAACCAACGGTGAAGTCGGGCTGGGCATCGCCAATCACCTTGGTGTTACCGGTCTTCTCATCGACATAGAATACCGGGTTCTCGTTCTTGGTGCCTAATGCCGACTTCTCGACAACGAAGCCCAGGGAGTTAACGGTATAGTCGTTCAAGGTCTTGGTACCGTCACCGGCATTAATCACATAGCCGGCTTCATTGGTGCGCAACTGGTTCAGGTTGGTAAAGATGCCATAACCCCAGATGGTAGAGGTGCTCAATCCCTTGTCGCGACGGTAGTCGCCATCAGTAAATGCAGGGATGTCGCCCATGTCGGTAATCTCACTGCGCACACGACTGAAGGTGAGACCGGCATCCCAAGAGAACTTCTTGGTGTTAATGATACGACCAGAAATCTCTAACTCAAGCGAGTTTGACTTAACCTTTCCAAGATTGTCATAGATGGTGGCAGAACCTTGTAACGGCGTGAACGAGGGTACGGAGATGAAGTCGTTCTTACTGCGAGCGAAAGCATAGTTGAACTGTACGTTCAGCCAGTTCCAGATGATGGCGTCGAAGCCTATCTCTGTCTCAGCTGTGATGGCACGTTTCAGATTGGTGTTGGCATTCTGGGTGAAGCTCACACCGCCTGAGTTGGTCAGTGTCACACGGCTGTCCTTGGCACCGTAAGGTGGAAGACTACCGGCCTCACCATAGGCCACACGGAGCTTCAACTCATTGACGGGCCCCAACTTGAAATCCTGAGTGAGGCGATAAGCCAGTGAAGCACGTGGGAAGAAAGCCCAGCTGACATTGCTACCGAAACGGGAACTCTTGTCAAGACGTCCCAATACATCAAGGAACCACTTGTCGCGCCAGCTACCTTTAAAGTTCAGGAAATAGCCATAGTTAGCGGTCTTCTGCCATGTAGAGGAAATGCTGCGTGTAGAGGCATCGGTGATGTTCAACGATTTGACGGGTGCTGTCAGGTTGTAGCCATTAGCACTGAAACCATCAATCTGCTCGTATTCATATACACTCTTGAAGGCGGCACCCAAGTCGAAATCACCTACCTTCTGGTTGTAGTTCAGCTGGAACTGCGCATTTCGGGTGTTGGTTTGTCGGGTGGTCTTCTCGTAATAACCGTTATTCTTAGTGGCATCAACAGCCAGTGTCTCGTAACCTATAGGATAATAGTTCTCTGTCAGATAGTCGGTGCGCTGGATAGAGTAGGCCACCTCGGCGCTGAACACCTTAGAGAGCTGATATCTGGCTTTCCAACCGAGTAACAGGTTTTTGGTGGTATAGGCATACTGACGGTTGGTGAACTCATACAACGGGTTGCTGAACTGACTGGGCACCAACTCCAAACCATCAGGAGCCACCAAGTAGTTGCCTGTAGCATCTTTCTGTGCGAGATTGATAAAAGGCTCTAACAGCAGGGCTGAATAAACAAGACCATTGGCACTTGAGTTGTTTGCCACAAAAGATGGGTTGTCGCTAACACTGTATTGGGCGGTAAACTCTGTTGTCAGACCTTTGATAGGTTTGTAACCGATGTTAAACAGAAAACTCTGTTTCTTATCAGGATCAATGGCATTGGTGATGCCACCTTTCGACTGGTTCTGGAAAGAGGCGTAGATGTTATACAAATCGCCTGAGGCACCGAGCGATATGGTGTTGGTATAAAATGGCTGGTCGCTCAGGAGGTTGCTGATGTTATCAACAGGGTCTACATATGGGTGCAGGTTCACAGAATAGCCGTTCTCCTGATAATCAATCACGCGACCGCCTTGATTCAGTGCAAACGAACCATCGCTATTCACCTTGTAATGGTGATACTGAGATGTCTTAGGGATATTGATGGCATGATTGAAACCAAGCTCATTATCGAGTGTGACACTGAGCTTGTTGCCTTTTCCCTTCTTGGTGATAACCTGGATGACACCACCTTCACCACGGGTACCATAAAGAGCGGATGCGGCGGCTCCCTTCACCACCTCGATGGTCTCGATATCCGTAGGGTTGATATCCGAGAGTGAGAGGGAGGTCACAAATCCATCGATGACGATGAGTGGCTCGATATTGCCGTTGATAGACTTTGCACCGCGCAGATAGACTTTGGCACCAGCATTACCATTGGATTGCTCTATTCTGATACCTGCTACCTTACCACGAAGTGTGGTGGAAGCATCTGATTGAGGCACGGTGTTGATCAAGTCGTCACTAATCTTGGTAAGAGCAAACGACAGGCCTTTACGGGTAGTGCCTTGTGCCACACCTGTTACCACGATACCTTCTATGCTGTTGAAATTCTCTGCTAAGGCGATCTCTACAGGCTCATCGAAGTCGTAGACATCTACGTCGAGGGGACGGTAGCCCACGTATTCCACACGGAGGGTGAGGGGCGCTTCTACCTTGGTTTGCAGGGAGAAGTTGCCATCAACGTCGGTGACAACGCCTTTGCTTTTCTCACTCTTGACGATAACTGATGCACCGATGAGCGATTCGCCGGTGCGAACATCTGTGATGTGACCTGTTATCACATTCTGAGCAAAGGCCACTAAGGGCCCGATTGCAACGAGTGTTGCAATAAACAATCTCTTTACCATAAGTTGATGCTGTGTTTTTTATTTAAGATTCAATAATCCGAATTCGTGGTTGTACTTGGTGCCTTGTGCCACTACCCAGTCGAGGAACTTGTTCACTTCTTCGTCGGTCTGGGTGGCACTGATGCCTACCTTCTCAATGGCCACTTCTTTCACCTTGCCGCTCTCGAGGGTGGTGAGCAGCTCGTCGAGGTTGGTATGGTTGAAATCACCGATGATGGTGAGGCTCTCCTTGATGTGACGGCTCTGCAGGTCGAAGATGTTGGGCAGGGCATTGAAGGATACGCCTAAGGGATCCTTGGTGAGGGCGGTGTTCAGGAAGAGGTCGTCGCCAGAGATGCGCTTGCCACGGAAGTTGCTGCTCTCTTCGCCAAAGTTGTGGGCGAACGATGAGGCTACCGACGAGGCGTTGCTGCCGCTGTAGATGACGAGCTTGTCGAACTGTTTGATTTTCTTGGTGTCCTCGTCGAACTCATCGTTCAGGAAGTATAGCTGTTTCAGCTTCTTCGAGTTCAGGTGCTTGCCTTCCAGCACTTTGGCAGCCTCGCTACCACTGGCTGTGATAGGCAGCACGGCGAACTCTCCGAAATAAACAACGTGGCTAATAGGTTCTTTCTCTCTGTTGTCGAAAACAACATTCAGATGGATGGGGTTCTGATGGCTCTTGGCAATCTGGAACTGCACGCCAGGCTGTGTCTTGGCGTACTCTGATATCCACTTCTCTACCAGAGGACGGGCGAATCGTGGCGCCTTCACATAGCGTACGGTGCTGGCGTTGGTAGAATTACCTTCAGCCCAAAGCTGGCTGATGTTGATACTCCATAAAACGGCTATTGCTAATACGACCTTTCTCATATTCTTCTTTGCTTTTTAGGGATAATAAATCTTTCTGGGTGCAAAGGTACGGCGATTCTGTCAAGCTCGCAATCCCCCACACACGTCATTCTGCCTACCATAGTTGTGGTATTTTTACAAAAATGGTTAATAAAAGTACTAATATATGACAATATTGCGTATATTTGCACCGATTATCAACAATTGTTCAAACCAATTCTATGAGGTACCTAAACAACATCTTTTTGACGGCGCTGGCCCTTTGTGTGGCTTTGCCGATGCTGGCTGGCAAGCCAAAGTTTCAAAACTTTAAGGTCTCGACCTATATCCGGGCGCAGGATGTGGCGCGGATGGACGACGAGACATTCCTGAAAGCTACATGGCAGACGGTGAGCGAGCAGGTGGATATCGATAAGATCTACCTGGAAACGCACCGTGACGCTTTCACCGTGCCTGAGAAAACGATGCGCAAGGTGAAGAAATTCTTTGAGAGCAAAGGCCTGGAGGTGGGTGGCGGCATCACCTACACACGGTCGGAACCGACTGATTTCGAGACCTACAGCTATGCACGCCCCGATGAGCGTAAGGTGGTCAGGGAGGTGGCGGAATATACCGCTAAGCTGTTTGATGACTTTATTCTCGATGATTTCTTCTTCATCGACCTGAAGAACGATGACGAGATTGCTGCGAAGGGCAGCAAGAGCTGGACCGACTACCGTTTGCGCCTGATGGCCGATGCGGGGCGCGAGTTGGTGGTGAACCCGGCAAAGGCGGTGAACCCCAAGGTGAAGGTCATCGTGAAATATCCCAACTGGTATGATCATTTCCAAGGACTGGGCTTCAATCTCGAGGAGGAACCGTCGTATTTCGATGGCATCTGGACGGGTACGGAGACGCGCGACCCTGGATCGGCACAGCATCTGCAGAACTATCTGAGCTATCATATCGTACGCTACTTCGATCATGTAGCACCCGGTAAGAACGGTGGTGGCTGGGTGGATGCCGGTGGTATCCACATGAGCATGGACCGCTATGCCGAGCAGCTGCACCTCACGATGCTGTCGAAGACACCGGAGATCATCCTGTGGAACTACATGCAGCTGGTTGAGGTGAAGATTACACCGCAGCAGCGTGCGCAGTGGCAGGAGCCGGCAAGCAGTTTTAACTACGACCGCATGGTGGCGCCCTACACACGTAACGGCAAGACGGTGACGCCTACGACACTGGCGCGCTATGCCAACGTGACCCTGCATGAGACCGACCGACTCGTGGGACAGCTGGGACAGCCCGTGGGACTAGCTTCGTACAAGCCTTATCACTCATCGGGCGAGGCGTTCCTGCAGAACTATCTGGGCATGATTGGTCTGCCGATGGACACCTATCCGCAGTTCCTGAGCGACCGTCAGCAGATACTGCTCACAGAGCAGGCGGCACAGGATAAGGCTATCGTGGCTAAGATCAAACAGCAACTGAAGAAGGGCGGCGACGTGATCATCACAACAGGTTTGCTGAAAGCTATCCGCAACGAGATGGCTGATGTGTGCGAACTGTATTGCGGCGACCTGAAGGCGATCGTCAGCGACTTTGGCTGGAGCGGTAAGGCGGCGCGTGAGTTCATCATCCCGCAGGTGAAATACTATACGAACGATGCCTGGGAGGTGGTATCGGCAGGCCGCCCGCTCAACGGGGGCGTGTCGGGCTATCCCATCCTGTTGCGCGACAGCTATTCAAACGGGACGCTGTTCGTGTTGACGATTCCTGACGATTTTGGTAACCTGTACGACTTCCCTGCTGGGGCGCTCAACGTGATACGCAGGGCGATGAGCAAGGATATAGGCGCCTATATCGAGGCACCGTCGAAGGTGGCGCTGTTCCCCTACGACAACCAAACACTGGTGGTGGAGAACTTCAACGATGAGCCAGTGAATGTGCGCGTGGTGGTGTGCAGCAGGGTGAAAGGTGCCCGTAATCTGCTTACTGGCGAGCAGCTGCAGCCGGTCAAGTTGCCGCAGATGGCGCCTATGTGGGGGCGCAACCGCTTCTTCGGGTATCCTGACGGGGCAACGGCATTCGATGTGAAACTGCCTGCCCACAGCTATATCGGTTTGGGCTATTAAGCAAAAAATAAAAAAATCCCTCGTTCACGGTGAGCGAGGGATTTTCTTTTATGACTTGTTTACTTGTTCAGTTTCCAGGTGACACCATCCTTGGTGTCCTTCACTTCAAAACCGGCAGCGGCGAGCTCATCGCGAATCTTGTCGCTGGTAGCCCAGTCTTTGTCAGCTTTGGCTTTGGCGCGCAGCTCCAGTACCATATCCATCACCTTTCCGAAGGCAGCCTCACGCTCATCGTTGGTGCCGTTCTTCTCTGCCTTCAGACCCAGAATGTCCTCGGCAAAGAGATGCATGGTCTCTGAGAGCTCCTTCAGACAGTCGGCACAGATGGTGGCCTTGTGGTCGGTGAGCTTGTTGACTACGGTGCAAGCCTCGAACAGATGACTGATCACCTGTGGGGTGGCGAGGTCGTCATTCATGGCGTCGTAACACTTCTGGCGCAGGGCCTTGACCACCTTCTCGGTCTCGGCATCGCACTTGTCAGCAACCTGTACACGGTCCAGATCAGCGATGGCGTTCATCAGCTTCTCAAGGCCTTTCTCTGCTGCCTCAAGGGCTTCGTTAGAGAAATCGACGGTGCCGCGATAGTGGGCGCTGAGCACAAAGAAGCGGATGGTCATGGGACTGTAGGCCTTCTTCAGCAGCGGATGGTTGCCGGTGAAGAACTGCTCGAGGGTGATGAAGTTGTTGTACGACTTACCCATCTTCTGTCCGTTGATGGTGAGCATATTGTTGTGCATCCAGTATTTCACAGCAGGGTGCCCCATCGAAGCCTGAGCCTGTGCTATCTCACACTCGTGGTGAGGGAACACCAGGTCCATACCGCCTCCATGGATATCAAACTCTTCACCTAAGTACTTGCGACCCATGGCGGTGCACTCGCAGTGCCAGCCAGGGAATCCGTCGCTCCAGGGACTGGGCCAGCGCATGATGTGCTCGGGCTGTGCTTTCTTCCACAGGGCAAAGTCGGCCTGGTTGCGCTTCTCACCTACACCGTCGAGCTCGCGACTGGCGTCTTTCACGTTCTCCAGCGAACGACCGGAGAGGATGCCATACTGGAACTTCTTGTTGTAGGCCTCGATATCAAAGTAGATCGAGCCGTTGCTCTCGTAGGCAAAGCCGTTGTCGATAATCTGCTGCACTAACTGCTGCTGCTCGATGATATGACCGGTAGCATGGGGCTCGATCGATGGGCGCAGCACGTTGAGCGCATCCATGGCAGCATGGTAGCGGTTGGTGTAGTACTGGGCTATCTCCATAGGCTCCAACTGCTCTAAGCGGGCTTTCTTGGCAATCTTGTCCTCGCCTTCGTCAGCATCGTGCTCCAGGTGGCCTACATCGGTGATGTTACGCACGTACCTTACTTTATAGCCTAAGTGTTTGAGATAACGGAACACGAGGTCGAAAGTGATGGCGGGACGGGCGTGACCCAGATGGGGGTCGCCATATACGGTAGGACCGCACACATACATGCCCACATTAGGGGCGTGAAGCGGTTCGAAACGCTCTTTTTGTCGCGTTAAAGTATTGTAAATGACTAGCTTTGAATCCATATGTGTTACAATTTTTGCGTGCAAAGGTAATAAAAAATCCTCCAAACACCATACATTCACCAAAATTTTTGTATTTTTGCAGCCGAATTATTCACAAAACTAAGTAACGTGTAATGAAAAAACTGATTGTATTTGCAGCCTTAATCATGGCTGTGGTTTGTGCACAGGCACAACAGGTGGCGTACACCATTAATGGCGTAAGCAGTAACAACGGCGCAAAGGTGGCTCTCTTCGACATGCAGGCGGGCAAGCTACTGACTACAGCAGAGGTGGTGAATGGTAAGTTCTCGCTGACCGGCAACGCTGAAAAGGATCTGATGATGGCTATCCAGCTCGAGAACAACGACTGGATCACCAGTGTGATAAATGATGGCACCCCCATGACTGTGAACCTCAATGACAGTACATTGAAAGGCTCGGCACAGAACGAGCGCATGGTGAACTACGACCTCAAGATGAATGCGAATTTCAACGAGGAGAAGGCTGCGCCTATCCTGGAGGAGATTTTCACCAAAGAGGCCAATACCATGATTCCTATGGCTTTCGTGGGACAGTATCTGCAGGTGTTTGGCCTGGATAAGATGAAGGAGCTGCTGGCAGCCAAGCCCGTATGGGGTAATAACGCGATGGTGAAGTCGCTCGTGGAACAGTTCGAATACTACAAGGCTGAGGAGGCAAAGAAGGCCGTTTACATCGGCAAGACCTTTACCGACCTGGAGGAGGCTGACCCTGATGGCCAGCTGCACAAGCTGAGCGAGTATGTAGGCAAGGGCAAGTGGGTGCTGGTTGACTTCTGGGCTTCGTGGTGCGGTCCCTGCCGTGCTGAGATGCCTAACGTGGTGAAGGCCTATGAGAAGTATCACGACAAGGGCTTCGATATCGTTGGTCTCTCATTCGACAACAAGAAAGAGCCTTGGGTGAAAGCGATCGAGACCCTGCAGATGCCTTGGGTACATCTGTCGGACCTCAAGGGTTGGAAGACCGTTGCCGCTGGTATCTATGGCGTGAACAGCATCCCCGACAACCTGCTCATCGACCCACAGGGTAAGATTGTGGCTCGCGGTCTGCGTGCGCGCGGCCTGCACAAGAAGCTGCAGGAGATCTTCGGTGAATAAAAAAACGGATAAACAAAGGGGAAGGCTTCAAACCTTCCCCTTATTGATGATATAGATGCCTGCTGTGGTCAATGTGGCCGCAGCAGCATATTTTAATAGCCATGGCTCACCCAGACACAGGCACGAGGTAACGGCGCCCACCACAGGAATGAGCGAGTTCCATATCGCTATCTTGCCTACGGGGTTGCAGGTGAGCAGCTTGTTGTAGAGCGTGAACCCGATGGTCGAGATACCGATGAGCATGAGCAGGTAGAACAGACCGAGTGGCGTGACCTGTGGCAGCGTGCCGCCCAGCAGCAAGCCGGGGATGATGAGCAGGGCACCGCCTATGCCCAGACTGAGGCCGGTGCCCACAAACACATCGACCCGCTTGTTAACACCACGGGTCATCAGACCGGCAAAGGCACCGCACAGTGCATTGAGGATAATCATGCCGTCGCCCAGCATGGTGAACGAGCCACTGCCTTCGCCTCCCAGATTGAGCGAGAGGATACCACTGAAACCGATGACACAGCCTAATAGTTTGCGGATGGTGAGCTTGTCGCTCTTGAAGAACAGACAGGCCAGGATGACGAGGGTGAACACGCTCAGCGAGTTGAGAATGGCGGCACGACTGCCCTGACTGTGCGACAAACCGATATAGAAGGCCGCGTAGTGCAGCGTGGTGTTGAGCAGTGTGAAGGTGAGCAGAAACAGACTGCTGCCTATGAGATGGCTCCTGGCCGGCTCTTTCAGCTCAAAGGAGCGGTGGGTGAACCGGGCGATGGTGAGGATGATGATACCGGAGATACAGAACCGGATGCCGGCAAAGAGCATCTTGCTGCCGGTCATGTCGGTGGTGATGGCAAACTCGGCAAAGCCCAGTTTGATAAACGGGTAGGCCCATCCCCACAGGAAGGCTGCAGTGAAGGCCATGAGAGCAGCCCAGACAGGCTGTGAAAACATACTTTTCTGTTGCATAAAACCAATGCTTTTAATCCATCGGATAGCGCACGCCCATCTGTTGGCGCAGCGTGTCCATCTGTTGCATGATGTAGAGCGTCTCATCGAGCGGCATCTCGCTCACTTCCAGCTGATGGGCGAGTAGCGCCTGTCGACAGGCCTCGAACTCGTACTCGTAGCCCGTTATCTGCCGGGGCACGCGGATGGTCTCTACGTAGGTGCGGTCGGGACCGTTCACGGTAACCGTCTGCGGGTTGTTGATATTGTCGATGATGAGATTACCCTCGGTGCCGGCTATCACACCGGTGTTGTCGCCTACACAGGCGGCGCTCGACTGCAGGTTGCAGAGCAGCTGACTGCCCTCACAGTCATTGAGGACGATGGTGATGGCGTTGGTGATGTCCATACCGGTATCCGACTTGACGCAGCTGCTGGTGAGGCTGCTCACGGGCAGGGGGAAGAACATGCGCACAAAGTTGAGTGCATAGACACCGAGGTCGAGCAGGGCACCGCCACAGAGGTCGGGGCGCATGATGCGGGGCTTGTCGCCCATGGCATAGCCCAGTGTGGCTGTGAGCAGGCGGGGCTGTCCGATACGGCCGCTGCTGATCAGCTGGCGCACGGTGGCCACGATGGGCTGGTAGCGGGTCCATACCGCCTCAGCGAGGAACACTTGGCGCTGGCGTGCCAGTGCTACTAACTCAGCTGCCTCACGGTAGTTGGCGGTGAATGCCTTCTCTACCAGACAGGGCTTGCCTGCCAGCAGGGCCTCTCTGGTCACCTCGTAGTGGTGTGAGTGGGGCGTGGCCACATAGATCAGTTCCACGTCAGGGTCAGCTATCAGCTCGCTATACGAGCCGTAAGCCTTGGGTACCTGCCACTTGGCAGCAAATGCATCGGCTTTTGCCTGAGAGCGCGAACCGATGGCGTGGCACTCGCAGGTGCTCATGCCGTTCAGGGTGATGGCGGCTTTCTCTGCGATCCAGCCTGCACCGATAATACCTACTTTCATATCTGCTTGGTTTTTGTTGTTATTTGATGATCATGACAAATCCGCCACGCGGCTGGCAGACCATCTGGCGGGGAATCTGATTGCCGGTGGTGATGAGCCAGTCTTTGGTGCCTGTTAATTGCCACTGTGTGGCATCGGCATCGGCAAAGGTCTGCACCTGGTGGTGGCTGCCGGTGATGAAGCTCAGGTCGAGCTGGAGCACCTGCTGGTGGTCGGTGCCGTTGATGCCTGCCACATACCAGGTATGACCGCTGCGACGGGCAAGCACGGCACTCTCACCGGGATAGCCCGACACATAGCGGGTCTCGTCCCATACGGTGGGTAGCTGTCCAAAGAAATCCTGCAGGGCCTGTGGCTGTGCCAGATAGCTCTCGGGCTTGTCGGCCAGATGCTGCAGGGCACTCTCATAGAGCACGGTGAGCGCCAGCTCGTGGGCGTCGCTGGTGATATGGGGGTGCTGCGAGTCGCTGAAGGTGCAGGGGGTGTAGTCCATCGAACCGATGATGTTACGGGTAAAGGGCAGGGTGGTGTTATGACTGGCGGCCTTGGTGGTGAAGGTGGGCACGTTGTTGTACCACTCAGCACCGTAGACAGCCTCGGTCGACAGCAGGTTGGGATAGGTGCGCTGCCAGCCACGGGGAATGGTGGCACCATGGAAGTTGACCAGCAGGTGGTGCTTGGCGGCACACGTCAGCAGGTCGATGCAGTAGGTCATGTCGCGCTGACAGTCGCCCGAGAAGAAATCGATCTTCACACCGGCCACACCAATCTTCTCGCACCAGGCAAACTCCTTCTCACGGTCTTCAGGCTTGTTCAGACGGAACTTGGGCGTGGGGGCACCGTCGATCCAGCCTACCGATGAGTTGTACCATATCATGGGTTTGATGCCCTGCTGGTTGGCATAGGCAACGGCATCCTCGATGGTCTTGCCGTCGCGCATCTGGTCCCATTCAGCATCAATCAGCACATAGGGCAGCTTCAGCGTCACCGCCATATCCACATACTTCTTGATGATGCGGTAGTCGTTGGAGCCGTGGTTGTAGGCCCAGTAGATCCATGACACAACGCCCGGGTGTATCCAACTGGTATCGGTAATCTGACAGGGCTCGCTCACATCGGTCACAAGGGTGCTCTGTATAAGCTGCTGCATGGGTCCGATGATGGCCACACGCCAGGGTGAGTGCCACTTGCCTTTGAAGCTGATGTCGTTTTTGTCGGGGGTGACGCGCAGCAGGTTGCCGTCGGTATAGAGAGAGGCAGCTGCCTGGTTGCGCTCGATGTTGGCCTCGGTAAGCAGCATGAACACGCCTTTCTGAGGCTCTACGAGGGTGGGGAAGGCCATGCGCTGCTGGGGCATGCCGGTGGTGCTCATGGGGTAGAAACCCTCGTAGCTGTCGGTCCACTTCAGCAGCCAGCGTTTGGTGCCTTCGGGAATCATATAGGTGGTCTGCTCCTGTGGCAGCTGACCTTTCAGGCCGCTTAGCTCGTAGCGGAAGGCGATGCCGTCGTTGTAGAGGCGCAGCACCAGTTGCGTGCCTTTGCCCAGTGTGGCACGGTATTCACGGGCTTCGTTAGTGCATCTGGTTTTCTTGCCGGCTGTCATGCGGTAGTCGACTTTCACGTTGCCGGCATATCGCCATTTCAGTGTTGGGGTCTTGCTGCCCTCGTAGCCCAGTGCAGGGATGTGGAGCACGGGGGTGTTGTGATAGTTGATAATAAGGCCCTTACCGCTACTGGTGGCAGAGAGCTGGTCGTTGGGCGATACGGGCTGCTGTGCGCTGATGCTGATGGCAAGCAGGCACATCATCGTTGTGAGAATAGATTTCTTCATTATAGCTGTGTTTGTTCGTTATATGCTTCCTTGGTCATCTCGACGGCTACGGTCTCTTCCCTGAACCGTTCCATGGGGTAGAACTCCAGTCCGTGGTGCGGCCCCTTGTCGCCCCATGAGTTCTTCATCACAAAGTAGCGCTGGCCATCCTCATCATGGGCCAGTCCTACGATGGCCATGGCATGATTCTTGTCTTCCCAGCACACACCGTGGTGGTGGCGCACGGCACGCTCGGTCTTGTGCAGCAGCGAGTCCATGGGGATATTCAGGTAGCGCTCGTGGGTCCAGTTGTCGGGCACGTCGAGCTCTGCCTCCTCATAGTAGGCCTTGTTGTCGTCGCTCATCAGCGCCAGGTATTCGCCGGGTTTGCACACGCTGCGTGCAAACTCCTGCGGCGTGTACTGGGCGCCCAGCATGAACACCCACTTGGGGGCTGGCGTGTCGGGTTTGCGCATGGCATCGTAGCCGCAGATGCCATACTTCTCAATCATCGTGATCAGGGTGGTAGGCTCGCCGCGCCTGGTGGGCGGGCATGCCGGTTCCTGCTCTATCAGTTTCTGAATATAATAAGGTGACAGGTTCACTGAGTCGCCCCAGCTCAGGTGCTCGGTCTCGATGGCGGCCAGCATGGCGTAGATCCAACAGGTCTCGCTGTCGCCCTGGTCCTTGACAGGCGTCATGCGGTTCAGCACCTCCATGGTGAAATGCTTGCCCTCGGGGGTATAGGGGCTTGATGGGTGCGCGCAGCCTGTCAGCAGTAGCAGCAGGCATGCGCCACAAACTATCCTTGATTTAAAATTCATGGCCGCAAAGATAATAATTAATGTGCATAATACCAAATAAATTTGGTGATTTCAGAATAAGTTTGTACCTTTGCAACCTCATTCGGAAATTATGCATATCGCAGTAGCAGGAAATATTGGTAGTGGAAAGTCTACACTCACCCAGCTTCTGGCCCGTCATTACGGTTGGGAGGCACGGTTTGAGGCGGTGGATCATAACCCTTATCTCGATGATTACTATCGCGATATCAAGCGTTGGTCGTTCAATATGGAGGTGTTCTTCCTCAAGGAGCGTTTTCATGATCTCATCGATATTGCGAAGGCCGATCATACCATCATACAGGACCGTACCATCTACGAGGGCGTGTATGTGTTTATGGAGAACAACCGCGACATGGGTAACCTCTCTGAGCGCGACTACGAGACCTATATGGAGCTTTTTGAGCAGATGATGTCGGTGGTGAAACTGCCCGACCTCATGATCTATCTGCGTGCTTCGGTGCCCCATCTGGTGAGCAATATCCAGAAACGTGGACGCGACTACGAGCAGAGCATCCAGTTGGAGTATCTGCAGAATTTGAACCAGCGTTACGAGGATTTTATCCAGCATAAGTACACAGGGCGGGTGATAACGATTGAGAAAGACCATCTTGACTTTCTCAATATCCCGAAGGATCTCTCTGGCATCATCGACAAGATCGATGCTGAACTCTTTGGCCTCTTCTCTAAATTGTAATTTGTAATTTGTAAAATTGTACATTTTATCATGCATATTGCTGTAGCAGGAAATATTGGTAGTGGTAAGACCACGCTTACTAAACTGTTGGCCCATCGTTATAACTGGACACCACGTTTCGAACCCGTGGATAATAATCCGTATCTGGCTGATTTCTATGCCGATATGCCCAGATGGTCGTTCAACCTGCAGATCTACTTCCTCAATAAGCGCTTTAAGGAAGTGGTGGAGATATCGCAGTCGAGCGACACGCTGATTCAGGACCGTACCATCTTTGAGGATGCGCGCATCTTTGCGCCTAACCTGCACGATCAGGGACTGATGAGCGACCGCGATTTCGCGAACTATACCGACCTGTTCGACCTGATGATGTCGCTGGTCAAGCTGCCCGACCTCATGATCTATATCCGTTCGAGTATCCCCACCCTGGTGGCGCAGATCCAGAAGCGCGGACGTGAGTACGAGCAGACCATGCGCCTGGACTATCTGCAGGGTCTGGAGAAGCGCTACGAAGACTGGATAGCCACCTACAAAGGACCGCTCATTATCATCGATGGCGACCATTGTAAGTTTGGCGACAACCCAGAGGATTTCCAGAAGGTGTGCGAGCTGATAGACCAGAAACTCTTCGGTCTCTTCCCTCTGGAATAAGTTAGTTCCCCATTCAATGTCTAAAGTTCAAAGTTCAATGATAAAGGATTATGAAATCATGGCGCCTGTGGGCTCGCGCGAATCGCTTGCCGCAGCCATTCAGGCTGGTGCTGATAGTATCTATTTCGGCATCGAAAAGTTGAACATGCGTGCCCATTCGGCATCCACATTCACCATCGACGATCTGCGTGAGATTGCGCAGACCTGCGATGCGCATGGCATCAAGAGCTATCTCACCGTTAACACCATCATCTATGGCGAGGATATCCCCTTGATGCACGAGATTATCGATGCTGCTCACGAGGCTGGCATCTCTGCGGTCATTGCCAGCGATGTGGCGGTGATGACCTATTGCCGCAAGGTGGGGCAGGAGGTGCACCTGTCAACACAGTTGAACATCTCGAATATCGAGGCCCTGAAGTTCTATGCCCAGTTTGCCGATGTGGTGGTGCTGGCACGTGAGCTCAATATGGATCAGGTGGCTGAGATCTTCCGACAGGTGGAGGAGCAGCATATCTGTGGTCCCAGTGGCAAGCAGATACGTATCGAGATGTTCTGTCATGGCGCACTCTGCATGGCTATCAGTGGCAAGTGCTACATGAGTCTGCATGCTGCTAACCGTTCGGCAAACCGTGGCGAGTGCATCCAGATATGCCGCCGCTCCTATACGGCTACCGACAATGAGACGGGTTATCAGCTCGACATCGACAATAAGTATATCATGAGTCCGAAGGACCTCAAGACCGTGCGCTTCATCGACCGCATGATGAAGAGCGGTGTGCGTGTGTTCAAGATCGAGGGTCGTGCCCGTGGTCCCGAATACGTCTATACCGTGGTGACCACTTATAAGGAGGCTATCCAGGCCGTGCTCGATGGCACCTTCACCGAGGAGCGAAAGGATGAGTGGGACGCCCGTCTGGCTACCGTGTTCAACCGTGGCTTCTGGGATGGCTACTATCAGGGACAGCTCATGGGCGAGTGGAACAAACACTACGGCTCGAACGCCACCGAGCGCAAGGTATATATAGGTAAGGGCGTGAAGTATTTCTCGAAACTGGGCGTGGCAGAGTTCACCGTCGAGGCCAATACCTTCAAGGTGGGCGACAAGATGCTCATCACCGGTCCTACCACAGGTGTGATGTATGTCACTGCCGATGAGATTCATGGCGACAACGGGCCCGTGGAGGTGGCTGAGAAAGGCACCCGGGTATCGATAGCCGTAACAGGCAAGATTCGACCGAGCGATAAACTCTTTAAGCTCGAACATGTAGAATCCTGAACTGAGGGGCGCAGCGATGCGTCCCTCAATTCATTACTCCCAAAATTAACTGATTTTAATATGGGATATGTTTGGAGGGATAGGGGATTTTTAGTAACTTTGCAGGCAAAAATAAAAGCTATGACAATAAACGATATACAAGACGAGATTATTGAGGAGTTTAGCGGTTTTGACGACTGGATGGACAAGTACCAGTTGCTCATCGATTTGGGTAATGAGCAGGAACCGTTGGACGACAAGTATAAGACCGAGCAGAATCTGATTGACGGCTGTCAGAGTCGTGTGTGGCTGCAGGCTGACCTGGTGGATGGCAAGATTCACTTCAGCGCTGAGAGCGATGCGCTTATTGTGAAGGGTATCGTGGCACTGCTGATCCGTGTGCTTTCCGATCACACACCACAGGAGATCCTGGATGCCGATCTGTATTTTATCGAGCAGATCGGACTCAAGGAGCATCTGTCGCCCACTCGTAGCAACGGACTGCTGGCCATGGTGAAGCAGATCAAGATGTATGCCCTGGCATTTAACGAGACACTTAAATAATAATAACTAAATAACCATATGATACAGACTGTAAAGAAGCGCGACGGGCGCATTGTAGGATTTAACGAACAGAAAGTAATGGCCGCTATCCGTAAGGCCATGTTGCACACTGATAAAGGCGAGGACGAGCGTCTGCTCTACCAGATTACCGACCGTATTGCCCAGAGAGGTGAGAGTCAGATGACGGTAGAGGAGATTCAGGACCTGGTGGAGATGGAGCTGATGAAGTCGAGCCGCAAGGACGTGGCACAGAAGTACATCGCCTATCGCAATCAGCGTTCTATCGCCCGTAAGGCAAAGACACGCGAGGTGTTCCTCGATATCGTGAACATCAAGAACAATGATGTGACGCGTGAGAATGCCAACATGAATGCCGACACACCGGCAGGTATGATGATGAAGTTCGCCAGCGAGACAACAAAGCCCTTCGTCGACGATTATCTGCTGAGCGAGGAGAGTCGCAACGCCGTAGAACATAACTATCTCCATATCCACGATAAGGATTACTATCCAACCAAGTCGCTCACCTGTGTGCAGCACCCCCTGGATAATATCCTGCAGAACGGCTTCACTGCCGGTCACGGTGCCTCGCGTGCGGCTAAGCGCATCGAGACGGCCAGCGTGCTGGCATGTATATCGCTGGAGTGTGCACAGAACGAGATGCACGGCGGACAGGCCATCCCTGCTTTCGACTTCTATCTGGCACCCTATGTGCGTCTGAGCTATATCGAAGAGCTCAAAGCCCTCGAGGATCTCTATGGCGAGAGTCTGGAGGAGCTCTACGAGGAGCCGCTCATGGACTATCTGAAGGCACCGCTCGACGGTCTGCAGGGCAAGGACCGTGCACGTCAGCATGCCATCAACAAGACCGTGGGTCGCGTGCATCAGGCTATGGAGGCCTTTATTCACAATATGAACACGATCCATTCGCGTGGTGGTAACCAGGTGGTGTTCTCGAGTATCAACTATGGTACCGACACGAGTGCTGAGGGCCGTTGCGTGATGCGCGAGATACTGCTCTCTACCTACGAGGGTGTGGGCAATGGCGAGACCGCTATCTTCCCCATTCAGATATGGAAAAAGAAACGTGGCGTGAATTATCTGCCCGAGGATCGTAACTTCGACCTCTATCAGCTGGCTTGTAAGGTTACTGCGCGTCGGTTCTTCCCTAACTTCCTGAACCTGGACGCCAGCTTCAACCAGGATGCAGCGTGGCGTGCCGATGATCCTAAGCGTTATGTGCACGAGGTGGCTACGATGGGCTGTCGCACCCGTGTGTTCGAGAACCGCTTCGGACCCAAGACCAGTATCGGTCGTGGTAACCTCTCGTTCTCGACCATCAACATCGTTAAGCTGGCCTTGGAGTGCCGTGAGGAGCAGGATGAGCAGAAGCGCATCGATATGTTCTTTGCCAAACTCGATCAGATGCTGGAGATCACAGCTAAGCAGCTCGATGACCGCTTCCAGTTCCAGAAGACCGCCTTTGCCAAGCAGTTCCCATTGCTCATGCAGTGTCTGTGGATTGGCGCTGATAAGTTGAAGCCTATGGACAGCATCGAGAGCGTGATCAATCAGGGTACACTGGGTATTGGCTTCATCGGTCTGGCCGAGGCGCTGGTGGCACTCACAGGCAAACACCATGGTGAGAGTGCTGAGAGTCAGGCCTTGGGTATTAGGATCGTGACTTATATGCGCGACCGTGCCAACGAGTTCTGCGAGCGTTATCATCATAACTACTCGATACTGGCTACTCCTGCTGAGGGCTTGAGCGGTAAGTTTACCAAGAAGGACCGCAAGGAGTTTGGCGTGATTCCTGGTGTGACCGATCGCGATTACTATACCAACTCTAACCACGTACCTGTGTACTACAAGTGCAGCGCACGTCATAAGGCTGAGGTGGAGGCGCCATATCATGACCTGACACGTGGCGGACACATCTTCTACGTAGAGATCGACGGTGATGCCACACACAACCCACAGGTCATCATGAGCGTGGTGGATATGATGGATCAGCTGGATATGGGCTACGGTAGCGTGAACCACAACCGTAACCGCTGTATGGACTGCGGCTACGAAAATGCCGACGACCACTTGGAGAAATGTCCTAAGTGTGGCTCGACCAATATCGATAAGCTGCAGCGCATCACAGGCTATCTGGTAGGTACTACCGACCGCTGGAACAGCGGTAAGCTGGCAGAGTTGAACGATCGTGTAACCCACATCGATCACAACGCACAGGATCAGACGCTTTTCAATGATTAGGGTTCTCGATATCGTTGAAGATACAATGGTGGACGGGCCGGGTTTCCGGACGTCCATCTATTGTGCTGGATGCCATCATCAGTGTCCGGGCTGTCATAACCCCCAGTCATGGGCGTTTGACGGCGGACGTGAGATGACAACCGAACAGATCATGCGGATTATTACTGCCGATCCCTTTGCCAATGTCACCTTCTCGGGTGGCGACCCCATGTATCAGGCCGCAGGCTTTGCCGAACTGGCACGGGCCATTCATGAGCAGACGAATAAAGATATTTGGTGTTTTACAGGCTTTACGTTCGAAAGCCTGATACAGAACGATCAGCGAGAACTGTTGGAACAGTTGGATGTGCTGGTCGATGGGCCTTATATCGAAAGACTGCGGAACACCGATCTGCTGTTCCGGGGCTCTTCCAATCAGCGACTCATAGATGTACCCGCCTCGCTCTATGAGGGCAAGGTGGTGCTGTGGAAGCCCGATGTGACGGTGTGATCAGTCTTTCTGGTAATCAGCAAGCTTCTTAAGGAAGAACGTGCGGAAGTCGTTCCAGCGATAATAAGGTGCCTGGTCGGTTGGCAGGGGCAGCGTAGCCTCGTTCTCGTTGAGCAGCACCTTGAAGATCACGTCACGATCTTTCTTGTTTTTTCGGTAGAATATAAACTGAATGTTGGCGGCCATCGGGAATACCTCGAAGTTAATCCAGCCTTCCAGGTCGAGCCGCTCCAAGTCGTGTATCTCGCGTCCATAGTCATTCAGGTCTAACAGACAGGCCAGTGGCAGGATGATGGTTTCGTGTCCGAAACGCAGCGTGGCACTTGGCGTGGGACGTTTGATGCAGCTGTCGGCATCTTCGATGATGCGCTTGAGCAGGTTGCGCTGCGTGAAGGGCTGCTTGCCGCCATTGTATGGATTGTTGCCGAAACTCAGGTACCAGAAGGCATTGGCCTGGAGCCAGTTGTTGTAGAGCTCGTCGGTATCGTAGATGTCGAAGAGGTTAAACACGTCGCGCATCTCGGTGCCCTGTATGCTCGAGGCTATCTTGAAGATGCTCTTGTTCAGCTCGAAGGCGTCAATGTTGTGGTTGAAGTAGGCGGTGTCGTTAAACAGCTTGCTCATGGCCGTCTTGTCAACGGCATAGTGGCTGCAGAACTCGTTGTACACGTCTTGCGTCTTCTTCGAGTAGCGCTGCTTATAGAGGGCGCTGTCCTGCAGGTTCATATAGTACATGTCGTGCTGTGAGGCATCGGAACTGAAGATCAGTCTGGGATTGTTCTTGGCTAACTGCAGCAGCTCGTTCTGCATCGACAGGATACAGCGTATCACAACCGTGCTTTTTGCATCAACAACGGCCTTGCCCTGGAATACTTCGGGGAAGCGGTCGTACATGCGCTGCGCTATCTGCCGGTGCTGCATGGCACCGAGCGGGGTCAGGTCGCCGTAACGGTCGCGGGCGTCCTCACGCAGGTAGCCCAACAGGTGGAACGCCTTCTCGCCTAACAGCGACAACTTACCATCCTTATAGGCCTGTAACAGCACATGATAGGGCGCGTCGTATTCCGCTGCCTTGATCAGATAGCGCGACCCGTGACGGGCATAAGTGCTGATATAAAACGGCTTGTAGCCTGCGGGGGCTGCGGTGAGTGGTCGCGTTGGTCCCTGATAGGCATAGTAGTTACTGCCAGCCTTCAGAAAATCGCGTTTCAACTGTTCGCGAACGTTTTGACCGTGTCCCAAGGTAATAGATAGTGCCCAAAGGGCAAATAATAGCACTTTTCGCATAGATTTTTCCTTTTTTCGGTGCAAATATACGAAAAAAGCATTATTTTTGCAAAAAAATAGCGCATAATATGACAAAAAATTCTAAATGGCAGGATGAATACTGGTTGTTACTGATGCAGTTGTATTTGCAAAAACCCACTGGCGTGAAGCCGATTTACAGCAAGGCGATGGTGGATTTGAGCTTGGAGCTGCACATCGAACCGCATGCGCTTTTCAACAAGATGTGTCAGATTGCTAATCTGGAAACACCACGTATCGAGCACTTCTGGGAGCTGTATGGGCAGAATCCTCGCAAGCTGAAGCGTGCTGTGAACCTGTTACGCGAGATGTGGGGCTTCAACAACGCGCTGGAGTTCTACGATGGCGTGGAGACCAACGAGAGCTTCGAGAAGGATTTCAAACCCATTGCTGATCACACGTCGCTAACACCGGTGATGCTGATTCTGATCCTGGATCTTTATTTCAGGCTGACACCTATTACGATGGTGACCGAAACCCCTGAGGTACAGGACCTGGCCAAACAGCTGAAGGTGACACCGCAGGAGGTGGTTATGGTGATGGCGGCGTTCCAGTGCTGCGATCCCTACCTGAACCGCAAGGACGAGGCGGTGGATGCCGCGCTCCTGCAGGCCTGTCAGCAGGTGTGGCGCCGCTATGGTAATGACAATCCGGAGGACCTGGCCTCGTTTGCCGAACAATTGATAGAATACTACAAGTGAAGACAGATAATATACAGATACAGGAACAACTACAACAGCAGAAACTGGGACAGACTTTCTCTCAGCAGCAGTTGTTGCAATCGTCGCTGATAGAGCTACCGGTGACACAGTTGGTTGACCGTATCAACACCGAGATGAACGACAACCCTGCGCTGGAGAGCGAGTCGTCTTACGACGACGATAGCATGGCTACCGAGGAGAACGACTTCAACGACGATAGCGATGGTGCAGAGGACTTTGAGGCCGTCAGTGAGCGTGAGGAGCGTCAGTCAGCGCTCGATGAGGCGCTGAGCGGTATCGGTCGCGACGATGAGGATCTGCCCGTGTATCAGAGCGGCAGCTCGTATAGCGAGGACCGCGAGGAGATGGTCTATGGCGAGTCGCAGTCGTTCTATGATCAGCTGAAGGAACAGGTGGGCGAGATGGATCTCACCGACAAGGAGCATGATATCATCGAGTATCTCATTGGTTCACTCGACGATGACGGTTTGTTGCGCAAGGATCTCTCTATCGTGAGCGACGAGCTGGCCATCTATCATAATATCGATGCGACGCCGCAGGAGATCGAACAGGTGCTGTTGCGCCTGCAGGCTTTCGACCCGGCAGGCATCGGAGCCCGTTCGCTGCAGGAGTGTCTGCTGCTGCAGATAGAGCGCAGGGAGCCTTCGAAGCTGCGCGACCTGATGGAGCGCGTGGTGAATCACTATTTCGAGGCGTTCACCCGCAAACACTGGGATAAGATTCAGACCGACCTGAGCCTGAATGATGTGCAGGCTGAGGCGCTGTTTCACGAGTTGCGCAAGCTCAATCCCCGTCCGGGCGCATCCTTGGGTGAGACCGTAGGCCGCAGCATGCAGCAGATCACGCCCGATTTCATTATCGATACACAGGACGACGGCACGATAACCTTCAGTCTGAACAATGGCGAGGTGCCCGAACTCAAGGTGTCGCAGTCGTTTGTCGACTCGATGCAGGAATATCAGCGTAACAAGGAGCACCTGAGCAAGCAAACCAAGGAGGCACTGCTGTATATCAAGAAGAAGGTTGACGCCGCTCAGGGTTTCATCGAGGCCATCAAGGTGCGTCGTCACACCCTTACCGTCACGATGCGAGCCATCATTCAGCTGCAGCGACAGTTCTTCCTCGATGGCGATGAGGCTTCGTTGCGCCCCATGATCTTGAAGGATGTGGCTGAGAAGGCGGGGCTCGATATCTCGACGATCTCGCGTGTCAGCAATTCGAAATATGCACAGACCCGTTGGGGCACCTTCCCGCTTCGTCATTTCTTCAGCGACGGCTATGTCACTGAGAGCGGCGAGGAGCTGAGTACCCGACAGATCAAGGCGATGCTGCGCGACCTGGTGGATGCTGAGGACAAGCGTAAGCCGCTGAGCGACGACCTGTTGAAGGATCAGCTGGCAGCCAAGGGCTTTCCTATTGCCCGTCGTACCGTGGCCAAATATCGTGAACAGTTGGGTATTCCCATAGCAAGACTAAGGAAATGAGTAGAGAAAAAAATATTATCTTGACAGCACGCGTGGTTAGTTTGGTGTTCACGCCGTTCTATCTGCCTATTGTGGGCCTGATGGCGCTCTTCTTTCTGAGCTATCTCAGTTTGATGCCGCTAGGCTATAAACTGCAGGTATTGCTGCTGGTGTATTTCTTCACCATCCTGTTACCCACGGTGTTGATCCATTTCTATCGTAAGTATAATGGCTGGAACCTGATAGAGCTGGGGCATAAGGAGCGCCGCATGGTGCCTTATGTCATCTCTATCCTGTGCTACTTCTTCTGTGTGTATGTGATGGATATGCTGCACATACCGCATTTCATGGGCACGATCGTGTCAGCGGCTTTGGCCATCCAGATTGTGTGTGCCCTCATCAATGTGTGGTGGAAGATCTCTACCCATACCTCAGCTATCGGTGGTGTGGCGGGCGCCCTCTTCGTGTTTGGCGAGCTGTTCGCCTTCAACCCCATCTGGTGGCTCTGTCTGGTCATGGTCCTGGCAGGCATCCTGGGTACCAGTCGTATGATCTTGCGTCAGCACTCATTGAGTCAGGTGGTGGCAGGCTTCCTGGTAGGCGTGGTCTGCTCGGTCTTAGGACTGATTTACCTGTAGCGTTGAATAAGTTGAATAAATAGTAACAATAGTAAGATATATGAAACCATTAGTAAGTATTATCATGGGCAGCACCAGCGACCTGCCCATCATGGAAAAAGCTTGTAAGCTGCTCGACGAGATGCAGGTGCCTTTCGAGGTCAACGCCCTTTCGGCTCATCGCACACCCGATGCTGTCGAGGAGTTTGCCCGTACCGCTAAGGACCGTGGCATCAAGGTGATCATTGCCGGTGCCGGCATGGCAGCCGCCCTGCCTGGTGTCATTGCAGCATCTACTACGCTGCCCGTTATCGGTGTGCCCATCAAGGGTATGCTCGACGGCCTCGATGCCATGCTCTCTATCATTCAGATGCCCCCGGGCATCCCTGTAGCTACTGTGGGTGTGAATGGCGCTCAGAATGCAGCTATCCTGGCTGTAGAGATGATGGCCCTTGGCGATCAGGACCTGGCACAGCGCCTGGCTGTCTATAAAGGTAATCTGCGTATCAAGATCGAGAAGGCCAACGAAGAGCTGGCAGAGATAAAATATCAGTATAAAACCAACTAAGCGATGTATACAAGAAGACAATCGTCTGAGGCGCGCGTGGGGCGTATCGGTATCGGTGGTGCCAACCCCATCCGTATCCAGTCTATGGGTACGGTCGATACCAATGATACCGAGGGCTGCGTAGCGCAGGCCAAGCGTATCATCGATGCCGGTGGTGAGCTGGTGCGTTTCACCACACAAGGCACCCGTGAGGCAGAGAACATGAAGAACATCTCGGCCCGATTAAAGGCTGATGGCTACGACACACCGTTGGTGGCCGATGTACATTTCACAGCCCATACAGCCGATGTGGCTGCCCAGTACTGTGAGAAGGTGCGTATCAATCCCGGAAACTATGTGGATCCCGGTCGTACGTTCAAGCACCTGGAGTATACCGATGAGGAATATGCTGCCGAACTACAGAAGATAGAGCGCCAGCTGGTGCCCTTCCTCCAGATCTGTAAGGCGCATCACACGGCGGTGCGCATCGGTGTGAATCATGGTTCGCTCTCCGACCGCATCATGAGTCGCTATGGCGACACCCCTGCGGGCATCGTGGAGAGCTGCATGGAGTTCCTGCGCATTTTTAAGCGCGAGAACTTCAACGATGTGGTTATCAGCATCAAGGCCTCGAACACCGTGGTGATGGTCACCACGATGCGTCTGCTGGTGCAGACCATGGATCAGGAGGATATGCACTATCCCCTGCATCTCGGTGTGACCGAGGCTGGCGAGGGCGAGGACGGTCGTATCAAGAGCGCCGTGGGTATCGGTGCACTGCTCACCGAGGGTATTGGCGACACCATCCGTGTGTCGCTCTCTGAGGAGCCTGAGTGCGAGATCCCTGTGGCCCGTCAGCTGGTTGATATGATTCCTGAGTGTACCGCGTTGAGAGAGCAGGCTGAGGCAGGCATCAAGGACGATACCATCACGCTTGATGTGGAGGCCCCCGACTGGGAGACACTCCAGCTGAAAGCAGCGATGGCTGTAGGTGCCCTGTTGATAGATAAGAAGGCCCACAAGCTGGTCATCAACAGTTCCAGATTCAAAGATCAAAGCTCAAAGTTAGTGGAGCTGGCCGATGCCATCCTTCAGGCTGCCCGCATCAAGTTTACCAAGACCGAGTATATCTCGTGTCCGGGTTGCGGTCGCACGCTCTACAACCTGCAGGAGACTATCGCCAAGATCAAGGCTGCTACCAAGGATATG
>JAEEGF011536116.1_pt1 | contig 30694 bp, 23 predicted proteins | sample 9134171 | NCBI WGS metagenome assembly JAEEGF01 (sample SAMN16246542, study PRJNA631951) | gut metagenome | biome: gut microbiome; feature: rumen; material: AP-attached | host: Bos | place: Iran: Karaj | collected 2018-10 | reverse complement strand
CATGTCCGGCAATCATATTGATATTATCAACAACAAAATTAGTATACTTGAATATGCCAAGCATCAGAACATCATAAGAAAGTGCAATTGCAGCCCACATTTTTTTGTGTTCTTTATCACTGTCCATCTTCAAAGTAAGAAGATGATTAACGACAATTGATATAACCATAAGAACTACATATTTAGGTTCTCCAAAAGCATAAAAAATCAAGCTGGCAACTAAAATAACAACATTCCTAATGCTTTTTGGTGCCAATTTGTATACTATGAAAAATATTACTAAAAATCTAAATATAAACTCTATACTAGAGAAAACCACACCTATCTCCTTGCCTATAATATGGCTGTTGCAACAATATTATCCGATGCAACAGCCATATACAACTTTTCATTACTATTATTCTAAATCATGGTAACACTTCCACCTTCAGCACCACCAATAATAATCAGGTACATTTAATCTTACTTGAAGTATGATACACCTGACTCAAACACTTTGAGATCCTGCTCACCGTAAATATTCATTGCAACAGAGTCACCCTTACGCTCAATATGAGCCATCTTACCGAAGCATCTTCCATCAGGAGATGTAATACCTTCGATAGCAGCGTATGAACCGTTGACATTCCATTCTTCGTCCATTGTTGGCTGTCCAAGTTCATTTACATACTGAGTTGCAACCTGTCCATTCTCAAATAACTTCTTGAGCCACTCTTCATTTGCAACAAATCTTCCTTCTCCGTGTGAAGCTGCATTTACATATGTCTTTCCAACTTCTGCCATCTGTAACCATGGTGACTTGTTAGAAACAACCTTTGTGTAAACCATCTTTGACACATGTCTGTTGATTGTGTTGTATGTAAGCGTTGGCGAATTTTCATCCTGACCTGTTATCTCTCCGTTTGGAACAAGTCCGAGTTTGATAAGTGCCTGGAATCCGTTACAAATACCAAGTGCAAGTCCATCTCTCTCATTTAAGAGTTTGTGAACTGCCTCTTTCATCTTTTCATTTCTAAATGCAGTTGCAAAGAATTTTGCAGAACCATCCGGTTCATCACCTGCACTGAATCCACCTGGGAACATAATAATCTGAGACTGATTAATGCTGTCTTCAAATACCTTAACTGAGTCTCTGATATCTTCCGCTGAAAGATTCTTAAATACCTTTGTGATAACATTTGCTCCGGCTTTTTCAAAAGCTTTTGCTGTATCATATTCACAGTTTGTTCCCGGGAATACAGGAATAAATACTGTAGGTTTTGCTATCTTGTTCTTGCAAACATAGATTGATCCCTTATCATACATTGGTGTATCAAGAACGGCTGTGTCCTTGTGGCTTCTTGTTGGGAATACCTTTTCAAGTGGTTTAGTCCATGTTGAAACTGCTTCTTCCATAGAAATAACCTGATCACCATATTCAAATGTCTGCTTGTCAGTTGTCTCACCGATAAGAATATAACTTGTTGTAATATCATCAAGTTTGTCAGCAGGTACTTCTGCAACAATGTTACCAAACTCAGGTGCAAATAAGTCAGCTCCAGGAATCTGTGAACTAATCTTAACACCAATCTTATTACCGAATGCCATCTTGCTGACTGCTGGTATAACACCCTTTGAATCAAGTGCATAGGCAGATACAATAACTTTCTTCTGAATCATATCATGGATTGCTGAGTACAATTCCATAATCTGCTCATAATTTGGTTTCTCATATCTGTCTCTGCTGATTTCAAATTTGACAATCTTATTGCCTGCTTTTTTGAATTCAGGAGTGATAACATCTGCTTCCTTTGCGACATCAACTGCAAATGAAACAAGTGTTGGTGGAACATCAATATCGTTGAATGTTCCTGACATGGAATCCTTACCTCCGATTGATGGAAGACCAAATCCCATCTGTGCGTCATATGCTCCAAGAAGTGCTGAGAATGGCTGACTCCATCTCTTTGGATCTTCTGTCATTCTTCTGAAATATTCCTGGAATGTAAATCTAATCTTGCTGTAATCTCCACCTGTAGCAACTACCTTTGCAACAGATTCAATTACTGCATACATAGCTCCATGATACGGACTCCATGTAGAAAGATATGGATCAAAACCATAACTCATCATCGTTACAGTATCACATTTACCCTTTAATACAGGAAGTTTTGCAACCATAGTCTGTGTCTCTGTCATCTGGTATTTTCCACCGTGTGGCATGAATACAGAACCTGCTCCGATTGAACCGTCAAACTTCTCTACTAATCCCTTCTGTGAACATACATTGAGATCAGCAAGTGTCTCTAACCATTTTGCCTTAACATCAGCAACTTCTTCTTTCTTGAAGAAATTCTTATCTTCACTTGGCATCTCAACGTAAACAGATGTCTCCTGGTGAGCTCCGTTTGTATCAAGGAACGCTCTTGAAAGATTAACGATTTCTTTTCCTCTCCACTCAAGGACAAGTCTTGGATCCTCTGTTACATAAGCAACCTCGATTGCTTCAAGATTCTCCTCGTTTGCATATGCAAGGAACTGTTCAACATCTTTCTTGTCAACTACTACTGCCATTCTCTCCTGTGATTCTGAGATGGCAATCTCTGTTCCGTCAAGACCCGCATACTTCTTTGGAACTTTATCAAGGAAGATATGTAATCCGTCAGCAAGTTCTCCGATAGCAACTGATACACCGCCTGCACCGAAGTCATTACATTTCTTGATAAGCTTACTAACTTCTTCTCTTCTGAATAATCTCTGTATCTTTCTCTCTGTAGGTGCATTACCCTTTTGAACTTCTGCACCACATGTCTCGATAGACTCTTCTGTATGAACTTTTGAAGAACCTGTTGCGCCACCGCATCCGTCACGTCCTGTTCTTCCTCCAAGAAGAATAATGATATCTCCCGGATCGGATGTCTCTCTGATAACTGCACGTCTTGGAGCTGCACCCATAACTGCACCAATCTCCATACGTTTTGCAACATAATCAGGATGATAGATTTCTTTTACAAGACCAGTTGCAAGACCAATTTGGTTACCGTATGAGCTGTATCCGTCTGCTGCACCCTGAACAAGTTTCTTCTGTGGGAGTTTTCCCTTAAGAGTCTCCTTCATTGATTTTGTAGGATCAGCTGCACCTGTTACACGCATAGCCTGGTATACATAAGTACGTCCTGACAATGGATCTCTGATTGCTCCACCAAGACAAGTTGCAGCACCACCAAATGGCTCAATTTCTGTTGGGTGGTTGTGAGTTTCATTCTTGAAGTTAACAAGCCACTCCTCAGTCTGTCCGTCTACCTCTACAGGAACAACGATTGAACATGCATTAATCTCATCTGACTCTTCCTGATCATCTAACTTACCTTCTTTTTTGAGTTTTCTCATAGCCATAAGAGCTAAATCCATAAGACATACAAACTTGTCATCTCTGCCTTTGAAAATCTCATTTCTAGTCTCTATATAATCCTCATATGTCTTCACAATAGGAGCGTTGAAATATCCGTCTTCAAACTGAACATCCTTAAGTTCTGTGTTGAATGTTGTATGACGACAGTGATCTGACCAATATGTATCAAGAACTCTGATTTCTGTCATGGAAGGATCTCTGTCTTCCTCGTTTTTAAAATAATTCTGGATATGAAGGAAATCATTAAATGTCATAGCAAGACCAAGTGAAGAATATAATTCCTTAAGTGGTTCCTCACTCATATCCTTAAATCCGTCAAATATAATTACATCATCAGGCTCATCAAATTCAGTAACAAGTGTCTCAGGTTTCTCTAAACCTGTCTCTCTTGAATCAACAGGGTTGATACAATATGACTTGATGCTCTCGAACTGCTCATCAGTAATATCACCTGACAAAACATAAGTTGTAGCTGTCTTGATAACCGGCTGCTCGTCTTCTTTTAAGAACTTAACACACTGTTCAGCTGAGTCAGCTCTCTGATCAAACTGTCCCGGAAGAAATTCTACGCTGAATACTCTGTCCTTCTTCTCGTCATATGGGAAAACTTCCTCATAAATCCGGTCAACAGGTGGCTCTGAAAATACTGTAGTAAGTGCCTCCTTGTATGTTTCTTCTGATAAATTCTCAATGTCGTATCTAACTAAAACTCTAACCTTATCAAGGCCATTAATCATAAGATATCCCTTGATATCTTCAGTTAATTCATTAGACTTTACAGCATATGGCTGTTTCTTTTCAACATAAACTCTCTTAACTTTACTCATGAGTTCCTCCTGAATCGTTGTAAAAATTGCATAAGGGCGCACTACCCCTATTAAAACTGCATATCAAGTGTAAGTATAACACGAAAACAAACAAAATGCACTACAAATAAGACAATTTAAAACAATTCATTTGATATGCTTATTATCCATTTTTATTGTGCAAAAATTTGTGAATTATTCACAAAGACTTAATCATAATTATTGAAACTCAATCATGTTTTTTTCATCTGTTCTATTGGAACTCAATCATATAATCAATCTTCTTTATTGGAACTCAATCATATTCTTTCGGTACCATTTTGGCAGAAGATTGTTCTGGCATCTCTCATTCTTTCTTGCCTCAATTCCTATTGTTTCAAAGAACACTCCCCACAACTCTTCAAACTCATCTTCCGTGGAACAATACAGCTTTTCAATCTCATCGTTGTCACTATGAATATATACAATCTCTCCGTCAGACTTATGCACCAAAGCTTTCTTTCTTTTTTCATCATATATTATAAAATTCTCAAGAGGGAAGCGATTTGAAAAGTGATGTTCAATCAGTGTAATCACATCACACTTCGGCATAATCTTTGAGAGAAGATATCTACCACCTATATCTTTAAACCTCACTACGCCTTTAAAGTTATGAGCTTCCTTTCCAACTTTTCTGTCAAGTTCAATTACTCTCATCACCATGGGATTACCAAAGTCTTTTGTCACTCTTCCACCTGTCTTATAACCTATCTTTAAAAAATCAATAACCGCATCCACTCTCTCAACATCAAAATGCATACAACTCCTATATACTCTCATATAGGCATCAACAGATATCTTCTTTTTGATTGAGTCTGCAACCTTCGTGGCCTTTTCCAAATCAGTCTCAACAAATCTATATTCATTCAAAAAATCTTCTGTATACTCACCCTGAACTCTCACATGCACTTTTGCACCTTTTATCATTTCAACCCATGCATCATAAACCGCAGTCATCATACCATCGAAGCTGTCCTCACACACAAATATTATAGCTCTCTCCATTTCTTCACCTCTTTCTTTCATAAAGTATACTTTTTGAAATCATCCGCTACTGCATGCTACTAAGATCAAAACTTAGTTGTTCGTAGGTCATATCGCTCTGGATTTTTGATATTCCAAGTCGCTCTGCATCAACAAGATTTCTTGTAATATAATCTCTATCCTGCTTGATAGGCAACATCATCTTTCCATTGCATGTAATAAAGTAAGCTGCTCTTTTAAGCACTACTCCCATGCGTTTCAGTGCATCAAAATCCAGAGTCCTCTGTCTCCTTGCAGATACTATTCTTTTGGCCGAAGTCACACCAAGTCCCGGAACTCTCAGCAATAGGTAATAGTCTGCTTTCATTATCTCAATCGGGAAGAATTCCAAATGTCTGACTGCCCAATCACATTTTGGATCAAGAGCCACATTAAAATTCGGCTGCTGTTCATCCAAAAGTTCTCCTGCCTTAAATCCATAAAATCTCAAAAGCCAGTCCGCCTGATAGAGTCTATGCTCTCTGAGCATAGGTGATGTTGCAGTGACAGCAGGAAGATTAATATTGTGATTGACGTCAACAAATGCTGAGTAGAATACTCTCTTTAGATTGAAGTTGTTATAGAGTGCTTCTGTCACAGCCATCAGTTGGTAATCTGTCTCTGGAGTCGCACCTATTATCATCTGTGTACTCTGACCTGCAGGTACAAATTTGGACTTGAACGCTCCTCTTTTCGCAGGAACCTGATATCCCTCATCTTTTGTCGCAATCAGCTGCTTCCTTCCAACCTGTATCTGTTTCATCGGCGTGAGAATATTCTTTCTGTTTTTGTTTGGAGCCAGATTTCTCAGTCCTTCTGCTGTCGGAAGTTCTAAATTCACACTCATCCTGTCTGCCAAAAATCCTATCTTTTCTATTATCTCCGGCGAAGTACCCGGTATTCCTTTTACGTGAATATACCCATAAAAATGATGTTCATTTCTCAGTTTCCAGAGTGCTTCGTAGATAAGACCCATAGTATAATTTGGATTATTTATAATTCCGGAACTCAAAAACAATCCCTCAATATAATTTCTTCTGTAAAACTCCATAGTGAGAGTGCATATCTCATCCGGCGTAAAAGATGCCCTTGGAACATCATTAGAACATCTGTTAACACAGTACTTGCAATCAAATATGCACTCATTGGTAAATAATATCTTCAAAAGTGAAACACATCTGCCATCACTGGCAAAAGTATGACATATACCACAGGCTTCCGCAGATCCCATACCTCTTCCGTCATTTGATCTGTTCACTCCGCTACTGGTGCATGCAACATCATATTTTGCAGCATCCGTGAGGATCTTAAGTTTTTGCTGTATAGACATATCCTGCTGTATTCTCATAGTAGCGCCTCCTTTTACCCAACATCAATTCACATTTCATGACAACACATCTTTTACCAAATATTTTACACATTTCATGGTAGCTCACTTTTCGAACGTTTGTTCTTGTTTTATGGTAACACATCTTTTTCCACAATTCAACACTAATATTAAAACTAATATTAAACCATTACTAACACTAATATTATGCGTATCCACTGCTCTAATATTTTTCTTTAATTACCAATTACACGATATTATTCTTCATTGTCCTGTTTTAAATCAGATATATTGTGGTAAAATATATTTACAGAATAATTATTACACTAAAGGAGACAAACTATGCCATCATTATATGCACATAATAAATTTGGAAAAAAAGTATTAAAAAATCTGCCACAAAATCTCAGGGATATCGTGGCAGATTATCAGGATGCATTCAGAATAGGTCTTCAGGGACCGGACTCTATTTTCTATTATTATCCGGTCTATAAGAACAGCACTAACCAATATGGTGTCAAAATTCACCATGAAGATGCATATCCTTTTTTTGAAGATGCACTTTCAATAATATCAGCTTACGGCTACGAAAGTTCATGTCATGCATATATATTAGGATATATCTGTCATTTTGTTCTCGACAGAGAATGTCATCCACTTGTTGATAAATACATGGAAGACTCCGGATGCGGTCACATCGAAATTGAAGGCGACCTGGAACATCTGATGATGTCATTGGACGGATTTGAGCCTGCCCATTATGCTTCATACAGACTTATCCCAGCAAATCTCGGTTCAGCTTTTGCCATGGCTCCTTTCTTTTCTGAATTATCCACAAGTGCAATTCATACTGCACTTGTTCATATGCGACTGACAAAGCGACTATTTTTTGCGCCGGGTCCAAAGAAACAGATTATTATAGACAGCATCATGAAAGCTTCATTGCATTACAAATATTTCAAAGGCCACATGATTGAGGCATCACCTAACGATAACTGTCGTCCTTACTCAAAACTGATATACGAAAAACTACTTGAATCAATTCCTCTTGCAGTCGATTTAATCGAAGAATTTGAACACTGTCTCACAAACGATCTTCTTCTCCCGGATTCATTTCATGGGGACTTTTACGGTAAGAAGAGAATATAGAACTATTATTCAAGAAAAAATGGCCGTCAGACACACATTCTTTTTTACGTGAATGATTGTCTGACAGCCATTTATACTATAAATATTATTTATAATTAATACATTAATATTTCAAATCTTATACCGCCATCTTCACCTCTCAGCTGATACCTAGTTTTTCAAAAACAAACCAATTACAAAGAATAAGAAGCCTAATCCTGAAAACAATAAAGGAAAAAGCATTCCGGTATATCCATAGCATTGTCCCGGATTACTTGGCAACACTTTTACCGTAACAGTCTGACCTTCCTTCATTCCTGTTTTGTAGAATCCCATATTTACATCTTCATATTCTTCACCTTCAAAAGTATAATCCACATATACATCGTGCTCTTTTTCGTTTCTTGTTCTACCATTTCTTCTGACTGTTTTTGTCGTAACTTCTATTCTGGAAATAGTAGCAGTTACATCAACTGCTTCTTTATTTATTTTAGAAAAATGCATAGCCATCATAATTCCTACTACTACAAACACCAATCCAAAACCTGAAAATAATAATTTAGGTAATATTCTATTCATTATAGTTTTCCTCCGTTTTTCATTTTAAATTCCAAATATGTTTTATGTATTTTTTATTATTTTATATTATTTTTTTATTTTTTAAAATTATTTATATTTTTTTATAAATATCATATTTTCTGATTATTATCTACATAAATTCCAAATAATTGCTCATTGTGTTTCACAATTATTATTACACTTCCACATTTACCGGTTTGTTTTTTTCACTCACTATAGAAGATGGGTCTTATATGATTGCCATAGATACAACAAGGGCATCGCTACCGCAACGCCCCTGCATAAATAATATATTATTTCTTTTTAGATTTCTTTGTTGTCTCTTCAGCTGTAGCATCCTCTGAATCTGCTGATGAATCTGCTGATGCATCTGTTACTGCTTCAGTAGGTCTCTCGCCTGATTCTTTCTTCATGTTATCGAAGATGTATTCCTGAACAGCTTCATAATTCAATGAATCTAAAATCATTTCCTTACCATACTGCTTTTCTGCTGCTTCAACTGTTCCAAGGTTGTTTAACTGAACAAGTGCTTCTGCTTTTTTCTTGTATGCTTCTGAATCACCTTTAATTGCAACTTTTGCTTCTTTGGCAATCTGGTCAATTACCATCTTCTGCTTGATGTATTCTTTAGATGATTTGTTAATTTCCTTATCCCAGTCTGCCTGTGACATACTGCATGATTCAAGATATGTCTTAAGGTCTGTCTGGTAGTACTGCTGTAACTGCTGTACATACTGGTCATTCAATACCTTTTCGTAAGATTCAACTTCATTGCTAGGATAGCTCTTAACTTCACATGAATCAAGGAATTCCTTCCATGCACCGTTCATCGCATTTGTAATCTGAATTCTCTTCTTAAGATATTTATCAAAATCAGATGTTGTTGTAGCAATTGCTGAAAAATGCTCTTTTACAAAGTCATCAGTATACTCTGGTGTATTTGTAACTTCCTTGTAGTTAAGTGTTACTTCAAATACAACATCTTTTCCTGCAAGTGACATTTCCTTACCGTCTGCATCCTTTGTTGTGTTTGCATAATCTTCCGGGAATGTAAGGTTAAGAGTAACCTTATCTCCAATCTTCTTTCCAACAAGACCTTCTGCAAATCCTTCGATAAAGTTGCTGTTTCCGATGTCAAGTGTGTATCCCTGTGATGTTCCACCTTCAAATGCGAAACCATCGATTGTTCCAACATAATCAATGTTAACCTTATCTGTCTTTTTAACTTTTCCTTCTTTTACCTGATCTGTAGTTGAAAACTGTGAAAGCATTGACTGAATTGTTGAGTCATATGCGTCATCCACTTCAAGTTCCTTTTCATAAACTGCAAGTCCCTTGTACTCTGCAAGTTTAAGATCTCCACTTCCGGATTTTGTTGATTTTCCATTACATCCAACAAGTGAGAGTGCCATAGAGAGTCCTAATAAAAGGACTAAACTTTTTCTTCTCATTATTTATATTCTCCTTTTTTCAATCTCGTTGATTAGTCTGTGTACAAACACAATAACCATTTTAGCACATTACTGCCGATAATTAAAGTGTTTTTTCAATGAAGCTCCCCCTGTACTAAAAATCAATTGATATGTGTAATATATAATATCAAAGTGTCTATTTGATGAAAAACTTGTGTTAATCTTATGATAATCCGGTAACGATACGGTAACAAAACCATTCTTTCAACCACATTTTTTATTAGATTAACTGCACATCAATTATATTATTTCCTTAAATTCACTAATAGATAAGGGACATCAACTTTTCAATTATTATATTAGCAAAGAGGCTTTCCTGTAAGTTTCTCGTATGCTTCAAGATATTTTGCAATTGTCTTTTCTTCTACTTCTACAGGAAGTTTCCAGTCATGCTCATTGCTCTTTAACCAGTCTCTTGCAAACTGCTTATCAAATGACGGCTGACCATGTCCAGGTTCATAACCGTCTGCAGGCCAGAATCTTGAACTGTCAGGTGTAAGCATCTCATCACCGATAACAATGTTACCGTTCTCATCAAGACCGAACTCGAACTTTGTATCAGCTATGATAATTCCTTTTTCAAGTGCGTAGTCAGCACACTTCTTGTAGAGTGCGATTGTATACTCTTTTAATTTTGATGCATACTCTTCACCTTTTCCAGGGAATTCCTTCTCTAATACTTCAATACTCTTTTCATATGAGATATTCTCATCATGATCTCCGATTTCAGCTTTTGTTGAAGGTGTGTAGATTGGTTCAGGAAGTTTGTCTGATTCCTTTAATCCTTCAGGTAATTTAATTCCGCAAACTGTTCCGTTTTCCTGATAGCTTGCCCAGCCGGAACCTGTAATATAACCTCTTACGATACACTCGATTGGAAGCATCTGAAGTTTCTTGCACATCATGCTGTTTCCATCAAACTGTGGCTGTCTGAAAAATTCAGGCATGTCATTTACATCAACTGAAATCATATGATTTGGAACAATGTCCTGTGTCATGTCAAACCAGAATTTTGACATCTGAGTAAGAACTGTACCTTTTTTCTTGATTATGTTCTTTAAGATTACATCAAAACAACTGATTCTGTCTGTTGCAACCATAATTAAATTATCACCGTTATCATAAATTTCACGAACTTTTCCTTCTTTTACAGGTTTCATTTCACTACCTCTTATTCTTTCTTTTTTATTATTCTCAAACCAGTCTTTCAATTCTAATTCGAGTAATTATATTTCCAATTTGTTTTTAAACAAATCAAATAATTTTTTTAATAATCAATCATTCTATTTTTAAAAATCAATTATCCATTATACAAAACTCATTTCAGCTTTTTGATTATACGTTAATTTCAGCTGTAAGACCAAGTACATCTTTGTTTGCTTCAAGTATTGGCTTGATTTCATCTCTAAGGAACTCTTCTACCTGCTCAGGTGAACGTCCTACATACTTACTTGGATCCATTGTCTTCTGAAGATCTTCAAGTGACATGTTGAATGATTCGTCAGCAGCGATAAGTTCAAGAAGATTGTTATCAAGACCTTTCTCTTTAACATTCTTTCCTGCTTCCATTGAGAGAGTTCTGATCTTCTCATGAAGTTCCTGACGGTCTCCGCCTGCCTTAACTGCATCCATCATGATATTTTCTGTAGCCATGAATGGTAACTCACTCATAAGTCTTTTTTCGATAACCTTTGGATATACAACAAGTCCGTCTACTACGTTTAAGTAGAGATCAAGAATACCGTCGATTGCAAGGAAACATTCAGGAACGCTGAGTCTCTTATTTGCTGAATCATCAAGTGTTCTCTCAAACCACTGAGTAGCAGATGTGATTGCAGGATTTAATGCTGTAACCATTACATAATTTGCAAGTGATGCAATTCTCTCACTTCTCATTGGATTTCTCTTGTAAGCCATTGCTGAAGATCCAATCTGATTCTTTTCAAATGGCTCTTCGATTTCTTTTAAGTGCTGTAAGAGTCTGATATCGTTAGAGAACTTGTGTGCACTTGCAGCGATTCCTGCTAAGATATTGAGAACTCTTGTATCCATCTTTCTTGAGTAAGTCTGTCCTGAAACAGGGAAGCACTTTTCAAATCCCATCTTGTTTGCAATCTTCTTCTCAAGTTCTTTAATCTTCTCATGATCTCCCTCAAAGAGTTCAAGGAAACTTGCCTGTGTTCCTGTTGTTCCCTTTGAACCAAGGAGCATCATGCTGTCAATCATGTAATCAAGATCATCAAGATCAAGTTTTAATTCCATAAGCCAAAGTGTTGCTCTCTTTCCAACAGTTGTTGGCTGTGCCGGCTGGAAGTGAGTAAACGCAAGTGTTGGCTGTGATTTATATTCATCGGCAAACTTAGCTAATTCATTGATAACATTTAACAATTTCTTACGAACAAGTTTTAGAGCTTCTGTCATAACAATGATATCTGTATTATCGCCAACGTAGCAGGATGTTGCTCCTAAATGGATAATACCTTTTGCCTTTGGGCACTGCTGTCCGTAAGCGTAAACGTGAGACATAACATCGTGACGAACTAATTTTTCTCTCTCTTTTGCAACATCATAATTGATATCATCAACATGAGCTTTCAATTCATCAACCTGCTCTTTAGTAATATTAAGTCCAAGTTCCATCTCTGATTCTGCTAGAGCAATCCAGAGTTTTCTCCATGTTTTAAACTTCATGTCAGGAGAGAAAATGTACTGCATCTCTCTGCTGGCATATCTTTCTGATAAAGGACTGTTGTAAATGTCGTTCATTCGTTACCTCCAAATTGTAAAAAATAAATTTATATCACTATCAAACACACATCATAATCATATGTATGAATTAATAGTCATTATCAATAATTGTATTCCTCTTCCCTTGGTGGTTCCATTGGATAATTGCCGTCAAAACATCCTGTGCAGACAGCCTTTCCACCGGTGAGTTCACTCATTCTTTCCATTTTCAGGAAAGCTAAAGAATCGGCATTAATTATTTCTTTGATTTCATCCGGACTCTTATCAAAAGCGATTGGTTTTTCCGCCGAATAAAAATCAGGTCCAAATGCACAATTGCCTATATGGGCAGGTGTAGTTATTCTGACATGCACTTCTGCGGCGCCTGCTTCTTTGAGTATCTTAACAATATTTCCAGCCGTTACACCTCTGATAATCGAGTCATCAATAACCACAACTCTCTTTCCTGCAACTGCTTCTTTTACTACTCCAAGCTTTACTTTTGTATTCTCATTTCGTGTACCCGGCTTTGGTTTCACAAAATTGAATCCTGTATAATCATTCCAAACAAAAGCATTAATACAAGGTATACCTGATTTTTGTGAAAATCCTGTGGCTGCCAATTCCCCTGAATCCGGAACACCCACAACTACATCCGCATCAACCGGTGAATCTTCCGCCAGGATCGCTCCTGCCTTCATTCTCGATTCATAAATACTGATTCCGTCCACACAACTGTCAGGTCTTGCAAAATACATATATTCGATAATACATCTCTTTTGCATGTCATTTGAAATACACATGCTCATATCAGAGTTGATTCCGTTGTGATCAATCGTTACTATCTCACCCGGAGCCACATCCCTTACAAATGTAGCACCAATACTCTCCAAAGCGCAACTCTCAGATGAAAGAATGTATGCATTATCTCTGATTCCTATGCATAAAGGTTTGATTCCAAAAGGATCTCTGGCTCCGATAAGTTTTCTCGGGCTTGCCATAACAAGTGCATATGAACCTTTTATCTGTCCAAGGGCTCTTGCAACAGCTTCCTCAACATCTCTTGAATTGATTCTCTCCTTTGCAATAAGATATGCAATAGTTTCCGAATCGATGGATGTCTGGAAAATCGAACCTGAGTATGCAAGTTCTTCTCTAATGGCATTAGAGTTCAATATAGTACCGTTATGTGCAAGAATAAGAGTTCCTTTTACATAATTAATAACCAGCGGCTGTGCGTTTGTTATTACTGCTTTTCCAAACTTTGGACTTCTGACATGTCCAACACCCAGATTACCTTTTAGTTCAGCTAACGAATCCTCGTCAAATACCTCAGGCACCATGCCCATTCCCTTTTTGAGATTAACTTTTCTCGGGCCGTTAGTGCCAGTAATTGCCATTCCACAACTCTTCTGACCTCTGTGCTGAAGTGCAAGAAGTCCGTAATAAAGAGTTTCTGCAACCTCATTTCCACTCATGTCATATATTCCAAACACGCCACATTCTTTTCTCGGAGATTCATATCCCCATTCTGTCTGCGTGCTGTTTATTTTTTCACTCATAATACTCTCCTATGAATTATTCTGTGAATGCTTTTATTATTTCTCATTAAAATCAAAAAACTAATACCTGTTAATGAGAATAACTATTATCAGGCCAAGACACTTAGTCAAGCAATTCCGAAATAATCTGATTAATCATCTGTGGATTTGCTTTTCCCTGTGTTGCTTTCATTGTCTGACCAACAATTGCTCCGGCAGCCTTTTTATTTCCTGCCTGGTAATCTGCAACGGCTTTTGGATTCTTCTCGATAATCTCTTCGATAATCTTCTTGAGTCCGTCTGTATCGTTATCCATCTTAAGTCCATGTTCCTCAACATAAGCTACAGGATCAACTCCTCCATCAAATATTGCCTCGAATACTTCCTTGGCAACAGTCTTGTTGATAACTCCCTCTTCTATAAGTTTGAGGAATGCTGAGAATGCCGAACCTTCAAGCTTAACCTGATCAGGCTCGATATTCTTGTCCTTAACTATTCTCATAGTCTCACCCATAAGCCAGTTAGAAGCTTCTTTTGGAGCACTTCCTTCCTTAACTGCATCTTCAAACAAATCTGCAAGTGGCTTGTAGAGTGTGATAATATCTGCATCATACTGAGGAATCTTGTATTCTTCAACGTATCTTGCTCTCTTCTCATCTCTGAATTCAGGCTGTGCGCTTCTTATCTTATCAAGCCATTCATCACTGATATTGATTGGCACAAGGTCCGGATCAGGGAAATATCTGTAATCCTGTGCATCCTCTTTAGAACGCATAGCATATGAATATTCCTTTGTATCATCCCATCTTCTTGTTTCCTGAACAACTTCTTCACCTGACTCTAACAAATCAATCTGTCTGTTTGTTTCATTTTCGATTGCTCTTGCAATAGCCTTGAACGAGTTAAGGTTCTTTGTCTCTGTTCTTGTTCCAAACTCACTTGAACCCTTTTCTCTCACTGATAAGTTGACATCAGCTCTCATTGAACCTTCATTGAGCTTACAGTCAGAAGCTCCAAGGTACTGAATGATAAGTCTCAGTTTCTCAAGATAAGCGATAACTTCATCAGCCGATCTCATATCAGGTTCTGAAACTATCTCGATAAGTGGAACTCCGGAACGGTTGAAATCTACAAGTGAACAGTCTGTCCAGTCATCATGAACAAGCTTACCTGCATCCTCTTCCATATGAATCTCATGGATTCTGACCTTCTTTGTTCCCTCTTCTGTTTCTATTTCAACATATCCGTCTCTGCAGATTGGAAGATATAACTGTGATATCTGGTAATTCTGCGGATTGTCCGGATAGAAATAATTCTTTCTGTCAAATTTACAATTCTGTGTAATAGTACAGTTAGTTGCAAGACCAACTGCTGTAGCATACTCAACTACCTGTTTGTTGAGTACCGGAAGTGATCCCGGCATACCTGTACATACAGGACATGTGTGAGTATTTGGTGCTCCTCCGAATTCTGTTGAGCAGGAGCAGAAAATCTTTGTCTTTGTTGCAAGTTCAACGTGAACTTCAAGTCCGATAACTACCTCGTAATCTTTCATTTTCTTCTCCTTTCTACTCTGCTGCAGGGCAGTGTTTGTACTCGCCTCTTGCCTGTTCGTAAGCGTATGCTGCTCTGATTAATGTCTTCTCACTGAAACAGTCTCCGATAAGCTGCATACCGATAGGAAGTCCCTTTGAATCTGTTCCGCAAGGAACTGAAATACCCGGAAGTCCTGCAAGGTTAACAGAGATTGTGTAAATATCACCTAAATACATCTTGATTGGATCTGCAAGACTCTTGCCAATCTCAGGTGCTGTAGTTGGCGCTGCAGGTCCGATGATAACATCGTATTTTGCAAAAGCTTCATCAAAAGCTTTCTTGATGAGTGCTTTTGTTCTAAGAGCCTTAAGATAATATGCGTCATAGTATCCGCTGCTGAGAACGAAGGAACCAAGCATAATTCTACGTTTAACTTCTTCTCCGAAGCCCTCTGAACGTGTCTTTTTATACATATTGTGGAGCCCGTTGTACTCTGCTGTTCTGTAACCGTACTTAACTCCGTCAAATCTCTCTAAGTTTGAACTTGCCTCAGCTGATGCAATAACATAGTATGCAGGAATAGCGTACTCGATAAGGCTCAAATCAAATTCTTCAACGATGGCACCTTTGCTCTTTAAAACTTCCACTGCTGCAAGAATTGAATCCTTAACCTCTGTATCAAGACCTTCACCAAAATATCCCTTTGGAATACCAATCTTAAGTCCCTTTACATCATCAACAAGTGCACTTGTAAAATCATATTCCTCACGCTTAACTGATGTTGAATCTTTTGGATCATGTCCTGCAATAACTTCAAGAATTGTTGCAACATCTGTTACATCCTTTGCGACAGGTCCGATCTGATCAAGAGATGAACCGTATGCAATAAGTCCGTATCTTGAAACAGTACCGTATGTTGGTTTGATACCTGTTACACCACAGAATGAACTTGGCTGTCTGATTGATCCACCTGTATCTGAACCGAGAGCAAATGAACACTCCTCTGCCGCTACAGCTGTACATGAACCACCTGACGAACCACCGGGTACATGATTTGTATTCCATGGATTTCTTGTAATGCCATATGCTGAAGTTTCTGTTGTACTTCCCATGGCAAACTCATCCATATTAGTCTTTCCTATAATAATAGCTCCTGCTGCTTCTAATCTCTCAACTGCAGTAGCTGTAAATGTAGGAACAAAATTGCCAAGTATCTTAGAACTGCAAGTTGTAAGAATCCCTGTTGTGCACATATTATCCTTTATTGCAACAGGCACACCTGCAAGTGGTCCTGTAAGCTTTCCTTCGTCAATGAGCTTTTGAACTTCTTCTGCCTTCTTCAAAGCTCCTTCTTTATTGACTGTGACGAAACTATTGATTGTATCGTCCTTTGCCTCAATCTGTGCCAATGCTTCATTAACCGCATCAACAACCTTAACTTCTCCGCTCTGAATCTTCTTGCCAAGTTCAGTAGCTGTCAAACTCATAAGTTTCATATTGAAATCCTTCCTATCGAAATCCTTCTTGTCAAAAATCTTTTTGCCAAACTTTTCTCAGTATTGAAAATCTTTTTGCCAAACTTTTCTTAGTATTGAAAATCTTTTTGTTTTAATAATTTCTCTCTGACTTTTTATCAGTGAATTAGTCAACTGTCTTAGGAACTACAAATGTTCCGTCTTTTTCCTCAGGTGCATTTGCGAGAATGTTTTCTCTGTCATCACCATTTACAACAACGTCTTCTCTGAACACATTGTTAACCGGGAAAATATGACTCATTGGCTCAACTGAGCTTGTATCTAACTGATTAAGCATATCTATGTAATCAAGCATTCTTCCCATATCACTCTTTGCTTTTTCTTTTTCGTCATCAGATAATTCTAACTTTGCAAGAATACCAACGTACTCTATTGTTTCGTCTGAAATAATATTTGCCATAACGTCCTCCTTTCAGGCTCACTATTCATATTCTATATTCTGCCTCATAAAATGTCAACGAGACGATTGAGGCTAGTTGCCACTTATTATCCCAAATGCAAAAACTTTCATTTATTTAAGTATTATTTTAAAAGAATATCACTTGCATCAATCATATTTTTACTATTCTTTATCAGCAGGCGATTGGTTTCATGGCATAATCACCGAAACCGCTCCGCTTGTTTCGGGATTATATGCAGTCGTCAAATTCATTCAAGCAAACTTGATGAATTTTCCTCGTTGCAGATACAAAAAAACAAGCAACCTATAAAAAGGCTGCCTGTGATTGCTGTAATTTTCCTTATTTACCAGAACCAGATAATCGTTCTCCTTTTTGATTTCTTTCCCATCATCCTTCTTCGGTTCACTTTCCTCATTACTTCTAGTCCCACTCAACTGTAATTCTACTTGTTCCGTCACTAAAAAATAGTTCAATTAATTCATAAGGATAAGGGTATTGTGTTTTGTAATCGACTCCTTCGCTTGAATAAAGAAATATTAGTTTCTCCGGCATTGCATTCAAACCTATAATCTCTACTTGATTCTCAAACTTATCTACTGTTGTTTTATCTGTAGGTTCAAACTTGAAGTAAAGTTTTTCTTTCTCTTTAAGTACAACGCCTTCTTTTGGAATTTCTTTCCAGCTTTTATTGTCTGAACTGTATTTTGACATTATAAGAGGTGTGTCACCCAAAAATCCTCCGTTTTTGTAAAAGACAGTTTCGCTGTTGTTCTTGTCACTCTTTATTGAGAATTCAAATCCTTCTCTTCCATTTTTGGAATTACCCTCAAGTGACACTTTATACGTCGGGTGATAATTGGTTGGAATAATTTCCAGTTCATTACTCTCTTCAGAATAAATGCTCTCTCCGTTTTTCATTTTATATGTCTTAACTTTATAAGTATATTCCTTTTTAAACTCTACATTTTTATCACAGTAATAGTCCTGATCATCCATTTCTTCATTTGATATTTCATCAATTTTTTTGAACTCTTTTTCATCTTCAGCTTTTCTGTATATAATAAATCCGTCAGGAAATGTTCCTTGGCAATAATTAATGAACACTATATTTAGTTCATCAAGGGACAACTCTTCTCCATTTTCATCATAAGTACTGAATCTAATAACAGGTTTTGACAGTACGCAACATCTGTATTCAGACCAGGCAAACGTAATCGCTTTTTCGATTCCATCTTTCTTACCTATTGCCTCAATATAATAACGGTAATCATTACCGGACTTCACATCTTTATCCACATATTTGTTTTCTTCAAAATCACCAATTTTTTCAATCAGTTTCCTGTCCATTTCTACATAATTTTCATAATTACCATATTCGTCTTTCTTCACTTTTGACATATCAACTCTGTAAAGTCTGTAGTATGATGCTCCATCAACTTTATCCCAAATAACTGAAATGTCATCTAACGAACTATCGATTGAAAGATTAACGAAACCGGATTCTACTTCATCTTCAAAAGCAAAAAGAGATTCTTTGTCTGAGCTTGTATACCTCCCAGTGCATCATCGCTTCTTATACACGACAAGTTCAGGATTTTCTCCCTCTGCTTCATAAGTACAAACCAATATGAAATCCATATTTGCAAGCACTCCAAAACAGCGTTCACCTCCAAATTCCGATTCCAACTGATTGCCCAAATAAGTGGTTTGATCATTCAGGAATTTTACCTGTGTTCCATTTGGAAGCCGATACTCCAGATTCACAAATCTTCCAACAAGTGCATTCAAACTTTCTACTTTAGGCATTCCTTCCACCTGAAGCTCGTTAATTTCATCAATCAGTTGCTTCTTGAATGCTTCAAACTGACCATCGTCACTTAGTTCCTGATATTTCTTCCAATAATTCAGTTTTGGCAATGTCTCCTTCAGATACGCTCGTGCCTGCTCTTCTGTACAGTTTTCATTTACCATATTTTTCACGCACACTTCAATCAAGTCATCCATATTGCTGTACATATATGTCCCATCTGCGTAACACCATTGGCAATAATCCTCGTTAAAAGCGCCATCTCGTTCTTTGCTTATTATGGTGTCCTCCAAAGGCATTCCACAACACTGACAAATCAATTGTCTTGGCGCTCCCAGCAACGTATTAATTGAAACATTAAATATCTTTGACAATATTTTCAAAGTCTCCGTATTCGGCACCGTCTCGCCGTTTTCCCACCGCGATACCGCCTGTCTTGTCACAAATGCCTTCTCTGCCAGTTCATCCTGTGACATTCCATTCCTTGTTCGAAGTTCTAACAATACATCTTTTGTTTCCATAGCAACCTCCTATTCTGTTCGAAATTCATAAACATCCCTATCTGAATTATACCCTTACGAACCAGAAATAGCACGCAACACGCTGTTGCGTGTTTGATGGGGCATTTCCTTTTCTCGCGGACACACCGACCACAAGCCCAATCAGGATTGCCCCTAGAATATTTGTAATTAAGGTGAGCGCAGGAAATCCTGTTCCCACCGGAATCAAGCTAATTGCATATCTAGCCATTGCACCTAAAGCACCGCCCAAGGCAACAAACAAAAAATCCATTCTTTTTTCCTCTCATAATAATCGCTCCAACGCGTATATTAATGAGACCCTCATCAATTTCGAATTGAATTGATAAACTCAAAAGTCTTTTTGATAGTCTCTCTTGCTTCAGGAAGATGAACAAAAATCGGATATGCATGTATTAGTTCATGTCCGATATATAATTCTGTTTTAACTCCCGCTTCCAATAGTTTTTCATGCATTTTAATCGAGTCGTCATACAACGCTTCTATATCTGAAACTGCGAGGAATATAGGACAAATACCTGCGAAATCTCCAAAGTAAGGTGATATATACGGACTGCAGGTCTTAACCTTGGCCTCTTCCAAAGTATTAAACAGCGCCTCCTGTTTTTCAGTAGACGCGATGGCATATCCAAGCATATAATCAGTCTCAGCATTCGCCGTATGAGAATGAAAATGGCTGTTATTATTAGTTGCCGCTGAATATGCAACTGCTGCCATAGGAAGCTCTATTCCCTGATCTTTCAAATACAATATAGTTCCAAGTGTCAGCGTTCCGCCGGCACTTTCCCCTGCAATTACAACTTTGTTCGCATCATATCCCAAATCAAGAATTTCTTTGTATGCCATAACACAATCTTCAAGTTGCGCAGGCCACTTATTCTCAGGCGCCAATCTGTAATTAATTGCAATTACATTGCTGCCATACTTATCAACAATCTCAAATGTTATTTCTCTTCTCTCCGCAGCTGCTCCGGTCTTGAATCCTCCTCCGTGAATATACATTACAAGAGGTCCTTCATTTCCAGACTTTTCTATAAGTTCCGCATCTTGCCCTGCCAGTTTCATTTCTTTCAAAGTTATATTCTCAGGGAGGGGCGGCTTAGGTCTGTTCTTTCCTTCCTCTCTCTCCTTAATATATCCCGGCTGGTCGCTGATATTTGTGGCATCGCTTTTGCTTGCATTTCCACTTCTGTTTGTGTCGTTGCTGTTGTTTGTAGCATCGCTTTTATTGTTTCCAGTTTGAAAACTTTTGAACATTTCATTTATTTCAATTGCTTCTTTACTTGGCATATGAACATCCTCCTTTTGAAGAAGTAACTTATCATCAAAAAATGCATTTCAAGAAAATTTATGTTCATTTTCAAATGATGAGCTTCCATTATTATATTTTTCAATAACAAATTGTACCATAAAGATTGTTTATTTGAAAACATTATAAGTTTCGGAAGAGAAAAGTTACCTCCGGCATCCCGTGTAAAATTTTTTCTAAAGGGGATGTAAAGGTTTTTTGTGAGAAAAGTTAGTCCCGGCATCTCGTATGAAGTTTTTTTCAAAGGGGATGTAAAGATTTTTTGCGAGAAAAGTTAGGCTCGGCATCTCGTATGAAGTTTTTTTCAAAGGGGATGTAAAGATTTTTTGCGAGAAAAGTTAGGCTCGGCAACCCATGTGAAGTTCTTTCTAAATGGGATGTAAGCTTTTAAAAATCAATTTTAAATATCTTACATCTCAATTTGATTTTTTTCAATACGGGATGCCAGCCATATAAAATCTTGTTGAAACTCCTTACATCTCGATTTGATTTTTCTCAATACGGGATGCCAGCCATAAGAAATCTTGTTAAAACTCCTTACATCTCAATTTGATTTTTCTCAATACGGGATGCCAGGCATATAAAATATAGGAACTCACAGTTCAAAACTGAACAATTCTAATTATGAGTAATAATATCAGCAGCAATAACTTCAACAAGCCCGCTTTAACCACAACAAGCCTACTTTAACCACAACAAGCCTACTTTAACCACAACAAGCCTACTTTAACCACAACAAGGCACCGGAACTACTCCGGTGCCCTGCTGTCGTTTTGCTCCATCCTAGAATTTTCTCAAATTCCTTCCACATCGAATTGTCACTTCGATGTGGCATTTCTCACAAATTCTCTTCCCCTTGAATTCATGAGAAATCTCAATTCTAAGATTTTTATTTTATATTCCATCCTATGGATTTACTACAACACTCCATCCGTACTCTACCTTCTCATAAGTTGGATTTACTACTTTCAAAATGTTGTTGTAAAGATAATCATGATGAGCTTCTGAGGTCATCATTTTTCTTGTATATAAACTGTCTGCTACAGAATATACACTTGCTTTTTTGATTTCACTGTATTTGTATGTTCCATCGTTTAATTTTACATATGCTCTGACACTCATTTGTTCATTTAAGAATGACTTTGATATTTTTCCATATTCCATTGTCATTACAAATGCTGAAGAGTTTGCAGGTGTGCCGTAATTGTATTTTGCAGCGCCCTTGCTTGTCGCTTTGTATGAGAATACTGAATCACTATTGCTTCCAACTACCATGTCTGCATCTGTTATGTAGTTTGACAATCCGTAGATAAGTCCTGCCTCAACTGCATTGCCTTCATAATTGTTGATATAGTAAACTGTTCTGAATCCTTCAGATACAGGATTGAGCTGGAATCCTTTAATTACTGCTGACACTTCATTTGAAACTTCATTTGAAACTTCTGTTGGAGCTTCTGTTGGTGCTTCCGTTGGTGCTTCTGTTGGTGCTTCTGTTGGTGTTTCTGTCGGAGCTTCCGTTGGTGTTTCTGTTCCCTTCTTTGTAACAGTGAAGTCTGTCATGTTGCATGCTCCGCCTTCTGTTACAATTGTTACTTTGTAAGCTCCTGACTCTTTGAAGTTAAATGAAGCATTGTGTGGAATAAATGTTGTCCATGAGCTGCTTCCCACAACAGGAATTGTTGCAACACTGTTATCATTAATTTTAACTGTTACATTCTTTGCGTTCCACTGAGCATCACCTGCTGCAAGACCCAAATTGAAGTTATACTCACCTGCCTCAGGTACTCTGATATAGTATGTAAGATATGTATTGTTATTTAAATTTCCTGCATACTTGATTCCGTTTTCTGTAGTAAATGTTATTGCAGATGATTTGTCGTAACATGAATCAATTGCAACTGCTCCGGGAACATTTGTAACTGTAGCTTCAGTTGTGCCACCATTGTTTCCTGAAGCCATAACATCTTTGATGACTTTAAGTAAAGATCTGTCATCAAATACATCCTGACCCAGTTCCCAAATCATTGTTCCGCCGTAACTCTGACTGAATTGTGCTTTACTTCTGATAGTTGTTGCACCGTTGTAATAAATTCCGTTGTATGTATCTCTTGTGCTGTTTGCCGGATCCATAGCAAGTATCTGTGCATAGGTATAATCTTTTGCCCCGCTTCCGTATCCATAGAACGGAACACCAATTACCATTCTGTCATCACTTACTCCCTTATTTCTATAATAAGAAATCATACTGTTAACCATACTCATTGAAGCCACCGGCCCGTCACCGAAGTTTTCATCGTATGTCATGAGATTTAAGAAATCAAAATATGTATAAGCATTCTTTGGAATAGGATCTGTAAACCATGAAGAAACTGCCATTGTAAAGAGTTTTCCGTTTGGTTTAAGTTTTGATGACATAAGTGAACAGAACGCCTCAAAGTTATTCCATACATTACTGTCTGTTACCTCTATATCAATATCTACTCCGTCAAGGTTGTATTTGTTTACAACATTCATTATCTGATTTGCAAGTGCCTCTCTCTTTTCAGCTGTGTTCAGCGGTCCGTCAGATGTGTTGAATCCGCCACCGCCTCCAAGGGCAACTAAAACTTTTACATTGTTTGCTCTACACTTAGTTAAAATTCTGTTTACATCATTTTCAGAGAACTGTAAATTTGCTGTTCCGTTTGAATATGTCATAAATGCAAGACAAAGATGTGTAAGAGCAGAGTAATCAATCTGATCAATGTTTCCTGTTCTGTATGATGGAAGGTAACCTACAACTCTTCTTCCGGCTTCCACGTTTGTTACTACCGGTATTGTAGTTGCCTCATCTTCTGCATTTTTAAATATTAAATCAGAAATATTTACACTTCCTGATGTCACTAGTTTAATTGTGTGTTCACCTGCGCTTGGAATGTTGATTGATGTCTTAAGATTCTGGAAATCAAACCAGTCTGTCTTATTAATTACATCAACCTTTCCTGCTTCCGTACCGTCAACATAATATGTGATGGTTCTTGCCTGATTGTTATTTCCTGATACTGCCTTTGCAACTACGCTGTAGTATCCTTCCTTAGCAGCATTTACTTTGTATTCTAATGTAGAATTAGCCACAAGGTTTCCTACATATTTAACTCCTGCATCTGTCTGATTTGATGTTATCTCACTTGATGCGCTGTAATAATCTGTTGCATTAATTGTTCCGGGAATTGCCTTTGCTGTATAGTTTGGCTGAGTATTTCCTGAATCTCCATTTCCTGACTCTCTTGCAAGTCTCTTTGCGAGCTGATCATAGTAGAGTGACTGCGGATACAGCGAATCTGCTGTTCCGATTCCTTCCTTATAATCTTCAGGTGCTGTATCAACTGTTCCGTATGTCGAAGACATTACTGTAGGTGTAGTCTTAACTGCTGTTGCAGCTCCTCTTGTTCCTATAATATATCCATATCCGTACTGTCTTGAATCAATAATATAGCTGTTGCCTGATTTATATCTGTTTCCAAGTGTATTCCAGAATACTGTCTGAGTTGATGTGAAACCGTGTCTGTTTCCTGCTGTACCACCGTATGGTCTTACATTTGTCTCAACGAAGTCACCGTTCAGTTCTTCATTGTCAATAAGGTTAGACATACTTAAATACATGTGGAAATCACTTCCGTATTTTGGATCTGTTGATTTGTAATGATAAATAACATTTCCACTTGCATATGCATACTTGAATGAGAAACTGTGTCTTGCACTTGTTGATGAACAGTTTTTGATGAGAGTTTCCTGTCCGCAGACATTCATTCCATATCCGTTACCGCCACCACCTTCATACTGTGGATGACTGAAGTCACAATTTTCAACTGTAAGGTTTCTTGTCTTACCTATGTCAAGTCCGTTTGATGTCATGTGGATAAGACTTGAATTACCTGCCTGATATGATGAAATATTCTTTGCAAAACAGTTGATGTTTAATGCAAATTTAATAAGGAAAGCATTGTTTGCTTCATAAGCACCTGTTCCGCTTGTCTTGTAATCCTCTTCGCCCCAACCGTTAGTCTTGCTGTTCATTTTATTTCCTATTGAGAAGTCCATAAGACCTACATTTTTCTGCTTTGGAGTTACTTTGTAAACTCTTGCATTGTCTCTGGTCTTCATCCAGTATCTTGTTGGTATGTCAATCTCAATTGTTTTATTTGAAGAGTTAACCGATTTAATCTGTCTGTAGAATGTAGTACCCATTGTTGTAGGATTTACACTGGCATACCAGAATCCACCCATGCTGTGTTCATCGATCCACGCCTGCGTCCTGTCACTTCTTATGATCACCCAGTCGCCGGCTTTGAGACTTCCCACATCATTAAGACTAATTGTTGTTGTCGGTGTGTTTGGAATATCTTTTGAGAGATAATATGTCTTTCCGTCATCTGAACTATCCCATGTTCCACCGTTTGGAGATACATTAATTATCTGACTGTATCTCATGTTTTCTGCGTAACATCTTATAAACGTCTTACCAACTCCGGCACCTTTAAAAAGAATATTGCTTCCTGTAATTCTGAGTGCAGCAGTGCTTTCTCCGGATGTCTTAACTTTGTAAGTTCCTTCCGGAAGATATACAGTTCCTCCTCCCGCATTTTGAACTGCATTGATTGCACTCTGAATTGCTGCTGTTGCATCTGTTGCTCCTGTTTTATCCGCTCCGTACTGAGTAACATCTGCATAAGCTCCACTCATTGTTGTAGGTAAATCCTTCTCACCTTTTTCATATCCCGCATATGAAAAATCGTGTAAGAACTGCCCCTTACTGTTTGTGTATCCCGGTGTCCAATTCTCAGGATACAAAGCACTCCTCCATGTTGTTGCCGCATTTACATCTGATGCTTTTGTAAGCGGCATGCCTCCAGGTAACATAGCTATCATCATCGCTCCTGACAATACCAAAGACATTACTTTTTTAATCATTTTTTAACCTCCATATTTACTTTGACATATATCCAAACCGTATGTTTTTTTCGGTTGAATAGTTACCTTTTGACCCGATCAATTTTTCACCTAAAATGATATAGGTTTTGCATTTTAGCGTCAATTTTTTGTACTGTTTTTAGCCTTTTTTATAAAGAATATACAAAGAAATTATTGGTTTTAAACGATATTATTCCATAGCTCGTACTATTTTTTGTGCACATTTTTATTTTATAAAACAGTTTTTATCTAAGTCGGATTGCAGAAATGCACAGATAAAATTGTAATTGTTTATACAAAAATTGTATAAATATCATCTTGTATGTGGTATTATATATATAAGTTAAAATGTAGTCTCGGTTTAATTTTATGAAATAACAATTCTTGACATGTTTTTACATCAAAGAAGCCGAACGGATTCAAAATATGATACTCGAAAGGAGATACAGACAATGGACGAAAGCAGAATTATCAAATACTACTCACCTAAAGATCCTCGAATTGCAATCAAAGTAATCAACGGTCATTTTGCAACACCAAACTCTCATATTAACAGTTATCTTGATATGACCACAATGAAAACCCGTGCAAACGAAGCTGAAAGAATAGCTGTTGCCATGACCACATATTACAACCTTTTGGACAAGCCGATTGATACAATTGTCAGCATGGACGGAACAGGTGTCATTGGTGCATACCTTGCAAGAGAGCTTACAGCAGCAGGAGTTTTATCTACAAACGCTCACAAAACTATTTATGTAGTAACTCCGGAGTTTGGACCTGAAGGAATGATGATTTTCAGAGACAATCTCAAGCCGGAAATCACAGGCAAAAATGTCTTATTGCTTGTGGCATCTACTTCAACAGGTAAGACTATCAATGCAGCTCTCAACTGTATCACTTACTACGGGGGAATTGTTCAAGGAATTTCAGCAATCTTCAGCAATACAGATTCTATACAGGGATATCACATTGATGCCCTCTTCCATGAAGAAGATATTCCTAACTATCAGGCATATCAGACTCATAACTGTCCATTCTGCAAAGAAGGCACCCCAATAGAAGCCATAGTAAACGGTCACGGATACAGTTTATTATAACTAAACGTATATAAATAAAAACACGTTTCATTCTGATACATCATCATTATGAAACGTGTTTTTTTCTTTTTTCAATTATAGGTACACTGAATACTTAGTGCATCACGATTGTAGTAATATCAGTTCACACCTAATATTCAAATTTATTCTCGATACATAATCGTTAATATCATCTTAGAAGTTTCAACCATATTGCTTCCACTGTCCATGCTGCTCTTTTGGATATATCTGTGCGCTTCGCTTTCTGACATATTGTTCTTCTCCATAAGAACAGCCTTTGCCTGTTCAACAATGGCTTTTTCTTCCGGTGTTCTTTCATGACTCTTTCTTATCTTCTTGTTTCGCCTTGACAGGATGTTATTCTCCATCATCTCAACGGTGTTTATAAGGTCTCTGACCTTAATTGGCATCGTAAGTGTTGAAACTGTCACTCCCGTCTCATCTCTGGCCAATCTCTCGGTAGACGCAATCAGCAAAACCTCAAACCTGCCCTCGACATTCTCTATTATCTCCGCATAGTTCATGTCAGGCAGTCTGTATCCGCATATAATTATTCCCTCTTCAAAATCATATGCACGGCTTATGGCTTGGGCTCCCGATGTACAACTGGCCACGGTACTAAATCCATTTCGAATAAGAAGATTTTTAATTGATCTACTGTCTTCCTGTTTAGGAAATGCTACGATAATACCTGCCAATATGAAACCTCCATCTCTTGAAAGTATATACAAACCTCATGTGCTTCAAAACAATAATTTTGAAACATCATTTTATATCCAATCAAGATATCTGTCGATTTCCCAGTCAGTAACCTGAGTTGTATAATCCATCCACTCAGCTTTCTTGGCAATGATATATTTATCAAAAACATCCGGTCCTAGAACTCCTTTTACAAATTCTGATGTCTGCATTTCTTTTACTGCGTCATAAAGATTCTTTGGAAGTGAATGAACTCCGGCTTCCTTTCTCTCCTGTCTTGTCATAGCGAAGATATCTCTCTGAACACTCGCAGGTGGAACCATCTCATTCTTGATTCCGTCTAATCCTGCTGCAAGACATACTGCAAGAACAAGATATGGGTTAGCTGCACTGTCAGGACATCTAAGTTCAATTCTTGTGCTGGCTCCTCTTGATGCAGGGACTCTAACAAGCGGACTTCTGTTTGTTGCTGACCATGCAATATATGTTGGTGCTTCAAATCCCGGAACAAGTCTCTTGTATGAATTTACAATTGGATTTGTGATAGCACAGATACTCTTCATCTTATCCATAACTCCGGCAATGAAACTGTATGCTTCTTTGCTGAGTCCTAATTCATCATTCTCATCTACGAATGCATTCTTTCCATCTTTAAATAAAGACATGTTGATATGCATACCTGAACCGCACACGCCGTATTTTGGCTTTGGCATAAATGATGCATATAATCCGTGGCGCTTTGCAATTGTCTTTACAGTAAGTTTGAATGTCATAACATTATCCGCTGTAACAAGTGCTTCGCCGTATTTGAAATCTATCTCGTGCTGAGCAGGAGCAACCTCATGATGAGATGCTTCAATCTCAAATCCCAAATCTTCTAAGTTAAGTACCATATCACGTCTTGCATTCTCTCCCAAATCTGTAGGTGCAAGATCGAAGTAACCTGCTTTTTCATGTGTTATTGTAGTTGGGCATCCGTTGTCATCTGTATGGAAAAGGAAAAACTCACACTCAGGACCAACGTTAAATGTGTATCCCATCTCTTTTGCCTTTGCAAGTTCTTTCTTAAGAATATATCTTGGATCACTCTCGTATGGAGTTCCATCAACCTTGTATACATCGCAAATCATTCTTGCAACCTTACCCTGATGTGGTCTCCAAGGTAATATCTGGAATGTATCATAGTCAGGATATAAATACATATCTGACTCTTCAATTCTTGCAAATCCTTCAATTGAAGAACCGTCAAACATAATCTTGTTATCAAGTGCTTTTCCAAGCTGACTTGAAGTTATTGCAACGTTCTTAAGTGTTCCAAAAAGATCTGTAAACTGAAGTCTGATAAACTCAATATCTTCTTCTTCAACTATTCTTACTATGTCTTGTCTTGTATATTTCATTTTTACCTCCAATCACGATAGCAATTCGGACACTTAAACATTCGTCCGGCTACCACTGAATCTCTATTTTCGATAATATCAAACGGTGGATTGATAGTCAACAAAGAGAGTAATTTTATTCTGTATTCTATAATATAAAGGATATGATTTTATTAATACTTTGTGAAGTTTAATAAATATCATGTCTTCCTATTGCTTTTATTTTTTTTACATTATAAAATATTCAGTGCAATATCGAAAAAAAGATTATTTTTAATTATATTTACTACGGAGAAAAAACGAAAAAATGCCAAAAGATGTTTTATATAGATTGAGTGTTGTTTTGATAATTACCTTTGTGTTTATTGCAATGGGTATTTTTTTATTTCGTTCTGTAACGGGCACTCATTCATCAGCTCAGACAAATGAAGCTACTTCAAAATCAAATTACACGGAATCAGATACAACTAAAAATGATAGTGAAGTATCTGATAAAGGCAAAAAAAATAATAACAAATCAGCAATAACTGAAGAAGAAACCTCTGAAAAAGCTACTGAAGAAGAGACTACAATCAATTACAAAAAACTTATCAATTTCGATTCCCCATATCCATATATGATAAGGGTCAATCTTGCCAAGCAATGGGTTTTGGTTTATGGAATTGATTACAACGGTAATTATTCTGTTCCTTATAAAATATTCATCTGCTCAACAGGACGTTTTGAAGGGGCAACTCCGAAAGGTGCTTTTAGTATCAGTGACAAATATGATTGGAGACTTATGGTAGATTACAGCTACGCTCAATATGCAGTCCGCTTCAACGGACCTATTATGTTCCATTCTGTTCCTTACTACTCTGCCCATAAGAATGATTTGGAAGTTGATGAGTATAACAAACTCGGTACTGCAGCCTCTCTTGGTTGTGTTCGACTAAATGTTTCAAGCGTCAAATGGATATACGACAATTGTCCGGTGGGGACTAAAGTTATTGTGTATTCACTTGATGATGAGAAGGCTCCACTCAAATTGCCAAAGTTAAAAAAAGCAAAATCAAAAGGCAGATTAAAAGGGTGGGATCCAACAGATCCGGACGAAGACAATCCTTGGTTAAACAAAGAATCCGACATTGAAACGACCAAGGATGCTGAAATTGTTAATAATGAGATTGATAATGACGTAGTCGGTAAAGAAGTAAATGATGATTCACAAAACAGATATGATTTATCAGAAGGAATATAGATTCTACCGATTTATAAATGAGGGGTAAATAAATATGGCTAAATATTATGCGGTTAAGGTTGGAAATACAACCGGAATATTTGACAACTGGGATGAATGCAAAGCCAGCGTAAACGGGTTTCCCGGCGCGCTGTACAAGAGTTTTACTAATATTTCCGATGCCTAC
>JAEEGF010931771.1_pt1 | contig 30694 bp, 26 predicted proteins | sample 9134171 | NCBI WGS metagenome assembly JAEEGF01 (sample SAMN16246542, study PRJNA631951) | gut metagenome | biome: gut microbiome; feature: rumen; material: AP-attached | host: Bos | place: Iran: Karaj | collected 2018-10 | reverse complement strand
ACGGCGAGGAAGTGCTCCGCCGCCTTGTGGAAGAGGGGTGCGATTCGGCAATCATTATGATCTCCGGCCACGGCGACATCGACACCGCGGTGAGCTGCATCAAAAACGGCGCCTACGATTTCATCCAGAAGCCGTTGGACCTGAACAGGATACTCATTACCCTGAAGAATGCCACCGAGAAGACTTCGCTGGTAAAGGAGACCCGCATATTGCGCAAGAAGACCGACAACCGCTACACGATTGTGGGCGAGTCGGAACAGATAAAGCACGTGAAGGATGTGATTGCCCGCGTGGCGCCCACCGACGCCCGCGTGCTGATCACCGGTAGCAACGGTACCGGCAAGGAGCTGGTGGCCCACAACCTGCATATGCAGAGCAACCGCGCTGCCGCCCCGTTTATTGAGGTCAACTGCGCCGCTATCCCTTCTGAGCTGATAGAGAGCGAGCTGTTTGGCCACGAAAAGGGCTCTTTCACCTCTGCCATCAAGCAGCACAAGGGCAAGTTTGAGCAGGCCGACGGCGGCACGCTGTTCCTGGACGAGATAGGAGATATGAGCCTGGCCGCGCAGGCCAAGGTGCTGCGCGTGCTGCAGGAGAAAAAGCTGAACCGCGTGGGCAGCGACAAGGACATCGAGGTCAACGTGCGCGTGATTGCCGCCACCAACAAGAATCTGCTGGACGAGATTGCCAAAGGCAATTTCCGCGAGGACCTCTACCACCGCCTGAGCGTGATTCTGATACACGTCCCCCCGCTTGCAGAGCGCATAGACGACATCCCGCTGCTGGTGGACTATTTCATAGAGCAGATTTGCTCTGAGAGCGGTATGCCTGTCCTGAAGGTGGAGCCTGCGGCCTACAAGGAGCTGCAGAAGATGCCCTGGACCGGAAACATCCGCGAGCTCAGGAATGTGGTGGAACGCCTGTTGATACTGTGCAGCGGCACCATCAAGAAAGACGATATTGTAATGTACGCCAACCCGGCATTTTAAAAGATGAACAATTTAGTAGCGATAGTTGGACGCCCCAATGTGGGCAAGAGCACCCTCTTCAACCGTCTGGTGGGGATGCGGCAGGCCATCGTGGATAATGTCTCGGGCGTGACGCGCGACCGCCACTACGGCAAATGCGAGTGGTGCGGCCACGAATTCAGCGTGGTGGACACTGGCGGTTTCACCGTGAACAGCGACGACGTGTTCGAGAGTGCCATCCGCGACCAGGTGATGATTGCCATAGAAGAGAGCGACCTGGTGATTTTTATGGTTGAGGTCGCCACCGGCATCACCGATTTCGATGCCGAGATTGCCGATATCCTGCGCCGCAGCAAGAAACCCGTGCTGCTGGCAGTGAACAAGGTGGACACCGCAGAAAAGCAGTACGGCGTGTACGAGTTCAACGCGCTGGGCCTTGGCGAACCTTTCTCGCTGTCGTCTGCCACCGGCAGCGGCACCGGCGAGCTGCTGGATGCCGTGCTGGAAAAACTCCCCGCCGACAGCAAGATTGTGGAAGAGCAGGGACCCCGTCTGCCGCACATCGCGGTGGTGGGCAAACCCAACGTGGGCAAATCGTCGCTGACCAACGCGCTGTTGGGCGAAGACCGCAACATTGTGACTCCCGTGGCGGGCACTACCCGCGACGCCATATCGACCCACTACAACAAGTTTGGCCACGAGTTTATGCTGGTGGACACCGCCGGCCTGCGCAAGAAAAAGAAAGTGACCGAGGACCTGGAGTTCTACTCTGTGATGAGGGCCATCCGCGCCATAGAGAACGCCGATGTCTGCATCCTGATGATAGATGCCCAGCAGGGCATCGAGGCCCAGGATCTGGCCATCTTCAACATTATAAACCGCAACCGCAAGGGGTGCGTGCTGGTGGTGAACAAGTGGGACACGATAGAGAAGGGGAACAACACTATGAAGGAATACCGCGAAGCGCTGGAGCGCCGTCTGCAACCCTTCAACGACATCCCCATCATATTCACATCCGTTCTCAAGAAGCAGCGCATACTGGACGTGCTGAACGCCGCCCAGGAGGTCTATGACAACTATTCCCGCAGGATACCGACCTCTGCCCTGAACGAGGCAATGCTGCCCGAGATAGAGAATTACCCGCCGCCGGCGTGGAAGGGCAAGTACATCAAGATCAAGTACATCACCCAGCTTCCCACGGCATTCCCGGCATTCGCGTTTTTCTGCAACCTGCCGCAGTATATCCGCGACCCGTACAAGCGTTTTTTGGAAAACAAGCTGCGTGAGCATTTTGACTTTAAGGGATGCCCGCTGCAAATATATATCAGACAGAAATAGGAGAAGAATTAGATGAGCGAAGACGTTCTGTTACAGAATCAGCACGAATACGGCGACGACAGCATCATCCATCTGGATGACGTGGAGCACATCCGCAAAAGGCCCGGTATGTACATTGGCCGGCGCGGCAACGGCGGCGATCCCACCGACGGTATCTATGTCCTCACAAAAGAGGTCATAGACAACTCTGTGGACGAGTTCCGCGGCGGCTACGGCAAGAAGATAGATGTCACCATAGAAGGGGGCACGGTGAGTGTGCGCGACTGGGGCCGCGGCATCCCCTTCAAGACTATGATTATGGCGGTGAGCCGGCTGAATTCAGGCGCCAAGTACAACGACAAGAGCTACAAGAAGAGCGTCGGCCTTAACGGTGTCGGCCTCAAGGCGGTGAATGCCCTGTCCACATATTTCAAGGTGCAGAGTTTCCGCGACGGGCAGACCAGGTGGGCCACATTCTCCAAGGGCGAGCTTACCGGCGAGGGCGAAGAGGCCACCGCCGAGCGCAACGGCACCCAGATTGTCTTCACTCCCGATGGCGAGATATTCGAAGGCTTTGCCTTCAACGAAGAATACGTGGTGGAGATGGTCAAGAACTACGCCTATCTGAACGTGGGGCTGACCATCAGCTACAACAAAGAGACCTACAAATCGTCTGACGGTCTGCTGGACCTTCTGAACGACAGCATAGACGAGGAGCCCATCTATCCGCCCATCCACCTGATGGGAGAGGATATCGAGGTGGTGCTGACGCACGGCAACAAATACGGAGAGAACATCCACAGTTTCGTGAACGGCCAGAACACTATTCTGGGCGGTACGCACGTGGCGGCCTTCCGCGAGGCGATAGGCAAGACGCTGAAAGATTTCTACAAGAAAGATTTCACCCCCGCCGATGCCCGCCAGAGCATTGTGGGCGCCATTGCCATAAGTATGGACGAGCCCGAGTTCGAGGCGCAGACCAAGGTGCAGCTGGGCAGCAAGGTGGTGAATAAAGAGGGTCTCACAATGCAGAAGTTCGTGGGCGATTTCATAAGCCGCGAGCTGGACAACTATCTGCATCAGCACAAGGATGTGGCCGACATTATGCTGGCCAAGATCCTGGCTTCGGAGAAAGAGCGCAAGGCGGTGCAGGGTCTTCGCAAAGAGACCAAAGAGCGCCTGAAAAAGGCCTCTCTGAACAACAAGAAGCTCTCTGACTGCAAGATCCACTACAACGACAAGAACGAGTTGCGCGACGCCACAATGATTTTCCTCACCGAGGGTGACAGTGCGAGCGGCTCCATAAAGAAGATACGCAACGCCAACACACAGGCGGTGTTCAGCCTCAAGGGAAAGCCTCTGAACAGCCACAAGGCCACCAAGACCGACGTCTACGAAAACGAAGAGCTGAGCCTGCTGCAGGCTGCCCTGAACATAGACGAGGACCTGGACAACCTCCGCTACAACTATGTGATTATAGCCACCGATGCCGATGTGGACGGTATGCACATCCGCCTGCTGCTGCTCACGTTCTTCTTGAAATTCTATCCAGACCTGATCCGCCAGGGGCATCTGTATATCCTGCAGACGCCGCTTTTCAGGGTCTCTGACAAGAATCACAACGTGTACTGCTACAGCACGGCAGAAAAAGATGCCGCCACCGGCAAGATGAAGAGTTCTACCGTGACCCGGTTCAAAGGTCTGGGCGAGATTTCCCCGGAGGAGTTCAAGGGTTTCATTGGCGAGGATATCCGGCTGGAAAAGGTTCACCTGAGCAGCGACGATCCTGTTGCCGACCTGCTGGAGTTCTATATGGGTGAAAACGACAACATCCGTCTGGACTTTATCCGCAACAATCTGCGCAGCGAAATTGACAATGTAGAGGAGGCACAGTAGCCTATGAAACAGTCCACCGCAAATTTCATCTTGACCAAGGTGCTCGGCTGGACCGGCGCGCCCGAATTCCCCACAGCCAAAAAGGCGCTGATTCTGGGCGTTCCCCACACCAGCATCTGGGACTTTGTGATTGCATATCTTTACGGTAAGTCAAAAGGTGCTCAGATCAATATTCTTGTCAAGGAGAGTCTGTTTTTCTGGCCGCTGGGGGTGCTTCTCCGCAAGTGGGGGGCGATTCCCCTTAAGCGTAAAAGCGCGGCCGGCGGCGCCAATGCGGCTATGCAGATGATAGAGGCCTTCAAGACCCACGACAATATCCTTCTGGGCATCGCGCCCGAAGGGACCCGCAAGCCGGTGAAAAAGTGGAAGACGGGCTATCACGTGATTGCCACCAGGGCAGGTGTGCCGGTATATGCCGGTTTCATCAACTGGAAAAAGAAATATGTGAGCTATGGCGATGTGTTCCCGCTCACAGACGATGTCAAGGCCGATTCACTGCGCCTGCAGCGCTATTACAAGAGCCTGGACGTCGGCGCCAAGTACCCGGATCAGTTCGTCTACGACGACGAAGTTTAAATATAGGTGAGACGCCCTATCGGGGAAGGTTTCCTTCTCAGGAAAGTCCGGACAGCACAGGGCGGCGCGCTGTGGAAAGCACAGATGGGCGTAAGTTTATGCGCAGCGTAACAGAAAACAACCGGCCCGCAAGGACCAAGGGTGAAAACGCGGGGTAAGAGCCCACGAGGGTGTGTGGCGACACACATTCGGTACGCGGCCGCGCGCTGCAAGGCCAAATATACCGGCAGATAAGGGTTGCCCGCCCTTTGCCGGGGGGTAGGCTGCGTCAGATAAATGATAGGGGAGCGCTCCGGCGCTTACAGAACCCGGCTTACAGTCTCACCTTTTACTATAACGGGACACCTGCTTAGATGCAAGTGTCCCGTTTCTTTTTTACCCGGAGGGTTTCCTACATGAGTTTGGAACGGATTCGCTATCTGCGAGGGAATACTATACAATGCATCCGCATTTTGCGATTAAAATGGAACCGATTATATTTGCATATGAGATATTGTGCGTATGGGTAAACTTGCTATCTTTTTATATTATATTTTGTCTGTTTTTCCTTCAGATGCAAATGAAAATAGACGTCATATCCACATTGTTCGCAAGGGAGGTAAAAAATCTCATCGAGGCTACACGGTTGCGAAGATATGGATTGAGGAAAACGGACAGAAGAAGGTTGAGGTCGATTGGTCTGAGTTAGATTCCACGGATGAGTCAATGATAGTTGATATCATTGACAAGCATTGGGAAGAACTTAACAAAAAGATTGACGATGTTTTTGCGGGCAAGAAAGTTGCAATAAAAAAGTTCAACAAATAAGGAGGACATTATATGTGCAAGTATCAAGACACCTCTATAGGAATCAAGAAAATAGATTTCAGTATGAAAAGGGGCTATATGGCCTTCTATCTCACAGATGGCCGTATTGTGATTGTGCCAATTTCAATGTTTCCAGAAATTAAACGTCTTTCAAGAGTTCAAAGGGAAGACTATATTATAATGGATGACCAATACTTTTCTTTTGACGCAATCAGCAAGATTTATTCTGTCAAGGATGTGTTGAGTTGCTAGCTTGACAGTATTAAGTTGCATTAGCAGAGTAAGATTTTTATGTTCGCATTAATGAGACATTTGTTCTGTCAGATGTCTTCTTTGTTATCGCTATAATAAAAATGCAAGGCAGAGAAGATATAGAACAATTGTTTCGACTTTACTATAAGCCAATGTGTCTTTATGCTATGCACTATGTGAAAGATGCTAGTATCGTAGAGGATATAGTTCAGGATGCTTTTGTCTCATTATGGAAAAGAGTTCAAGCAGGGGTAATAGTGAATACACCAAAGACATATTTGGTAAAAATCGTGCGAAATGGCTGTATTGACTATCTCCGTCATAATTCAACGTATCCGATGGTGGCGCTTCCAAATGACTTGAACCAAGAAATATCTGACGATGAAGTTTTAGCACGTTCAATTGATGAATCAATTATTTGGGATGCCATTGATTCTTTGCCCCCTGGTCGTCGTAAAATGTTACTCTTGCACAAAAGGGATGGTCTCAAGCACAAAGATATTGCTTGCTTGTTAGGAGTGTCTGAGGGAACTGTCCGCAATCAAATATCAAGAGCCCTGAAGTCTCTGAAAAAGAAACTTAACAAGAGGAATATCATTTTTTCTCATAAATGAGTGTGATTTTTTCGTGGTTTATCCGTCTTTAATACAAACGGTCACGAAAAGTGAATATACAACAAGACAACAATATTGACTTTGTAACTCGAAGTTATCAAGAGGGGCGTTTTAATACGGATGAGGCAATCCGTAGATTTCATTCAAAAGTAGGTGATAAAAGGGTACATTCCGGGGGACAAAAGTGGTGGGCTGCTGTGGCTGCTGTTTTTGCATCTGTTTTTGTGCTATTTGCTGGAGGTTATGGGATATATGGCATAGTACAGACTCGGTCTATGAAGGCGCAGAAATTTGAACCAAAAGTGGAAGAGCAATCGTCTGCATCACATTTCTTCGTTTTTGATAACACACCATTGAATGAGGTGCTGGATGAACTTTCTAGTTATTATGGACGTTCACTGACAGCGCCATCTACAGACAAGCGCCTTACGGCGTCTTTCCCCGAAGACGATTTGGAAGTAGTGGTTGCTACTATAGAGGCAGCTCTTGATATCGATATTGTTATTTCTGAATGAGTCGAGTGGCTTTTATAGTTGCTTTTTTATTTGTGCATTTTGTGGCTACAGCACAACCATATGGGACTGTCCAGGATGGTATGAAGGCCATTAGTGACCGATATGGTGTGTACTTTGTGTATGAGGCAAGTTTGCCGGTAACTCATTCATTCCCTGGTCAATCCTTAAAGGGGAAGCATTTAAAAGATGCACTTGATACGCTCTTTGAGAATACGGGAATCAAGTGGCTTAGAAAAGGTAAATATATTCTTCTCAAAGCGTCCATTGAAGATCAATTAAGTCCATCAATAGATTCATTTCAACTTGATACATTACCGGCCGCTTCCATTAGCGAGATCATTAAACTTGATATTAATAATACTCAAGCTGGACTGACTACGATTGATGGTGATAAATTCAAAAGTGCGTTTGCTTGTCTAAGTAGTCCCGATGTGTTAAAAACACTTCAGTCTCTTCCAGGTGTGGCAACGGGCACTGAGATGCTCTCCAGGCTATATGTACACGGTGGCGACGGAAGTGATAATCTTTTTTTGATGGATGGTGTACCGTTACATCAGATAAGTCATCTATGTGGTATTTTTTCCTCCTTTAATACAGAGGTAATAAGTAGCATCGACTTCTATAAAAGTGGCTTCCCTGCCCGGTTTGGAGGAAGGACATCATCCATCGTTGATATAAAAACAAATGATGGCTGTTTTACCCGTTTTAAAGGTCTGATTTCAATAGGGTTGCTGGAGGGACGAATTCAGGTAGAAGGACCAATTATTTTGGGCAAAACTTCATTTAATATGGCTTTGCGCCGCTCTTTGGCAGAATCGATAATGATTCCGATTTCACTGATTAATAATACAAGAATAGACGCATCAGGGAGAGTTGAAACCGCCTCTTCTTTGTATTCATTTACAGATTTTACCGCCAAAGTCACACATAAAATATCAAATGACAATCGCATTTCTGCTAGTTTTATCATAGGTAATGATAATCTTTCAAGAAAGAATAATTCGAAAAGCGAGGACAAAGAAGCTCCTATCACCTATACTATAAATGAGAAAAACCTGCTAAGAATGAAGTGGGGAAGTATTATGGCCTCCCTGAATTGGCAAAAAGAGTGGTCTCCCCAATTAAATATGAGTATTATTGCTTATTGGTCTGCCAATCGTTCTCTAATAAGCTATCTTTTCGAAGAGGAAGGCCTATCCTCATGCTATGGTATTGAAGAGGCTTTTGCTCACATTCGGAGAGTTAATAACCATAATACACTAGATGATATTGGTGTTAGTGCAGACTTTTCTTGGGATATTCTGGATAGTCACCGGCTCCGCTTTGGAGGGAGTTTTATCAGGCATTATTATAATCCATATTACGATGACTATGAATTTAACGAGAATACTGGAATTAAGTTATATGACATCTCAAAGAGAGATTCCGTTACTGCGCTTGGATTTGAAGCTGACCTTTATTTGGAAGATGAATTTACAATAACGCCAAAGCTAAAGGCAAACATGGGATTTCGTAACAGCGTATACACAGCCACATACTGTAGTTGGGACTATTTTGAACCACGACTGGCAATTAATCTGGAGTGTAACGATATAATTAATGTCAATATGTCTTATGCCACAATGAGCCAGTTCTCGCATCAAGTGGCTTCGACTTATCTGGATCTCCCTACCAATTGCTGGCTGCCATCCAATAATAATTTACCGCCGATGAGCTCACAACAATTTGCTGCAGGTGTGCACATACAACCACGAAAATGCGTTCATTTCTATCTAGATGGATGGTATAAGACGATGAATAATCTGGTTGAATACTATGGAGGGAATTCTTTATTTCCGCGTTTGAGTGGCTTGTCATCAACTATTTTTTCAGGTAAAGGGCGCTCATATGGAATTGAGATGGACTTTGGATACGAGATGCCATCATTAATGATAAACGCTTTCTATACCCTGTCCTGGAATGAACGTTTTTTTTCAGAGATTTATAAGTATTGGTATCGAGACAGAAATGACAATCGACATAAATTAACCATTCAGGGTAACTGGAGAATCAATAAGAAATGGGAGCTTTTCGCGGCGTGGCACTTCCATAGCGGCAATAGGATGACGTTACCTACTCAGTACTTGCAAGGTGTTTATGCTGTAGGCGAAAAGGGAATGAATAACTTTTATCATCAATGGATTTATGAGATGCCAAATAATGTCAAGATGCCGGATTATCATAGATTGGATATAGGTGTAAATATCCATGGTACAACCAAGAAAGGGAATAGATATGTTTGGAATCTTAGTGTTTACAATGCATATTGCCATCTCAATCCAATATATGCGGAGGTAGTTAGAGATGGTATAAGCCACACACACCCAGACTTTGAGCCGGGATATGTGGCATTCAAGGGAATCGGGACAGGCCTGGTGCCTCTCATCCCATCGTTTAGTTATACACTTATGCTGGGAAAATGAATAACAAAGTTCTTCTTTTCATTATTCTGATGTCCTTATGGCAGTTGAGCTGCCAAAGGGAGTTTTCTGTTGGAGAACCAACGGCGTCAGAATTATGTTTAATGTGTTTCCCCGGCCAAAATGATACTACTGTTGTTCAATTGTATATGACGGTCCCGATCGGCGGACGATATGAAGGCTCTCCATATCTAACTGATGCAAGCCTAATATTTAGCGTCAATGGCGCCGATATACCTATAGAACAGGTATATGAGAGGTCTGGATCTATACCTTATGGTTGTTGGTATATTGATGGCTGTATCTCACCAAATGATATAATAGAGATAACCGCAAATCATAGATGCGCATCTACTATTAAGGCTACCACAACCATTCCACCTCTTCCTCCGATATTTGGATTTAACTGTATAAAGAGTTCAGATACTTCTTTATGTGTCTTTTTTGAAGATGATCCATCGTCAGTAGACTATTATGGAATTGCTTTGTTATGTGAGAAAATGTTTGTTCATGGAAATGTGTCAACCACTGAAGTAAAACATCTCAACCTTCTGGCTGATGGTTATGGTTCACATGAGAGTACAATTAATAAAAACTATTATGACATCGGCTTTTCGGGTTGGTTTCTTGGGGTACACAATGTCGATTGCTATGGTGTTAGGGTTTGGTCAGATAAATTGATAAATGGCGGGGATATTGTCCTTTCTGCTCGATTCGGCCCCGGATACTTTGATGAAGAAACTGACGGAACGGAAGATAGGCGCCGCTATAAGGTGCTTCTTTACAGGTTGTCAGAAGAGTTTTATAAATATGTGGCTTCTCTGTCATACCAATCTTTCAACGATTATGCTTCTTATGGCATAGTCCCGATGATGCCTTCATACACAAATGTGGCTGGTGGATGTGGAATACTTGCTGGTTGGTCGGTACGAGAGAGCGAGTGGTTTGTAATTAGTGAATAATATCTTATTAATAAATGAAAGTATGAGTAAACATTTTTTGATGCTTGTGTTCCTGCTGACATTGCAAAGTTTGATTTCTTGCACAAAAGTAATGCCTATTGAATCGAGTCTTTCTAACAAAGCGGAATCATCTCTGGCTACTGTTGTTTCAGTAGAGGAGGCGCTAAACACTCTAAATGGGTTTCTTTCAGATGTTGAATTAACCAAAGCGAACAGTGGAATTGAACGTCAGATATTGTCTATAGAGACTCATTATCATCCAACAAAAAAGGACGCAGAAGGCAATTCCATACCGGATGCATATCTGGTTAATTATGCGGAAAATGAAGGATTTGCGATACTGGGAGCTAATTCTGAAGTGGAGCCCATCGTAGCAGTAGTTGAAAATGGGAATACCAATTGGGCAAGCATATTCAACCCCGCAGAGAGAGTTCTGTCTACGTTTGAACAAGATTGTCCAGACCCGGGAATAAAGCCCGATATGCTTCTTTCTATGTGTGTTAGAGGTGCACTTTATGGCGAAATTAAAGGTGATGATATTCCCGATACCAAAGCCTGGACCGTAGAGGTGCTACCCTTAACCACGAATCAGGCATTTAGTCAACAAATAAGTTATTGTCATAAGAGCAATCGCGGTTACGTGACAAACGGATGTGCCTCTACGGCCATTTCTATTGTAATGGCTCACAATCAATATCCAGTATTTAACGTCGATAATGAATATCTTGATTATAGTGAGTGCAACACATTAGACGGTATCGGCTATAAGTATACATTCAGTGACGGAGAGATTATTTATTTACAACTGAGTGATTATTTTACAAACAGCAGTAGCATACCGACTATTTTAAGTGATTCTCAGATTAAAGGCTTGCTTACTCAGTCTGATCCAGGTGTTATTAACACGCATGGAGACCCTATAGTATCAACGCTACCTAATATGAATTTTTATAGAACAAGGTATAAGTTGACTTCGGGTGTGTTTTATAAGTTGTCGAATATCATTCAATCATGGGCTGCAACTGGTACGATGCCGGCAGCTGTTGAGACCGGTTTAAGTAATTTTGGTTATACAAATGTTTCCAGACTGCAAAAGTCATCTCTAACGAATAATCAGATATTAATACTTATTGATATGCTATCTGATGGTAAGCCAGTAATTATGTGTGGGTGGTCACTATTTAACCTATCTAACAGTCATTATTGGGTCGTAGATGGTATTCGCCACAACAGTACAACAACACATATTCATTGTAATTGGGGATGGGGCGCTTCGTATAATGGGTGGTATTCTTCTACGTGTATCCGGCCCGATTATCCTGTTCCAATATCAGCTAGTGGAAATGATTGGAGCAATATTATCGTTTATTCATATGATATGAGTCCAACCGTTCCTTTGAAGAGTGAAACATACTTTTGTGAACATATGCCAGTGAGATATGAATAATATTAAGTTTTTGATAGTACTGTCAAGCATGTTGGCCGGGTTATCGTCTTGTATAAAGGATAGGAATTATATCGAGCAAGCGGTTGACAGAATATATAGATTAGATGGGATTGAAGTGTATGGACAGCCTGTAGAAGGTCTTGGTCCTAATGATGTGGCAATACAACCTTTATATACATATAGTAGTGACTTTGATGCCGTTAGTAGGCAATATTATGCAGAAGTGGATACAGCGTTGATGTTTAGTGGCAACCTAATAATCACAAACAAGAATTACTATTTAAGAAACTGGAATCTTATTGATTTGCGATTTGTTTCGGTGGAAGTAATCGCCCTTGTTAATTTTGACGATAAGCATCCAGCAGGAAGTTCTCTTAACGACTTCTTTTCTTTATCATATTGGTATAAACACAGTTTATACACCATTCCTGTTTCAGATATAGAATATGGCCTTGTGATGCTTGGAGATTTCTTCCCTAGTAGTGAGGGTTTTTGCTCTTTGCCGGGTTTGGTCTTAACTTTTAATGGTAATGAATCACTAGATATTCCGCCCATCGAAGTACGTATTACTGATGCATGGGGAAGAGAGTTTTCGTCTGTAATAAATTGTTAATCAGAAAAAATAACGTTATGAAAAGAAAAAGATCATGTATTCTATTATGGTTAATGGCTTTTTTGTTTGCTATGTCAGCTTGTTCTGAAGACACTTTTGATTTGTCCTCAGATGTAGATGGTGTAACGAAAGCGGTCGGATCACATTTATGTTATACTGATGCGGTGTATCATCATATGACTGAGTCTTGGATTATACCAAGGAACGACCCGTATACTCTGACAAATTTCCAATCAGCGATGGATCGATTGCTCTCTGGGAAGGCAGGCGTTGTATTGTCAAAAGAAGAACGACACGAGTTGTCGGAATTAAATCCAATACAGCCCTCACATTTGGCATTGAGAGTGTTCCCAAAAACGGAGAAAGAGCAATGGGCTATTGAGTTGATGGAAGATGTAAAAGTCGCATATATACCGTTTAATTATATTCCATTGTCGGATGATCAGGTTAAGTTGGGCAAATTATATGACAAGTCTAAAAGTTTTGATGAAGAATATCGATACACGGTCACATATTCTGGTTTGGTGGTCGATGATGAAAAGCAGCCCGATGAAACCATAACAATGCCGGTTCTATATGTCGTGTGGCCGAAGGATAAAATTATCCCTCAGGAGTATGATTATTTGATAGATTATGAGGTATTTATCCCTGATTACACGAAAGATGCCGGGCGAGCGTTGCATAAGTTGGAGGATGAGGCGATTAGGCTGGCCCTTGGTGAGGGCGCTAAAAAAGATTCTTCCAGAAGTGAGACTCAAATGTATACAGGAACAATCATGTATTATGATAATCTATTGGAGTCATATGAACCATTGTCTCATTTAAAAGTACGTTTCCAGCTAGGCTCAAATATTGCTGATACATACACGGATTCGTCAGGCTCATTCTCTGTGCCTAGTATTATCGATGATTCCGCCACGTGGTATTTAGTGATGCAACATACCTATTGGAAAATAACATCAATGGATTCTTCTGACCCAGTTAGTGTATATATGGGTACCGTTGGGTCAGAGTGGTCTAATTCTAATGATATCTTTTGCGGAATGTATAGCTCTGTTGGTTATTTTGCAGTACATCCAGCGGTAGATTTTTATTACAATGGTAATCATCAATTACAAACTGCTAGCTACGATTCTGGTATACGAATTAAAGTGTCTCCTGAAAGCAACCCTGATCATAATGCAACATTTACGCATAACCTTTTTTCAGCTGCGTATATTACAGTATACCAGAATAATATGGGTTCATCCAATTATTTGATGGGTACAGTTCTGCACGAATTGGGGCATTTTACTCATTTTAGGGCAAGAAGTACACATTTAAATTATAGTAATACACATAAACTGATTAAAGAATCATATGCGGCTTACGTGGCGAACTATTTGTGCGATAGGTATTATTACCTTCTTGGGTACGTTAATCCCGTTGCTCCTCAAACACCACATACGGGCAATTCTTATCAATTTTGGGAAAAAACAGGTACATTGAAATATTCCCCGATGTTTGTTGACTTGTTCGATGATTATAATCAGAATCTTAACAATAGCAACTATAACTATGATTCCATTAATGGTTTTTCACATAATGTTATGCGAACAATTGCTGAGAATTGTGCATCATGGTCTAATGTAAAAAGCATACTTGATGACTATATAGGTATTTATTATACACAAAGCTCATATAATTTATATGTGGCGCCCTATGATTATTGGTTTGATAATAATTAATAGATAACTGGGTAGTATGAAAAGGTTTATATATCTTCTGCTGATAATTAGCGCTGTGTCTAGTTGTGTTGATGCTGGTCCGCGCCGGGATTCTTCATCATTAGCGGGTTCAGTTGAAATATTCGAGAGTTATAAATGTTCCGTATCTTTTATGATTGACGGCAATGAGTGCCCTGTCGCGGATAGTCGAGTTTATATAGAAAAGATATCAAATAATCGTGTCAAGATATCGATTGAGGGGTGTTTTAATCCCCAAAGACCTTTCAATGTTCAGACAACTGTCGATCTGATTGGTGCGCTAGGTGATGTGAACATTGATGGCGACTTTATTCTAACTTATTTGCAAAATGAAGAAGAGGTTTTTGCTGGCGCAGCTAATGTTTCGGGCTTCATTATTAACCACGGCGTAACTGCAGGTTCAGGTACAGAATTGGCTGTTCAGGATCTTGAATCTGATATCAGATTTGAGTTTGAGGGAGATCGTAAGTATGTTATTCGTTGCAATAATATTTCAGGACCATACTAATCGAGTAATAATACCATAATCTGCGTTTGTCACAGAATGGGTGTTTCCAGTGAGTTCATCATACTGAGCTATATATCCCGTCTGGACTGTTTTGAGTTGCAGTCCTAAAGGACGGGAGGAGGGCCGGGGATATGCGCTTTTTAGCTGCGCGTCAGCGGCTGAACTCCGGTTAGAGGAGGGAGCGAAGCGACCGACGCTAATTGAGCCCGTCAACGACGTTACAGGTGCCGACAAGGCGCCTGTATAAGGAGGCGTCGCGGCGAAAAGGAGTGAAGACGCGGTTAAGCGCGCAGCGTAAAGAAAAGCACCATCCTCAGGCACCTCCCGTCCTTTAGGGCCTTCGCGGCAGATGGTCTGCTACCTGAGTTTGAAGACGTAGGTGATGGTGCCTTCCTGAAGTTCGGGGGCGGAGCCTGAGACGTTGAAGTGTGCGGCCAGGGCGGCCTTCTTGGCGCTGGCCCAAATCTCGCTGTCGTTGAGCGTGGTGCCGGCGGCGCCCGGAACGGCCGATACTACCTTGCCGTCGCGGTTCACCTTGATTCTGACCACGACCTTGCCGCCGTCACCCCTGGTGAAAACGGGGATGGGCAGCGCGCCCACCACGGTGCGGCCCTCCAGCTTGGCAGACGGTGCGCCCTCTGCATTGCCGGTCTTGGTGTTGCCCTGGGTATGCCCGGCGGCGAGGGATTCGGAAATCTTCTCTGCCACCTGCTGGGCGGTGGTGTCCTTATTGGAATTCTGGGCGGAGGTGAACAGGGCCCTCTTGTTGATTTCCTTCTCGCGCGGCGGCTCGGGAACTTCCACGTCACCCTTGTCTCCTACGGTGCTTTCGGGGCCTTCGTTGGCCCTTTTGGCAACCGTCTGCGCCTGGGATTTCTGAACCAGTTTGATGGGCTTCTTGGGCTCCGGCTCTTCTGTTCGGGGCTGGATGCCCGCCTTGACTTCTATCTTCTGGGGTTCCGGTTCGGGCTCGGGTTCCGGCTCCATATCAATCAGGATTTCTGTGTCGTGGGGCCGGACGGTGGCCGACATGTTGGTGTAGGAGCACAGTACGAATGTGAACAGGGCAAAGCCTATCGCAGACATAGTCCCGATAAACCTCGCTTTTGATTCGTATCCGTAGAGTGCCATATCCTATTCTGGCGATGTCGCCATTATAACCTTGTAGTGGTTGTGCTTAGCAATATTCATTACCGCCACGACCTCCTTGATGGGGACGGTTTCGTCTGCGTAGATGCTGAATGTGGGGTCATCCTCGCCGTCCAGCACATTCTGCAGCTCGGCCTCGATCTGGTCAAACTTCACGGGAGTGGCGTCGCCGTTGATGTGGTAGGTGCAGCGGTTCTGGGCGGGGTAGTGCTTTATGGAGACGGTCGCCATCGGTTTTGCCGACACCTGACCGGTGCTCTTGGGGAGCAGGAGCTTCAGGGCGTTGGGGTTGATGAGCGTGGATGTCACCAGGAAAAAGATCAGCAGCAGGAACACGATGTCGGTCATAGACGACATCGAGAAGCTGGGATCCACTTTGGTGTTTCTCTTGAGTGCCATAGCCGTGCAGATTATTCTACTTCAAGTTCAAAAGAGTCGCTGCCCTGCTTTGCAGCTCCGCTCTCCAGGGCGTCCATAAACTCTATGGTGCTGTTCTCCATCTTGTAAACCACGTCGGAGATTCTGGATGTGAGGAAGTTGTAGCAGAAGTAGGCGATGATACCCACGATAAGACCGCCCACGGTGGTGATCATTGCGGTGTAGATACCGCCGGAGAGCAGGGTGATGTCTATGTTATTGCCTGCCTGCGACATATTGAAGAATGCCTGTACCATACCGATCACGGTGCCAAGGAAACCGATCATAGGGGCGCCGCCGGCAATGGAGGCCAGGATGGGAAGGCTCTTCTCGAGGCGTGCGACCTCAAGGTTGCCCACATTCTCTACCGCAGCCTGGATGTCGTGCAGCGGGCGGCCCATACGCTCGATACCTTTTTCAAGCATACGGGCAACAGGGGTGTCGCTCTTCTTGCAGAGTGCCAGGGCGCTCTTTTTCTTGCCGTCCTGCAGGTAGTCGGTGATATCCTTGGTGAAATTCTTGTCCACTTTTGCGGCGTGGTTAATGGCGTAGAGCCTCTCGGCAAAAATGTAAATAGCAATGATAGAGAGGATTGCCAGCACAATCATAAGCCAGCCGCCTTTGCTGGCCATTCCCAGCAGCGAGAAAGAACTCTGCTCTGCAACCTCGGTCACGGTGGTTGCGACCTCGTCTGCGGCAGTTTGGAGAAGTACAGTAAGTAACATTGTCTTAGGTTATTAATTAATTTTCAATAATTCGTATGGGTAGGTGATGCCGCAAAGCATCAGCGGCTCGCCGGGAACACTCTGCCCTGCGGCAGAGCGGTCTTTCTTTTCCAGCAGGCCTGCGATATCGTCTGCAAATATTTTGCCGCGCCCTACATCCAGCAGCGTTCCGACTATCGCGCGCACCATATTTCTAAGGAATCGGTCGGCGGTGATGTCAAACAGGAGGTGGTTTTCATCTTCTGCAGTCCATGCGGCGCGGGTCACCGTGCAGATGGAGGTTTTGTTGTCGGTGCCCGTCTTTTCAAAGCTTGAAAAGTCGTGGGTCCCCAGCAAAACGGCGGCGGCGCGGTTCATCGCCTCTACGTCCAGGGGGAACTTGCAGTAGAAGGAATGCCAGGCAAAGGGGTCCTTTGCGGTGTGCACCCTGTAGCGGTAGCTGCGGCTGGTGGCATCAAAGCGGGCGTGTGCCTCCTGGGGTACTTGGGCAAAGAAATGTGCCACTATGTCAGAGGGCAGGATGGCATTTATTTTGTACAATAATTGCGCGTGCTCTTTGAGGTCCTTTTCGGTGTCAAAATGGGCGATATACCCGCTTGCACTGACCCCCGCGTCGGTACGGCCCGCTCCGGTGAGCTCTACCGCACAGCCCAGCGCCTTGCCCAGTGCGTCTTCCAGGATTTCCTGGACAGTGACGGCGTTGAGCTGCCTTTGCCAGCCGCTGTACCGCTCGCCATTGTAGGACACCGAAACAAAGAATCGCATTGGGAAAATATTGCTAATTTTGTCAGATATCTAAATCGAACAAATTTACAAAACATTTTTATATGGACAGTGAAAACATTAAAGAACTGAACGAACGCATCCAAAGGGAGAGCGCCTTTGTGGATCTCGTGCAGATGGAGATGGGCAAGGTCATCGTGGGCCAGAAGCCGCTGATAGAGAACCTGCTCATTGGTTTGCTGGCAAACGGACACATCCTGCTGGAGGGTGTCCCCGGACTGGCTAAGACGCTTGCCATCAACACTTTGGCGGGCACGATGGACGCCAAGTTCAGCCGTATCCAGTTTACTCCGGACCTGCTCCCGGCCGATGTCACCGGCACGCTGATATACAGCCAGAAGAGCGAGCAGTTCCAAATCAAGAAAGGCCCCATCTTTGCCAATTTCATTCTGGCAGATGAGATAAACCGTTCTCCGGCCAAGGTGCAGAGCGCCCTGCTGGAGGCAATGCAGGAGCGCCAGGTCACTATCGGCGACGAGAGTTTCCGCCTTCCCGAGCCGTTCCTGGTAATGGCCACCCAGAACCCCATTGAGCAGGAAGGTACCTATCCGCTGCCCGAGGCGCAGGTGGACCGCTTTATGCTCAAGGTCGTGGTCAAATATCCCAAGAAAGAAGAGGAGAAGCAGATTATCCGTATGAACAACAGCGGCGAGGGTCTTCCCAAGCCCAGCGTGGTGATCAAGCCGGAGGATATAGTCCGCGCCCGCAAGGTCGTCCGCGACGTCTATATGGACGAGAAGATAGAGAAATACATCGTGGACATTGTGTTCGCCACCCGTAATCCCGAGGAATACGGCTTGTCCAAGTTCAAGAATATGATTGCCTTTGGCGGCAGTCCGCGTGCCAGCATTTCGCTCTCAATGGCCTCCAAGGCCTACGCGTTTATCCGCCGCCGCGGTTATGTGATTCCGGAGGATGTCCGCGCCGTCTGCTATGAGGTTCTCCGCCATCGTATAGGCCTTACATACGAGGCCGAGGCCGACAATATCACATCCGAGAATATCATCGCAGATATCCTGAATACAATTGAGGTTCCGTAGTAGCGGGAGGTTTCTTTGATGGACAGCAACGAATTATTAAGCAAGGTTCGCAAGATTGAGATCCGCACCAAGGCGCTCTCGCACCAGATGTTTGCCGGAGAGTACCACAGCGCCTTCAAGGGGCGCGGTATGACCTTCAGCGAGGTGCGCGAATACCAGTATGGCGACGACGTGCGCAATATGGACTGGAACGTCACAGCCCGCCTGCGCTCGCCCTACGTAAAGGTGTTTGAAGAGGAGCGCGAACTCACCGTGATGCTGCTGATAGATGTCAGCGGCTCGCGTGCGTTCGGCACCAGCGTGCGCAGCAAGCAGGACCTTGCCACCGAAATCGCCGCGGTGCTCTCTTTCTCAGCCTCCATCAACAACGACAAGGTAGGGGCGCTGCTTTTCAGCGATAAGGTAGAGAAGTTTATTCCGCCCAAGAAGGGCCGCAGCCACCTGCTGCACATAATCCGCGAGTTGGTGGAGTTCCAGCCAGAAGACCGTGGCACCGATGTGAGCGAGGCGCTGCGCTATCTGACCAACGCCCTTAAGAAGCGCTGCACCGCCTTTGTGCTTTCCGATATGATGGATACCGACGCAGAAGGCCGTCCGCGCTACGAAGAGGCTCTGAAGATAGCTGCCAACCGCCACGACATATCTGTGATTGACATCTACGACAGGCGCGAAAAGGAGATTCCCAATCTGGGTCTGGTGAAGGTGCGCGACGCCGAAACCGGCGCCACCGCCTGGGTGGACACCTCTTCAAAGAGGATGCGCAAGGAATACCAGAAGCGCTCCCTGCGCCAGGATGCCGAGCGGAAGGCGCTGCTAAGCAAATATCGCATAGACAATGTGAGCATCGCCACCGACGACGATTATGTGAAGTATCTGACCGGTTTCTTTAAAAACAGGGGACTCAAATGAGAAGATTGATACTTACAATGATGCTTTTGGCGGCGTGTGTGGCCGGCCGTGCGCAGGAGGGCAATCCAGCCACCCGGCTGAGCCGCGACACCATCCTTATAGGCGACCAGATAGAGTGGATTATTCCGCTGGAGATGGCGCCCGGAGAGAAATATTTCCTGGAGGATATCGCCGACCCGCCGGCTCCCGGCGTGGAAATCATCAAGCCGCTGCAGCTGGACACCGTGTCCAACGGCCGCAAGAGCGTCAAGGTAGAGGGCAAGGTCATCCTTACCAGTTTTGACAGCGGCAGCTATTACCTGCCGCCGCTGATTGCTATGATAGAGCGTAAGAGTGGCGCTGTGGACACCCTTTATATGGAAGGCCCCACGCTGGAGGTCACCACCGTGCCCATTGACACCGCCACATATGTGATCAAAGACCTCAAGGGGCAGATCAAATATCCGCTCAAATTCAAGGAATTGCTGCCGTGGATAGGCCTGGCGCTGCTGCTGGCGCTGATAGTCTGGGCGCTGGTGCGCTGGATAAAGATGAGCCGCGCCAACCGCACCTTCCTGGGCAAGCCCATAGTGAAGGATCCGCCGCACATCGTGGCGCTGCGGGCACTGGACAAAATCCGTAAGCAGAAACTCTGGCAGAACGACAAGCAGAAGCAGTTCTACACAGAGGTCACCGACGCCCTCCGCGTATATATCGCCGACCGCTACGGCATTGTGGCTCTGGAGCGTCCTTCGCGTGAGATGCTTGCCGACCTAAAGAAGCAGGATATTGAAGAGGCTCTCTACGGCAAGATGGACGAGCTCTTTACCCGCGCCGACCTGGTTAAGTTTGCCAAGTATCTGGCTTCGGCAGAAGAGAACGAAGAGGTCATTCCCGATGCGGTGCGCTTTGTTAATGCCACTTATATCAAGGAGATAGACGAAGAGAAGAAGGAGGAGAAGTAATATGTTTTTTGAATATCCGAAACTGCTCTGGCTGCTGTTGCTGCTCATCCCGCTGACAGCCCTGTACCTTTACAGGGAGCTCAAGGGGAGGGCGCCGTCGCTGCAGGTATCTTCGCTGGATCAGTGGCAGTACAAGCCCTCCTGGTTCAAGCGGGCGCTGCGTCATCTGCCTTTCCTGCTGCGCCTTGCTGCGCTTGCGCTGCTGATTGTGGCCATTGCCCGTCCGCGCGACAGCAAGAATTTTGAGAAAGTGGATACCGAGGGCATAGACATAGTGCTGGATATGGATGTATCCACCTCTATGCTGGCCCGCGACTTCAAGCCCGACCGCATAGGCGCCGCCAAGGACATCGCCATAGAGTTCATTGCCAGCCGCCCCACCGACCGCATCGGCATTGTGGTGTTTGCGGGCGAGAGCTATACGCAGTGCCCCGTGACCACCGACCGCATCACCCTTATCAATATGATGAAGGAGGTGCAGACGGGCCTCATTGAAGACGGCACTGCCATTGGCAACGGCCTTGCCACGGCGGTTGCGCGCCTGAAGGATTCCGATGCCAAGAGCCGCGTGGTGATTTTGCTCACCGACGGTGTGAACAACCGTGGCGAAATCGCCCCCGAAACGGCGGCCGAGATTGCCAAGACCTACGGCATCCGGGTATATACCATCGGTGTCGGCGCCAAGGGCGATGCTCCCTATCCGGTGCAGACTCCCTGGGGCATCCAGGTGCAGAATATGAAGGTGGAGATAGACGAGGCGTTGCTGCAGAAGATTGCCGAGACCACCGGCGGCAAGTATTTCCGCGCCACCGACAATACCAAGCTGATGGAGATTTACGGCGAGATAAACAAGATGGAAAAGAACCGCACCACTGTGGACAGTTTCCCCGTGTACAGCGAGCGGTATATGGACTTTGCCATCTGGGCGCTGGTGCTCCTGCTGCTGGAGCTGTTGTTTAAATTTGTGATTTTAAAGAAGTTACCATAAGATGTTGCACATTGCTCAAGCTGAATATCTGTTGCTCTTGCTGCTGATACCCTTCTTTTTCCTGGGGTATTGGTGGTATCGCAGGGGGCAGAAGGCACGCGCGGCGCGTCTTGGTGACCCTGAACTTGTAAACAAACTTATGCCCGACGTCTCCTCTTCCAAAGGGTGGCTGCGGGTGACATTCTTTTCGCTGGCCTTCTTGTTCTTCGTGCTGGGTCTGGCGCGTCCCCAGCTGGGCGCCCGCCTGCAAGAGCGTGAGACCAGCGGCGTGGAGATTATGATTGCGCTGGACGTGTCCAACTCTATGCTGGCGCAGGACTATTCTCCCAACCGTCTTGAGAGGGCCAAGCTGGCCATTTCCAGGCTGGTGGACAAGCTGGCGGGAGACCGCATCGGCCTGGTGATTTTTGCGGGAGAGAGTTTTGTGCAGCTCCCCATCACCACCGACTATGTCTCGGCAAAAGCATTTCTGAACAGCATACAGCCCGGCTCCATCCCCATCCAGGGTACCGCCACGGCGGATGCGCTTATGACTGCCGCGCGCAGTTTCAGCACCCAGAGCGAGAAGAGCCGCGCCATAATACTGATTTCCGACGGTGAGGACCACGAGGGTAATGTGCTGGAAACGGCAGAATCCATAGCCCAGGAGGGCATCAAGATATACTGCATAGGCGTGGGCAGCCCGCAGGGTGAACCCATCCCTATGGGCGGCGATATGCTTCGCGACAAGGACGGCAACATTGTGGTGACCCGCCTCAACGAGAATTCCCTGCGCGAGATTGCCTCTGCCGGCGGCGGAGAGTATGTCCGTGCGGCAGCGGGCGAGTTTGGCCTGAATCCCATAATAGAGAATATCCGCAGCATAGAGGCCTCCAAGTTCAGGTCGGTTGTGTTCGAGGACTTTGACGAGCAGTATATGTACTTCTTTGCAATAGCCCTGTTCTTCTTTATCATAGAAATGCTGATTGGAGAGCGCCGCAGCCGCGTGAAACTGTTCAAATAAGAGAAGGTATGATTAAAAAAGCGATATTGATTCTGTTTGCCGTGCTGCTGTGCAGCGCCACCGCCTTTGCGCAGGTGGACCGCCGCGAGGTGCGCGCCGGCAACCGGGCGTTCAAAAAAGGGGAGTTTCCCAAAGCCGAGATTGACTACAAGAAGGCCCTGCTCAAGGATTCCACCAGCGTGGCGGCGCAGTACAATCTGGCAAACGCCCTTTATAAAAACGAGAATTATACCGAGGCAGAGAAGTATTCCAAAGCGGCTCTGGACAGCCTTTCCCGCAGTCCGCGCGCCGCTGACGCCTATTTCAACAACGGCGACATATATCTGCAGCAGCGTCGCTGGAGCGAGGCCATAGAGGCCTTCAAGAGTTCTCTGCGCCTGAACCCGGGCGATATGGATGCCAAGAGCAACCTGGCCTATGCTCAGAAGATGCTGGAAAAAGAGCAGCAGGACCAGCAGCAGAACCAGGATCAGAACAACCAGGACCAGAACCAGGACAACAACGATCAGAATAAAGATCAGAACCAGGACCAAAACCAGAATCAGGACCAGAACCAAGATCAGAATAAAGACCAGAATCAGGATAAAAACGACGACCAGAACCAGGATCAGCAGAATCCCAATCAGGATCAGCAGAACGACCAGAATCAGCCCCAGCAGGACAATCAGAATCAGAAGATAAGTCCCGAGGCTGCGGAGCAGATGCTGCAGGCCATCCAGGCTCAGGAAGACCAGACCCAGGAGAAGGTCAAGAAAGAGAAGGCGGCGGCCCTGAAGTCCCGTCAGAAAGAGAAAAATTGGTAAGATGAAAAGATATATCTCACTGTTGCTGCTGTTTGTCTGCGGTCTGCTGCAGGCGCAAACGCTCACTGTAGACGTTCCCAACGTGGTGGCCACCGGCGAGCCGTTCAGGGTGGTGTTCACCGCCGACGGCAAAATCTCCGACTTTGAGTGGGCACCCTCCGGCGGACTGACCCTTATGTGGGGGCCGTCCAAGGGCTCTTCCAGCAGCACAACCATAATCAACGGCAAGGTTGAATCCAGCCGCTCCGAAACCTACACCTACCTGCTTAGCGCCGACACCAAAGGCACCTACACCATTCCGGCGGCGACCTGCAAGGTGGGCGGCACCCAGTGCTCCAGCCGCACCGCAACGGTTGAGGTTGTGGACGACGGCGGCAGCGCCGCTGCCGGTGGCCAGCAAGGCCAGCAGAATCAGCAGAGCGGTCAGAACGGCCAGGGCGGTTCGGGCTCTGCAGCGCAGCAGAACCAGCAGAGCGATCCCGCAATCACAGGGACAGTTGCAAATGAGGATATCTTTATGCGTCTGAACCTGAGCAAGACCACGGCCGTAAAGGGCGAGCCCATCACCGCCGTGCTCAAGATGTATACCCGCCAGGACATTGTGGGCTTTGAGGATTTCAAACTCCCCACATTCAACGGTTTCTGGAGCAAGGAAACCTACGCTCCCACCAATCTGGAGTTCAACACAGAGAATATAAATGGCAAGATATACAAGACCACGGTCATCCGCCGCTATATGCTGATTCCCCAGCAGGAGGGCGTCATCACCATAGATCCTGCCGAGGCGGTATGCCAGGTGCGGGTGCGCGCAAATAATCGCGGCAGAAGCATCTTCGACGATTTCTTCGAGAGCTATCAGACCATCCGCAAGCGGATTGCGACGGGTGCCATCAAGGTCAATGTGACCCCGCTTCCCAAGGGCGCTCCGGCGTCGTTTGGCGGCGGTGTGGGGCAGTTCAACATCACCGCCCGCTTCTCTGCCGACTCCATTGCGGCCAACGAGGCGGCTTCACTGATAGTGACCGTGAGCGGCAAGGGCAATGTGACTATGCTCAGCGCTCCCAAGATTGATTTCCCCACCGATTTTGATGTATACGACGTCAAGACCACCGACCGCAGCGAGGCCAACGGCACCGGCGGCAGCAAGACCTTTGAATATCCGTTCATAGCCCGCAGCTATGGCGATTTTACCGTAGGTCCCATCAAATATAGCTATTACGACATCTCCAAAGGACAGTATGTCACCACCGAGGCACCGGCCGTCACCATCAAAGTCTCTTCTGACGGGATGGAAAATGCCGCTGTCGCACCCGGCGTCCCGGGCGGAGTGCGCCAGGGCGTGAAGGATATCGGCAGGGACATCCGCTATATTGCCACTGGCAATCCCGGCCTCAAGAAGGCGGGCAGTTTCTTTGTCACTTCGTGGCCGTTCTATGCAATACTGGCGGCGATAGTTGCACTCTTCTTCATACTCTGCGCCATATTTGACAAGGCCCGCGCGCGCCGCGCCGACGTGGCCGGAACCCGCAACCGCCGCGCCAACCGTATGGCCACCGAGCGTCTGCGCCGCAGCAAGGACTATCTCAAGCAGGGACTCGTGGGGGCTTATTACGAAGAGTTGCACAAGGCCGTTATGGGCTATATCAGCGACAAGCTCACTATGCCCGTGTCCGATCTGAGCAAGGACAATATCTGTGAGGCGCTTGCCCAGCGCGGGGTTCAGCAGCCTGTAATAGAACGTCTTATGAACATTATATCTACTTGCGAAGCGGCGCGGTATGCGCCCGACTACACTCCGGAGCAGATGGAGGATCAGTACAAAGAGGCGCTGGAGACCATCACCGACATAGAGTCGGGAGTCAAGCGCGGAGCCCGCGGTGCAAGGAAAGCCGTGGCTGTGATTGCGGCGCTGTTGGTGGCATCGTTTGGTGCTTTTGCCGCCGGAGAGCCGCTATGGGAAGATGCCGCAGCCGACTATTCTTCCGGCAACTGGAAGGGGGCTTTGGAGAAATATCTGCAGATAGAGCAGATGGGGCAGACTTCCGACCGCCTGTGCTACAATATCGCCAACGCCTATTACAAGACGGGGCAGTTGGGCGAGTCAATACTTTATTGGGAGAAGGCGCTCAAGCAGAATCCTTCCAATTCCGACGCCAAGTACAATCTGGACATTGCCCGCGAGTCGGTATTGGACCGCATAGAGGTTGTGCCCGAGTTTATACTTGTCAAATGGCTGCGCGATGTGAAATATCTGCTTTCCAGCAATGCCTGGGCGTGGGTTACAGTGGCACTGGTGCTGCTGGTGGCGCTGTGCCTGCTGGGCTTCCGCTACTTTGGCCGCCGCGGGGCACGCACCCTGTCGTTCATTCTGGCCTGCATACTGTTTGTGCTGGCCGTGGCTTCGTTCATATTCTCTATGAGCGAGCGTCACGACGTTATGGCCAGGGATTCGGCCATAGTTATGATTCCGGTATCGTCTGTGAAGAGTTCCCCCGGAGAAGACGGCAAGTCGCTCTTTATCCTGCACGAAGGCACCAAGGTCCAGATTCTGGACCAGCTGGGCGAGTGGAGCAAGGTAGAGATTTCTGACGGCCGCCAGGGATGGATGCGAGCCGGCGACGTGGAGGCGATATAGCCGGCCTAACCCAGCAGGTGGCTCAGCTCCCGGTCGGTGATGTCCGGCACTATGGTGCGGATGTGCCCGCAGAGCAGCCTATAGGATTCTTTAGGGCTGTGGCCCGTCTCCAGACTGTGTGAAATGTTGTGCTCCAGATGGAGCATCTCTTCTATGCCCGAGGTGTCAAAAAGCGCCTCGGGGGTGCAGAAGGTGGCTGTCTGCCATCCTTTGTATTCCAGGTACGGGCCGCGGTATACCCGCTGGATGTCGCCGGTGACCACGCGGCAGGACATCTGCAGTTTCATTAGCAGGGCATCTGCCTTGGATTTGTTTATTCCCAGCAATTCCCTGACCTTTTTGACGGTGATGTCGCCGTCGGCGGCCATCTGTTCCAATACCTTTTTTCCGGCAGCATCGGGCTTGTATTTGGCCTGGGAGAGGCGCCAGGCGCGCAGTTCGCGGTACCACTCCAGGGTGGCGAAGGCGGCCTTGCCTCACAGCAAAAACTTTCCGTAGGCAAACTCGCCCATCTGCACGCAAGTCACCTTCCAGTCCCAGGGAGACGATACGATTCCCTGGGGACCGTCAAATGCCAGATAGCCCTCCGGCGTGAGTTCTTCTATGGAATAATTGGGGATTTTTGTGGCAAACAGGGGGATGATGCCGTAGAGCCGTATGGCCTCCGCCATAGATACGGCATCTGTCACGACTATCAGTGGTGCAGGCATCGTTACCATATTATGGAACCCGCCACAATGTTGGCTACCTTGCTGCGCAAAGGACCCACTAGGCCGTCGTCGGTGGGATGGACGCGGTTGGTGAGAAGCACTATGGCGGTGCGAGTGCTCATATCTATCACCAGCGTGGTGCCGGTGTAGCCCGTGTGGCAGAGGGTGGTTTCAGGGTTGAACAGGTCGCCGCGCGGACTGCTGTGTTCACTTTTCTTATCCCAGCCCAGTGCACGGCCGACCTTAGGGTCGTTCTCGGGCGGAATGGTGCACATTGTCCTGATGGCTGCCGGGCTCAGGATAGTTTGTCTGATGGCCGGATAGCCGAGTTTCTTGTCTTCATACAGGCGTCCCCGGTTCATCAGCATAATGCAGAGGCGCGAGAGGTCCAAGGCGTTTGAGAAGACCCCGGCGTTGCCGCTGTTTCCGCCGTTGGCAAGTCGGGCCAGCGGGTCGTGTACAGCGCCCACAAGGGGTTTGCCGTCGGCCTGCACCGAGGTCGGGGCAACCAGCGGCAGCAGGTCCTGGTGAGCGAGCGGCGTGCGCATATCCTCTGCCAGCGGGAAGTAGCAGGTGTGTCTGAGTCCCAACGGGTCAAATATGTGCTTCTGTACATAGTCGCAGAGTCTCTCTCCGGTGACGCGCTGCAGGATATTCTGCAGGGTGATGAAGTTCAGGCAGCTATAGAGGAATCCGCTGCCGGGGCGGAAGTTTCGGCCCGCTTCGGTGGCAATGACCCGCATCAGGCTGTCCGGCTGGTTGGTACCGAAGCGCTGTACGAAGCGCCCGGCGTCGTAGTAGGCATCCAGTCCGGAGGCGTGGGTCATAAGGTCGCGGATTATTATGTCCACCTCTTCGCCGGTGTCGGGGTCTTTCCACGGCTTGAACTCCGGAATATATTTGTTCACCGGGTCCGTAAGGCGGATATGGCCGCCCTCGATAAGCTGCATTATGCCCAGTGTTGTGCCTACGCATTTGCTCAGCGACGCCAGATCGAAAATGGTTTCTACGGTCATCGGCTCGGCCCGGGGCACCAGCGACTTGTTGCCGTAGGCTTTGAGATAGACTATCTCCCTGCCGCGGACCACGCTTATGACAGCACCGGGAATGTTGCCCCCGGCAATGCATTCCTCAATCACCTCGTCCAGCCGGGCGAGGCGCTCCGGGTCCATCCCGTGACGTGCGGGGTCGGCCACCTTGACCTGTGCGCCGAGGCCCAGCGAGAGCAGCAGCGCTGCCGCCAGAGTTGTGATGCGGAGATTAGTTTTCATAGATGTCAGCCATTCTCATCAGGGTCCCTATGCTGTAGTATACGCAGTTGGCCCAAATGTCGTCGGGAGAATATTTAGTGTCGCTGTCGGGTATGGTGGGCATTGTGCCGGTTTCGGGATCCTGTATCTTGATTAGGGTGTCCACCAGCGCCTTGGCCTTTGCCAGGCACAGGAGGTCGCCCGTCTTGTGGTAGATATGCATAAAGTTGTTGGCCACCTTGGCGATGCTGGCATCCACGGGATTCTTCCAGGAATACTGCTCAAACACGAATGGCGATGTGAATACGCCTTCGGTGGCGCTGAGCGCGTCGGCATCCTTTTCTACCTTGGAGTGCCAGCGGGTGAACTGGTCCTCTGCCCAGCGGGCAATCTCTATGCAGGTCTTAAGGTCGCTCTTTTCAAATACGGGCTTGGTCATAAGATATTCCATACAGTCGCCGGCTGTGCAGTGGGTCAGGTTCTGGTAGGGAACCTTGTCTTCAATGGGAACGTCTTCGAACTGGCCGTCGAATTTGAATTCCGAGATGGTATTGTCCCACATCCATTTGTCGCCCTTTTCCACCATTTCTTCAAAACCCTCCACGCCGTATTTCACCTTGAGGCGGTTTGCCAGCATAAGTATGTCTGCGGGCAGGCAGCGGGCGTTATTCACCGGCTCGGCCGTCTCCAAGATTACCTTCACGGGCCAGGAACCGTTCTGGGCCTGAAGCTTTTGATATGTCTTGGCGATGCCCACGGCGTGGTCAAAGTATTTCTGCTCTTTGGTCAGGTCGTAGAGGTCCAGCAGGGCGTTTGCGGCATAGGTGGCCTCCAGGAACATAGTCTTGCCCCTGTTAAAGCGGAGTACGCTGGATTTGGCCTCCCAATTGTCGCCGTAGTAGTATGTGGGAGGGAAGAAAGCCAGCGGCGCGTCCTCGGGTTGGGAAAAGGCCATTAGACCGTCGCAGGCGTTGCGGGCAATCTGCAGCGCAGCATCGCGGTACTCAGGCACCTCGCGGGCCAGGAAGCACTCGGTCTGGGCTATTCCGCTCCAGATCTTGCAGGGGTAGCAGTTGTAGAAATATGTGGTGTCGGGTTTGCCCGGCTTGGCCCAACTCTGGCCTATGGGGCTGTCGTGAAGGGCCTTGGCGGTTTTTACGGCTGCCTCCCGGTAACCGATGGGAGCGGGGGCGTAGGGGCCGCAGAAGGGGTTGTCCTTCTCAAAACTGCATTTCTGGGGTTCGCCCAGAGGCTCGCCTTCTCCGTCATAAGCCTGCACGGTGAGCTCCACCGGACCCACGGGCATTTCTTGCCAGATCTCGCCCAGGTCGGCGCGGGGACTCTCGTTGCCAAAAATAAAGAACTGCCCGCCCGCCTCTGCGGTGTAGGTATAGCCCACGGCATTCTCCACATCGTCAAAGTCAAAAGCGGGGGCGTAGATATATTTGGTGGCAAACTTGTTCCAGAAAGGCACCTGGCCGCGGACTCCGGGATGGACGGGCTGCAGGTACTCTTCCAGGGCCTGTGCGTTCAGCGCTTCGTAGTCCAGCTCGGGAGCCGTGGATTTGTTGCCGGCGCATCCGGCCATAAACAAGATGCAGCACAGAACGGCTGCTGCAGAGAAGGATTTTTTCATAGCAATGCGGGTTTGTCATACAAATATACGACAAACCCGCACTAGTTGCAAATAGCCGGACTATGCTATTCCCGGCTGAAAATGAACACGCAGCTGATGGCCGCCACCATACCGCATATCTGCCATACAGAGGGCATAGCGTCCAGGTCGGCGATGGCCAGCAGCACTATGGACAGCAGGCAGCAGATAACGGGAGAGCAGGCATCCGCCAGCGGCGCGATGACCATAGCCTTGCCGTAGCGGTTGGCATATACCAGCGTGAAGGCGCCAATAGCGTTCAGAATCTGCACGCCGAACACCTTGGCAGAGATGCCCCAGCCATATTCGGCAAGGGTAGAGGGGGATTTGAGCAGGAATGCCACCGGAATCAGCACGACAGCGGCGATGGCCATATACACAAACACACTCTCGGCGTCGGGGGTGTGGTTGTTGGCCAGCTTCATCACGAAAGCCTGGATGCCCCAGCAGATAAACACCACGGCGGCCAGAAGTATCCAAATCCAGCTCGAAACCGTGCCTTCCTTATCGGAGGGTATGGCAAAGCAGATAATGGCTATAAAGGCCAGTATTATGCCCAGAATGCCAAGTTTGGATACCTTCTCTTTGAGGATGGTGGCAGAAAGCAGCACCGTGACTATGGGCGCCACCGAAATCATAGGCATCACCAGGTATGAGGGGGCATATTTGAGGGCGATGAACAGCACCAGCTGACCGCCTGCACCCAGCAGGCCCACGCCCATACTCAGCAGCACACTCTTGGGCCTCACGTCCAGTTTCCACTTGATGTTGAACAGCGCAAAGATGGCGCAGGGAATCATGCTCAGAGCCCAGATGACATACACCATCTCGGAGGGGAAGTTGCTGGGAATGCCCAGGTATTTGTCGCCGAGGGTAGGGTCGGAAAAGGTCATCCAGACGCCCCAGGTCAGCATAGTTATTATGGCATACAGCAGCCAGTTGTGTTTCTTCTGACTCATATCTTTTTATTTTACGAATGATGCTATGAGTGCACCCCACTGGGCG
>JAEEGF011961394.1_pt1 | contig 30701 bp, 32 predicted proteins | sample 9134171 | NCBI WGS metagenome assembly JAEEGF01 (sample SAMN16246542, study PRJNA631951) | gut metagenome | biome: gut microbiome; feature: rumen; material: AP-attached | host: Bos | place: Iran: Karaj | collected 2018-10 | reverse complement strand
TAGCCTCGCCACGCAGTTATCTAACCCGTAGCCTCGCATTTCGGCTTTTTCGGTGTGCAGGTTAGATGATGAAAAAGTTTGAAAGGGATTCCGGGCTGCCGCCGGTTTTTGGGGGCAAACCTCGGAATCCCTTTATTTCAGTACATTTCAGCCATTTCCGGCATCGGTTCTCGTCATCAATACAACCGTCTCGGGCGTCACTTTTTCAGCCGGAAGCCCGGAGGCGCAGAAATCAGCCCCAAACCACACCGGGAAATTGAATTCGATGCTCTTTAAGATCCTTCCGTCCGGCTGTTTCTCCGGGTAGACCTCCACCCGCTTGATGAAGCAGTGCATGAACTCCCGCTTCTGGGCGTCGGTCATTTCTGTATAGATTATACCATAAAGTGTCAGAAAATCATAGACCTTTTCTCCGCTGAGCTTCTGCTGGCGGATCTGCTCCCATTTCTCCCGGGCGGCGGCCTCCCGGGCTTCCGCCTGGGCGATTTCGTCATAGAGCTTGTCCAGGCGGGTCTCCAGATCCTCATACTTCTGATCATAGTGGGGATCGGCACTGTCCAGGTGGTCCATCCGCTCTGCGATCCGATCCTTGGAGGCCCGAAGCTGGCGCGCCTGCTTCTGCGCCGCCGCGACCTCCGCCTCCAGGGCCTCGGTATCCAGCGCACTGTCCAGCCGCCTGCGCATGGCCTCGGCAAAGTCCGGGTTCTGCACGATCTTCAGAACCACCTCCTCCACCGCCGCGTTCAGCTCCTCCTGGTGGATCTGGTGCTTGTAATCGCAGGGATGCCCGTCCAACTCCAGCCGGTGCTTGCAGGCATAATACCAATAGTCCCGGTAGAAGCTGCCGTCCTTCTTCCGCTTCCGGTTCACGCTTCCGTACATGGGCTGGCCGCAGCCGGGGCAGCAGACGATACCCGACAGGATATGCTGATGGTCCAGGCTGTAGACCTTTTCATTCTTTCTGCCGGTTTCCTTCCGTTTTTTCTGGGCTGCCAGCCAATCCTCGCAGGGGATAATGGCCTCATGGATGCCGTCATAGACCGGGTAATCTTTCTGTTGGACCACATGATACTCGTTGCGGGAGCCCTGGATCTTTTCGTTTTTCCGGCGGCCGTAGGCCAGCTTTCCGGCGTACACCGGATTGTCCAGCACCAGCTTCACAAAATGAGCGGAGAAGGTGTCCAGCGTGCCGTTCTGCCGCTGGATCTTCTGAAAGCCCTTTTGGTTCAGATGCTTTGCGATCCCATTGGCGCCCAGGGTCGTGTGAATGTACTGGTCGTAGATTTCCCGGATCACCACCGCTTCCTCCTCCACGATTTTCAGTTCTCCGTTTTCCAGCTTGTAGCCGTATGGCGCGAAGCCGCCGTTCCACTTGCCCTCCCGGGCCTTTTGCTTCCGGCCCTCCATGGTCTGCACCAGGATGTTCTCCCGCTCGATCTCCGCCACGGCGGAGAGGACCGAGATCATCAGCTTTCCGCTGTCCCGGGAGCTGTCGATGCCGTCCTCCACGCAGATCAGGTTGACGCCGTAATCCTGCATCTGCTGCAGGCTGTTCAGGACGTCGGCGGCGTTGCGGCCAAAGCGGGAGAGCTTGAACACCAGCACATATTCCACGTTGTCCTTCCCGGTGGCAATGTCCTCCAGCATCCGGCAGAATTCCGGCCTGCCCTCAATGTTTTTCCCGGACTTTCCCTCGTCGGTGTACTCCCCGGCGATCTGCATGTTTTGGAACTCCGCATAGCGGCGCAGCTTCTCCCGCTGGGCGTCCAGACTGTAACCATCCACCTGCATGGCGGTGGAAACCCGGGTGTAAATGTAGCAATTAACTCGTTTCATGGCAAAAACCTCCTTTTTGCCCATTATCCTGTGCTTTCGTTAATTTTGCAAATGTGCGGGGCGTCTTCACCGTCCCGCACATTTGCATTTTGCTCCGTACCCTTTCCCACCTGGGTGTGGAAAAGCTCCGCAGCCTCCCGCGCTGTCAGACGGTGAAAGTTCGGCGCATACTGCTCGAACTGACCGCAGAGGGTATAGATCAGCCTGTCAAAGGCCGCCTGCTGTTCTTTCGGCCACTGCTTTCTCGCTTCCTCGTTCATGCGATCCCTCCTATCTCGCGTCCCGGCTGCGGTCCCGCTGACGGCGGAGCAGCTCCAGGCCGGCCTGAATGTCCTGTTCAATTTGGTCGGCGGTGTAGTGATCCGGGAAGAATCTGCCAAAGGTCTCCCGCTTCAGACGGATGTGCTCCTGCTGGTTGGGTTTGGGCTCCGCCAGGGTGGTCTCGATCAGCCAAAGGTCCAGGGCTCCGATGTTGTACGCCTTATGTAGCCGGACGGCCTGGGCGTAGGAGGGCGTGCAATCGTTTCGTGCCATGGCGTCCAGCAAATCAGATTGGGCCTTGTCGGGAAGATAGGACAGCTCCACGCCAACGGAGAAGGCGATCTTGCCCTCGTCCATCATAGTCAGCAGCTCCGGTAGCAAATAGGTCAGGCGGATATAACGTTTGACTTGTGTGGCACTGTCTGAATCAGAAATGGACTCAGCAGTCAACTTCGGACCAACTTGGTCCGAAGTTAGATCAGTTCGATACCCCTGGCGCTTCATGGCCTCCATCTTCAGCTTGTAGGCAAACGCCTTTTCCGAAGGCAGCAACCGCTCCCGGTGGAGATTGCTGTCCACCACCAACACAGCCGCCTGATCCCGGCTGAGGGGATAGACAAAGGCGGGAACCGTTTCGATTCCTGCCAGCCTTGCAGCGTGGGCACGTCGATGCCCGGATACGATTTCAAAACGGCAGGGATTGTTCTCTGCCGGGCGGACGATCAGCGGATTCAGAATGCCGTTCTCTCGAATGCTTTCCGTCAGCGCCTCCATATCCTCGTTGTCCTCCACTTTGTAAGGGTGCCCTGCAAAGGGCACCAGATTTGCAATAGAAATCTGTGTTACGTCTTTCATATTTGACTCCTTTCGATTGGTTCGTTATACTGTTTTTGATGGATTGATGATTTGTGGGACCCGCTTAACGTTCCCAGCTCTGCTCCCGGCGGTGCTCCTTCTGAAGCTCTCCGCTCTCCAGATTGTGCTCCTCTTCCAGCAGGCCCAGCAAATGCTCCCAGCGCTTTTCGATCCGCTTCGCCACGGCAAGCTCCTTTCGCAGCGGCTTCATTTCCTCCGTTGCCGCCGCAATCTTCTGCTTGTATGCCTCGGTTAGTTCGGGAGATTTTGGCCTGCGGAGTTGGTTCCGGCAGTGCTGTCGCTCCGCCTCCAGGCCCTTGATCTTTCCCTCGGTTTCCGTCTGAAACAAAGAAAGCTCCTGTACCGAGCGGATTTTCCCGGTCAGGAGCTTCTGTTCTTCAATCAGATGATCCAGCTTTGCCAACTCCATCCGCATGGAGGGAGACATAGGCTGTGCGTTCTGTCGCCTCGCTTCCTCGTCCTGTGTCAGACCAAGCAAACGCAGGACGAGATAAAAGACAAGATCCAGCAGTACCGTTCCCGTTTGCCTTGCGTGGGTGATGCTGTAATCCAACTGCCGTTCCAGGGTCAGCAACGGAAACGTTTTTCGTTTTGACAGAAGATGACTGTTATACACAGCGTAGAAATGACCGTCGTCCCAATGATCCCGGAGTACGCTTTGGATTTTGCTCATGGGATAGCCGATGCTGTCCAGCCGGACAGCGCGGCTCCAATCCGGCGCTCTGACGGAGATGTGCTTATAGTCGTCATCGCGCACCACGATATAGCCTTTCTGCCGCAGGCGCTGCATCAGCTCGTCCGTCTTATAAACGTAGGCGAGGCATTCCTCTACGTCCTGCTTCAAAATATCCCGGTGGGTCAGCTTCCCGGCCTTGTGGACCCAATAGGCGACCTTCTCGGTCTGATACAGCTTGGATTTGCCCAACACGGACAGTTCGTAATCCTGACACAGAGCGTCAGATACCTCCCGCAGCCGCACGTGGTCCCGGATCTTGTTCTGGAATTTCTCGCCGGTTTTGAAGCTGACGGAGTTCACGACGAAGTGGTTGTGCAGCGAGTCCGTATTCAAATGCGTTGTAACCACCACCTCGTAATCCGGCCACATGCGGCGGGCGGTCTCAATTCCGATTTCATGGCAGGTCTCCGGCGTCAGCTCACCGGGGCGGAAGCTCTGATAGCCGTGGTAGGCGACGTTTCCCTTCAGCTTGCCGAAGCGCCGCTTGGTCTCCATCATGGATTGGCAGGCGGTTTCCGGCGGGCAGTTCAGCGCCGTGACGTACATGCGTTGGTCGGTCTTTTCGGCGTTGGCGGCATATTCCAGGGTGCGGTACAGGTCTTCGTCCAGATACTTGCGGTCGATGGTTTTGTCCGGGTTCTCGGCGTAGTCGATCACGTCCTTCAGCCGGCCCTTGACGGGCCAGAAGCCAGTCGTCGCCATGGCTATCCTCCCGCAAGCTCCGCCCGGATTTCTTCCGGCGTCTGCTTCTCCGGCAGGAAGTAGGTCTCACGGAGCCTCTGGAAAGCGGCTGCGTAACGGGCGTTGTATTCCGGCGAAGGCGCATGGTTCATGAGCCAGAGCAGATCGCTGTGGATGCGCCAGTAGCCCTCCCCAGGCGGGAAGGCCTTGGGCTCAAAGCCCAGGGCCCGCTGCCGCAGGTATTCTCCCTGGGAAAGGCCGCAGGCCTCCGCCAGCTTTTCAATTTGTTTTTTCTCCGCCGCCGTGACGGTGAAGTTGACTTGGTTTTGTTTCAAGATGATTTCTCCCTTCTGGTTATGATTTGCGTTTGAAATGGTCGGCCTGGCAAGGGGGCTTGGGGAACACCCCAAAGGCACAGGCGGCTTGCCCGGCCTGTTCGGAAAAACTATGGTTTTTCCCTGCTTGTTAAGACTGACGCCGCGCCATTCCCGCCCCGTAATCAAGTTCGTTCTCCGGCCCGGAGGCCGGGTCCTGCTGGAGAAGCCGCCCCGGTTTCGGGGCGGCTTTCAGCCCGGTCCCGCCGCCTGAAGAAGGCTGCGGGCGTAGTTCAGGTTCTCAGTTTTGTTCTGCTGCCGGAGGCTCCCGGCGGGCACCTGGATGGGAACGCAGCGCTCCAGCAGCCGGTCGCAGATCCTGGCGCGGCCCAGGTCCTGGGGCTCCTTCAGCTCATCCAGCGTCAGGTTCGTGGTGACGATCATCGGAAGCTGGCTGCGGTAGCGGCTGTCCACGATGTGGAACATCTGCTCCTGGGCGAACTCGGAGCCGCGCTCTGTGCCGAAGTCGTCCAAAATCAGCAGCTCGTAGCGGTTGAAGTCGTCCACGACGGCGTTGCGGTCTCCGGCGTGCAGATCCATCAGCCGGTTCAGCAGACGGATGAAATTGGTCATCAGGACGGTCACGCCCTTGTCCAGGAGGGCGTTAGCGATGCAGCCGGCCAGAAAGGTCTTGCCCGAGCCCACGCCGCCCCAGAACAGCAGGCCCAGGGAGCGCTCCCGGAACTCCTGCCAGTGCTCCACGAAGCGCCGGGCCATGGCAGTCTGCTCCGGGTTTTCGCCCCGGTCGTTTTCAAAAGTGTGTTTCCGGAGACAGGGGTCCGAAAGGCCGACGCTGCGGTTGCGGGCTACCATGTCCAGGAACTCTTTTTTTCTTCGGCCCAGCTCCTCCCGTTCAATTGCCGCTTTCCGGCAGGCGCAGAGGCACCGAACCCGGGTTGCCTGGCCGAAAAGAATAACATCCGTCTCCCGGGGGCTGCGGCACTCCTTGCAGTACAGCAGCCCTGTTGCCTCATCCCGGTACTCGTCGTCGCCGGGCGGGCCCGGCTCCGTCGGAACAGGAAGCGTTTCAAACAATGCGTTCATAGACTGTCATCTCCTTGATAAGCATATCTGTCTGTGTTGTTTTGAATTCTGTAATTCTTACTCTTATAAGGTGGCGGGGCCGGATTTCCGACCGCGGCGGGGACGCTTTTCCGGCCCTCCGGGGGCCGGTTTTCCGGCCACGGGGTCGGCGGGAGCTTCACGTAGATCCGTCCCGGCCTGCCGACCTTATCCTGGCAGCGCTGGATCAGATCCGCCTTCTCCAGGCTGGCCAGGGCCTCCTTGACGGCGGTTTTTCCCTTCCCGATCCTCTCCGCCAGTTCGGAATGGCGATAGCTGATGTAGACCCGACCCTCCTCGTCCTCCCAGCCGCGGTTGCTGCCGGAAAGACGGGCGCGGTCCAGCAGCAGGATGTAGACGAGCTTGGCCGTCTCGCTGAGCTTCAGATCGATCAAAAACCTGGGATACATCAGATAGGGCGGGAATCTGCTTTTGCGGGTTATGAATTCATTCGTTTTCGTTCCTCCTTTCCGCCGTTAGAACCTCGATTTCAGAGGGAGGAATACCCATTTCCCTCCCCTTTCCCGCAGGGCTGAAAAACAGGCCTGTAGATGGTCTCACGGCATTCTGAATCGGGAGGCTGTCTGCAGGCGACAGTCTCTACTGCTTTTCGCCGGGATCTTTTTTTCGCCTGTGCCTCTCAACGTCCGCCTTCCGCCGCTGTTCCCGGCTGCAGGCCGGGCAGTACTTCGCCCTGTTTGAGCCGGGAACAAAGGCCTCACCGCAGATGGCGCAGCGCTTCGTCGTTCCGCCCAGCAGAGAAGCCTCCAGCACCGGGTCCAGGGGGAGCACGGCCTCCCGGAACCACTTGCAGAGCAGGGAGCAGGAATAGCTCTGGATGCAGGCGCAGCCTTCGCCTTCGTCCAGCGCCAGACAGTACCCGTTGTCATAATTGCAGCACTGCCGCACCAGCCTGCGGATCGCCGGCATCTGCGTCTGCGGGATCCTCCTGCTTCTCCGGGTGGGCCCGGCACGCCGTCTGTCCGTCTGGGGCATGATTGTCACCTCCTTTCTCAAGCCGTTGAAAATAGCACAGCACTGACTCCGAAATGTGAGTCAGTACATGTTGCAGTCAGTTATTTGAACATAAATGCTTTCCCTGTTCACCCGGGCCGCTTCCTGTGCTCCGTTTCCGACCACGTATTTCGACTGACTCTCTCCGCTCGCATTGCGTCCTCGCAGAGTCCGGCCTGTCGTACTCCTCCCGGCAGGTGATTCAGTTGTCAAGATTCAATCGGCCCAAAGGCCCTCCACTTGTTTCCTCACTTGGAAGCCATTTTTATGGGTCCGCTGCCAATTATTCACAAAATGTTTACATTTTTCGGTTCTTGCGAAACATCTTCTCGCTTCTGCAGAACCAATTAACCTTTTCTGTGAACAAGGCCCTCTGCTCATTGTGATATTGAAGGCAAAAGGTGAAGGTTTTCTGTCCTATCTTCACAAAAGTTTTTCAAAAAGGCCGAGGCAATAGGTGCATCAGGCAATTACCGCTGAAAAGAGCCCTCACTTGTTTCCTCACTTGGAAGCGTTTTTCCAAGTCTCTAAGCCTATTGTTCACAAAATGTTTTCATTTTCGGTTTCTTGTGAGGAAAAAGTCCTTCACTTGTTTCCTCACTTAGGAGCATTTTTTAATGCCCCGTCGAAAACTGTTCACAAAATATTTACAATTTCCGGCTTTTGCGGGATTCCTCCACTTACTACCGAGGCGTTCAACCCTTCGGACAGTTTTGCAAAAAGTCCTTCTACTTGTTTCCTCACTCAAAAGCATTTTTGCGGGGTTTGCGACAAAACGTTCACAAAATATTTACATATACCGGATCTTTGCGCACTGCCCCAAAAGGCATTCAATAGTCCTTCCAAAGGATCGGCGCTGAAACCGCTTCTACCTGTTTCCTCACTCAACGGGCATTTTTTGACCCCCGAAGCAAAACATTCACAAAATATTTACATCTTTAACCTCCTCAGCAGAGGAATGTCGCGCTTCTTCCATTTGTAAAGGGGAAGAAAACGCGAAATTGGATAGGTGCTTTTTGAGATTTATTTTTTCCGAATCAGCCTATTTGCGAATAAGGGGAAGGCCCTAAGCGATCTCGAGGAAGAAGGTCCTCACAAATTGAAGTCTGAAGGCAGAAAATGACGAGTATTTCCGAAAAGAATTCAAAAAAATATATTTTTGTCTGTCTCAACTTTCATAGAAAAGGACATTTCAGACAGCACCAACAGAATAAAAAATGCCCCTCTCCATGCATCAGCATGAAAAGGGGCATTGCTTTGTTAATTGGTAAAAAACACAGTCATATTTATAATCAGTTTCCTTTACACGGAACAGCAGCCTTTCTGAGAACCATGGGCGCGTCTTCAGCAAGCATCGTTTGTGATTATTCACAAACCCTTCCCCAGGCGCTCCCTGACACCCCTAACCTGCGATTCCATCTTGTCATCATGATGACCAGAATGATTAGAATGACAAGAACACTCGATCAGTTCCCTTCAAATTGGGTTCTTTCATCCTATCGGCATAAATTTTCCGTTTTTAATTCGATATTATTATTGATATTTTGCCGGTAACGGGGTATAATATTGCCGGAAGAGTATTCCGGAGGTGTTTCTTATGGACTATATTTCTGTGTTGGAGGCAGCAAAGCGCTGGGGGCTTTCCGAGCGCAGCGTGCGGAATTACTGTGCCCAGGGGCGGATTCCCGGGGCCCTGCTGACCGGAAAGACCTGGAATGTTCCCGAAACAGCAGAAAAGCCCGCCCGGAAAACCAGGCGGGACGCTGGGAAGCGGGATCTGCTTACAGTCCTGCGGGATGAGAAGGCGGCAAAGCTCCACGGCGGCATTTATCATAAAATCCAAATCGACCTGACCTACAACTCCAATCATATGGAGGGCAGCCGTCTGACCCACGACCAGACCCGTCTGATTTTTGAGACCAACACCGTCGGCGTGGACGCCACCGTCCGGGTGGACGACGTGGTGGAGACGGCAAATCACTTCCGCTGCATCGACCTCATCATCGACGCAGCCAATCACGCCATTACCGAAAGCCTGATCAAGCAGCTCCACGCCGTGCTGAAAAACGGCACCACCGACAGCCGCAAGGACTGGTTTGCCGTGGGCGACTATAAGCGCTTCCCCAACGAGGTCGGCGGCAGGGCCACCACCGCCCCGGAGGAGGTCCCAGCAGCCATGAAGCGGCTTCTGCGGGATTACAACGCAAAAAAGGAGAAAACCTTCGACGATCTGCTGGACTTCCACTACCGCTTCGAGCGCATCCACCCCTTCCAGGACGGCAACGGCCGCGTCGGCCGCCTGCTGCTGTTCAAGGAATGCCTGCGCTTCGGCATCGTCCCCTTCATCATCACGGACGATCTCAAAGCCTTCTACTACCGCGGCCTCCAGAACTGGGAAACCGAACAAGGCTACCTCCGCGACACCTGCGGCCTCGCCCAAGACCGTTTCCGACAGGTGCTGGAATATTTTATGCTCTGCTGAAATAGTCAGCTGTTCCTGGTAGTGAGCGTAGGAATGGGCTACAAAACCTCACCACATAAAGCGCAAAGACGCTACTATGCAGGAGGTCTCCGTGGTGCCTCCGACTTTTGCGCACTCCAGAAAGATCACTCTGAAGCTGCCGGAAGGTTTCTTTCTAGCATATCCCTTGACTTTAGCTGATTCCCCCGGTTCCAGTTCCTCTTATAGCCATTGTAGCCATTTATTCTTGCAGGATGACTTCAAGCTGAGATGAAGTTGTAAATCCGTCGTTGTCAGTCATTTTTAAGCCACAGCCATAATACAGCATTCCTTTTTCAACGCAGCGTTTGAAAAACCTGTTATATTGATCATCAAAGTCTAAATGCAGTCTTTTTGTCTTCGGACAGAGCGCCACAAATAGATAACAAACCCTATGGCCCGAATCCAGCAATCTTTCAAGGGTTTCCAGCTGCTTGTTTGAACGGGCTGAATGAACCGTTGGGAAGTGTCCATCTTTTTCAAGTGATAAAATAGTCTTAATCTCAATTATCGTGTCGGTGTCCTCAATGTATAAATCACATTTATACCCCTCAATCAAAGCCTCTCGGTGTATCTTCTTTCTCCTTCCGAGGAACGAGAATCTTCGCTTATGTAGCGAAGCCGCAATTATCCTATTTGCTTCAGCCAGATTGAGAAGAATTACTCCACCTTTTGTTTCTGCTGCATATAAACTAAACTGCAGTTCTGACTTGCCAGTTATAGGGCGAAGGAAAACATCACACCCGGTCAGGTCAATAAAATTACTGAGTTTGCATGATGAGGGAACGTAGCACGTAGCTTCCTCATTGTGAATTCTTACACGGCATCTGAAGCGATTATTTAATTCTGATATAAAAGTGGCTCTTGTAAAAAATATGTCAGCATTTTTCATTCGCAAAGTGCACTGATGGACGGTATACCTTCTATTTCTATTCTCTCACCAATCTTCATCAAACCATATACCATTAGGGCTCGCGCATAAATATATGGTGTGTCCGTGTTGGGATATAATGCTCGAAGTAGCGCAGCGAGTTTGCCGTCATTATCAAAAGAACCTACATTGTAGTTACTACCAGAGCTATCCGGGATGCTATACGCAGATGGATCGCACTCATCAAAATGATTCTTTAATGCGTATGCGAGCGCAAACTTGGCTGCAGTAACAACATTTTCAAATTTCCCTGTAGCAACAAGCCGTTCTGCAATATCGTTGGCATCCTTTGACAGCCGAATATTAACAATGTCATTCATACTCAACTCTCCTTATTGTAATTCAATTTCCGTATGGAAAGATGAATAACGAGCAAGTCGGTATTCTTTCTTTAATGCATCAGCAAGCGTTTCTCTAGCCTGCTGTTCATCTATTTCATGCGTATAGGCTAGCAACACGATTTGTTCAGACATGCCCGGGAGTGCCTTGGTTATATTTCGTTTATGGTCTGGGTCGAGTCTGCCAAACGGTGAGTCCATAATAATGGGACCTCGCAATGGCGCATTTTTATGTAGCGCTCCGATTAGAGATAGTGCAACGACATGCTCAAAGCCAGCAGAGCGTAGAGGCACCAGTTCTCCGGATACATGAACCATAGATAGCCCGTAGTTGTCATTGATTTTTAACTGAACATAATCTGGGTCGTTGCTTATGCTGACAAACAATTCTGTTGCGTCGTGTTCAACATCAGTTTTCAATTTTCCTCGATAAGCAGCTATACCACTTTCAAAGATATCGTGGATTTGCTCGCACAAAGAGACCTTTCTACCAGCAAGCAGCATGTCAGCATCTGTAGAGACACGGTTCAGTTTTTCTTCAAGTGTAGCAAGAGCACTGTCAATTTCTTTCAGTTTGTTTTTTACCGCTTGAATTCCTTCTTTTAGATTCTCAATTTTCTTCAAGCAATGTGCAAGAGCAGTAACAGCATCCCTTGAACTCTTTGCCAGTGTCTCCACGTCGCCGTGTCTTTCGATCTCCTCTCGTACTGCTTTTAGTTGCCTTTCACTGTCATCTATTTCGACTTTCAAAGAATCAAGCTGCCCCTCCAACAGAGAAAGCATTTCAGCATTACTACTTGAGCGCATACTTTCAAGGGTTGCTTTCCGAACTCTCAAGTTTTGTAGCTCAGCAGCCTCATCAGCACTTAGAGCACCAGCACCACGAGTATACGTAGCAACTTTTTCAAGAAGTATTTGGACGTGGGCTTCATCGAGGTCTTGATCACACAACTGGCAATGATGCTGATGAGCAGCCGCCTTCATATCCTCAACGAGTCGGGCCTCTACCGCATGCGCCGCTTCTTTTGCCTCAAGCTGCTGAAGCTGACTACTTATATCTGAGAGGATGTGTTCAACTCTAGAGGATACAAGCCCTCTCCACGCCTCTTTAGTCTGAACAACAATTTGTGAAACCACGGCGTCTCTACTTGCTTTTTTCCCAGCTATATCTGCTTCAAGCCCATCCATCCTATCAAGTAAAGTTTTTACATGGTCGCTTTGCTGAAGGTCACTTTCGAGCCTTGCCCGTTCTTCGTATTCTCCAGAGAGTTCTCCTTGCAAACGCTCCAGGTCTGAGGTTTGTTCTCTCTTTTCTGCCTCGAGTCCTTCCATCTGCGATGCAATTTTCTGCGTCTGGGCGTTACTTTGCGCAATTTTATTTTTCTCTTTTCGATAGTCATCGAGAATGGACTGAGAATCTATAGCGCTATTTGTTAAAACCGGAACACCTAGTATTTTCTCAATAGAATCCTTGATTTTAGAGCCAACATCTGTGCCCTCCAAAAGAAGCTCCTCATACTCCTGCAATAGTTCGCCATCAAACAGGAAGAAGCGGGAAACTTCATCTGGCATAATAACCTTGAGTACATGCGCTCGGGCATCAGGAGCCAAAAGGGAACCGTTTTCCTTTAGAAAAACATAGCTTTCATAATCGTCATTGCTTTTAGGGACGGTTACCCCTTGACGTACCTTGCATTGTCTTGTCAATTCATAGCGAGTATCATCATTTAACATTCTAAGGACGACCTTAAAGCTATAATTGCCCTCCGACCGCCCTTCAATGTTTGGCAGGGTAGTAAGGTCAACATCTGTTCCTCGGCGATTTTTGTACCTTCCAAAAAGGGCATAGCGGAAAATATTTAGCAAAGTAGTTTTGCCTCTCCCGTTATTTCCCCAGATGATGGTTACACCATTTTCATTAGTGAAATCGATAGTCTGATTTCCCTTAAAGGGGCCGAAATTCTCGATAGTTAAACTCGTAAACCTTAGCATTTGCTACCCCCCTTATCTGGACTCTTCGATGGTTTTCAAAAATTCATCCACCAGTTTTTTTGAATCCTTCCGTCCCTGTGCTCTATCGTCTTGCTTTTCGAATTCCGCATAAACGATATTCTTAATAAGGTCTGCCGGAATATCCGGGTATTGCGTGCTTCGAATCTCCTCAAGCACACTGATTAATTCTTCAATTTCAACTTTACTCGTCATCGTCCTCAAAACCTCCGCCAAATAGAGTGTTAAAATCGATATTAAAATCAATTGCTATATTCTTTAAGTCTGTAACACATGCTGGATTCTCAGCACCTTCTCCGAACTGGATTGCTCTCGACAGTTCTGCCAAAATTATAGAAAGACTCTTGTCATCCTCCTCGGTTTCCACTATTGGGATAGCTACAGCATCATATAGATGAGCAAAATGTTTGCCTGGGGAACGTCTTAGTATTCGCCCTCTTCGCTGAATGAACTCTCTCGGATTTTGAGAAGAGGCTAGAATTAGTGCATGAGTAGTGGCAGGAATGTCAACACCTTCATCCAAGCATTTGATGGAGACCAGCACACCGCCGTTTGCTGCAAAATAAGCTAAGGTTGTATCTCGGTCGCCTTTCATTTCAGCATAATACTCATATGCGTCAAATCCAGCGTCCAATGCTCTATTTAATACTGCTTGCAGCTGGTTAATATTATCACAGTATATAATCCACTTGTCGCCTCGGCGGTATTTTTCTTTGATGATTTTTATTGCAAGCGGTACTTTACCTGCCGCATTTTTGACTATTCGAGCTCTCTTAATTAGCAGTTGCTTTAGTTTTGGATTTCCATTGATATCAATCTTATCGTTTTCGTTCGTGTTTATCCTTGCTACAAGTGTTTGAATCTCTTTCGTAATGGAGTTCCAGTCTTCTTGTTCAGAATCCGTAAGGTATATTTTTTCAGGGTGATAAAAATATCTTGTAAGAACACCACTATTGATTGCATCAGTCAGAGTAAAGGGAGGCGGAATTAAACCTCCAAAGTAAGCAAATAGCGCCTGAGTCCCGTCTGGGTCGCCATACCGATAAGGAGTAGCTGAAAGACCCAATCTTGGGCCTGCCTGAATTCGGAGTGCCTGACGTCGCCTCGGACTTCCTAACCGATGCAATTCATCCACAACGATAAAAAGATGATCTCCAGAGGAAATCTTCTGCACAAATTCATCGGAATAAGCGGTATCCATTGTTGCTAGTAATATTCTTTTTGCGCTGTTCCCCTTAGCAGTCCAAGAACGGAGAGTATTACCCTTTTTCCATTCAGAATTGCTGTCGCCACATAGCAAATAATGCACCTTGTAATCTGTTAATGTTGCATGAAGCTCGTTATCCCACTGCCTTAATAGGTCACGAGATGGAACAAGAATAAGAACAACTTCATTTCGGTTTAAAGCATCATTTATCGCACACATTGCAGTAAAAGTTTTACCACTTCCTGTTGCATGTTCAAATATTCCTCTTCGACCGTTTTTTACCCAAGCCTCAAGCGCATCTGTTTGGTGCTTCCGCGGCTTCTTTCCTCCTTTTTGATGATTAGGTCTCCATTTATCAGCGATCGTTTCTGTAACCTTTATCTCCTCTAAAAGCTGTTCCCATTCTACCCCATCTGATTTATGACGTAATAATTCTTTGGAAGCAGCCGGAAACGGGTAAATCATTACTCCTGGAAGCTCATGGCTCCATAGTTTTTCGAAGAATTTTTGTGCGTTTTCCAAGCGTTCTCTGTCTCGGTCATCCAGCCAATTTGGGAATACATCGATGGACTCAATATTTCCGTCAGACGATAATCCGTTGAAGGTTTCGTTCATAGAACCTCTAAAGCCCACAGCATTGCCAATCTCATCATAAAAAATACCGACTTTATCATGAAACATTCTTTTTGCTGTCGCTGATTCGGTTCCGGTAGGAACGGCGATTTTAATATCAACAATCCCCTTAGAAACCAAATATGCCAGCAGTTTTGCAGGGGCTGAGAGGTCATCACTTTCAAATAAAGACAACACCTCTTGTTCAATGGAACGGCTTAAAATCTCATCCGTTCGAGCAGAATATCCTTCTGATAGTGCTGATGCATCCGCTTCAGAAACATACGGAGAGCATACAATTCGCATTTTCCCGTTATTGTAAATAAACTCTTTTAGGGCAGGCCACGCAATAATATAGATGGTACTTCCGAAATAACCGGACACCCTATCATACCGGCAGGAAGCTCGCATACTCGGCAGATAGAAATCTTCTGCAATGTCATTCTCAGCCTTGTTATAAGAGGCCAAATAATGGTTAGCATCAAGCACTATAGTTTCCTCCCAAGATTCCCTGCCTTCTTATTTCTAAGCGCTTTTTAATTGCTGCATAAAGATGTTGTGGACGAGAAGACAATATAACCTCGTTGTTCTTACGTGTGTAGGCTGCCACATCTGTATACAAGGCTTGAATAATCACATCTGACTTAACCTGCATATTTGCACTATAAGAGAAGTCCTCATGCTTATCGGCATCCCAAAGCACAAAAACGCCATCAGCGCCTTCTTGCACATACGCAGCAAGGATCGGCGTTCTTCCGTCAGAATAATCGAGCTTGCTCCGTTGCCCTCTTTTCTGTCCTGGAAGGATAATTTGACTTTTATATTCATCTAAAGCTCTACCTCCGGGAGGATTCGTACAATTAAACAGATACACCCGGAGCTTTAATGATAGCGGTGCAGCCAGATCAATCAATAGAGGAGCGCTATCTAATCCGCTATGTGCAGAAACCATGCCGTTAAGGCCGTTAATAAACAGAGTATTTAGGTCATTCTTTTTCAGCCGCTTAACTTTCTCCAGCATTAAATCACCCCTTTTTAATCTGAGACAGCCACCTTTCTGCTTCAAGTACATAGGATTCTATTACATCAAAGCCAGCAAAGGCTCTCCCTAGCTGCAGAGCGACTGCACCAGTCGTTCCGCTACCAAGCCATGGGTCAACGACAAGGTCTCCTATATCTGTCGTAGCTTTAATATATTTTTCTGGTAAATATGTTGGCTGTGTCGCTTGATGATTCCCAAGCTTAGCGGAAACCCCGCCTGAAATAATGTTTTTGGGAAGTGCGCCTAGCGGATTTGGTTGGATTTTTTTGTTTTTTCGCACATAGGTGTTTCCGTTTGACCGCGGCTTATATTCATACTCCTCATAGGTTTTCATACTATGCGATTCATATGGGCGTCTAATTGCGTCAATATTAATGGACCATTTAGGAGAAACCGAAAACCATAAGTTTTGTTCATAAGCATCTTGACATGCTACACGCAGGCCAGTTGGCGCAGGATTTTCTTTCACCCATATTTCTATATCTACGCAATGAAAGCCCCATCTCTCCTCAAGCAAGATCGCCAGCTTCTCAACTACGAGAGAACGTTTAGAAGCCAATTTTGAGGTTGCTTTCTCTCGATTGGCCTTAACGTTAATAACGATAAAGCCGTCATCTCTAAGTTTTAGCTTAGAAGCATCTATGAAAGGTGAAATCTTATCTACATACTCTGTTGCTTTCCAAACACCATAGTCTCTTTCTGCATTTGGATAGGGTGGCGACCCATAGACCAGCTTTATTGACTTATCTGGAAGTGCAAGCATCCCTGCTGCACCATCTATACACTTAAGTACAAACCCGTTTTGATCTATTTCTTCAATCATTTGCTGTTTCCTCATTCGTCCTAGTTTCAGCGATAATCCGCGCTTGTGCTAATTCACAGTAGTCGGCATTGGAATCGATACCAATCCAGTTACGACCATTCTTTTGTGCGACTACAGCCGTTGTCCCAGAGCCGGAAAAGGGATCAAGGATTATATTGCCTTCTTTACTTCCAGAGAGAATAAAGAATTCTGCAAGTTTCTCTGGAAATCTCGCAGGATGCGCTATACCTTTTTCTTTGCACAACTTCATAAAGACATCGTTGCTGCTTGTGTTTGCGATCTCAATTACTGTGCCAGGATCAGAGCCACCGTTATTCGTCCAAACTTTTTCACAATTAAAATTGTGAGTACTTGGACGGATATTGTCAGAACGGTCGCCCTTTCCTTTGCCCTCAAGATATTTTTGCATATCTCTACTGTATGGCTTTCTTATAGGGTCTAGCTCAAATGTCCAGCTAGAGCCCTTTGAAAGCCAAAAACAATATTCATGGGATTTTTTTGTCCGCCCGTACCCGCCGCGTGAGTAAACATTAGGCGGTGTCGAGGGATTAAACCAAATATAATCTCTGACCAGATGGAAGCCAACTTCTTTACACAGCTTGAGCAAAAGTTCAAATACATATAAGTGCTGAAAGCCATCAACGACTTTATCACTAATATTTAAAACAAAGCTTCCGGTTGGCTTCAATATTCTATATATCTCTCGGCCTTTGGGCAGAAACCATTCAACATAATCCTCGGGAGCGACGGATGCCTCCTCATTCCCATAGTCTCTTTTATCTGCATACGGCGGTGATGTAAGTACAAAATCAATGCTATCTGAGGGGATCTCCTTCATGACCTGCTCACAGTCTCCAATAATAAATGTATTTGATATAGTATCTATAGCCTTCAAACTTAACACTCCTCGGATTCTTTTTCTCAATTCTCACTATCGTAGGGGTCGCTATCTTCCAATTCCATAATATCAGACAATTTGCAGTTTAATGCGGCACATATTCGAACAAGGACGTCTGTTGTAACGTTCTCGTTTTTTTCCGAGTTTGGCCATCGAAGCTGAACTAATATGTGTAGCTTCTCTTAAATCTTTTTTCTTCATATCTCGGTCAATAAGCAATTTCCAAAGCTTTTTATAGCTTACCCTTGCCACGGCGTTTGCTCCTTTCGTGGGCATCATTCTTCAAGCGCATATTTGTTAGCTTATTATTTCTTCACTATCGCGAATATTTTATCAGAAAACACAAATGTTTGCAAGATTAATCTCTTTTTTTGCAAGCAGTTTGAATGTTTTCTGGAATTTGCCTCTTGACAAAGGTCACATGCCCAGCTATAATATTGTTATCCTAACAGCTTACAGCGAACGATAAATAATGGAGGGTAAATCCATGGCATCGAAGGAATTGTCATTTGGTGAATTTCTAACCCAGCTAAGAGAAGCAAAAGACGTTACTCTGCGGGAACTTGCTCGTAAAGTAGGTATATCAGCACCATTCCTGAGCGATGTGGAAAAGAATCGTCGGGCGCCGCTGACAGCTGAACGCCTTGAAAAGGTTGCAATTGTTCTTAGCTTGTCTGAAGCAGAAAAAGTAGAGATGTATGACTTAGCGGGGAAACAACGCAACACAATCGCTCCTGATCTACCAGAATACATCATGGAACGTGAGTACGTTAGCGCAGCTCTAAGAACAGCCCGAGACTTAGATGCAGGTGAGGCTGCATGGAGAGAGTTTATCGAGAAACTAAAAAAGGGGAAAGCTGATTGATGTATCGTCCGGAATTAACGATTAAGGCAAACGGACTACCCGTTGTTTCTAATGATGAATTGGATGTCATTTGTGAGCGACTAATAGCGGATTTCTGTCCAGTAGCAACGCTGGTACCCCAAGAAATCGACATTGATCGATTTGTTGCGAATTACTTAAAAATGGAACAAGATTTCCAGTTCTTATCACATTGCGGAGTATACCTTGGGATGACTGTTTTTCAGAACACGGACTATTTACCAGTGTATGATCCCGTTTTAAAGGGAGCAAAGTATATTCATGCCAATGCTGGGACAGTTCTTATTGACAGCACATTGCTTGAAAGCAATCAAGAGCATCGATATCGATTTACACTGGGCCACGAGGCGGGGCATTTTATTCTTCACCCCTCGTATTTCTTAAACCAAATTGGCGTTGACAACTCCGACCCTTTCATTCGCTGCCGGTACGATTTTTCTTCAAGGGGAAACAATCGATATTGCATGACCGATGCCCAAAGGGCTGAACAGCAAGCCAACAGATTTAGTTCGGCCATCCTTATGCCAAGATGCTCCGTAAAAATTCTTCTTGCAAAGACACCGAATCACAGGCAAAATAACTGGTCGTCTCTGGCGGTAAAAAACCTTGTAAACACCTTTAATGTTTCCTCGGACGCTGCTCTCTACAGGCTAAAGGAACTCGGCTATATCGACAACTAAGCTTGAACTCAATTATTCCTCCGCTATAAACAGCGGTTTTATCCGCTGTTTATTATTCGCTCAAAATGTTTACTGTTAGGCTAACGGTTATTGATGGAGGTGGGGCCTATGTGGGTATATTTGTGATGCAGGCTAATGATATACCAATATACGATGCTCGCTACGGCGAGAGAAAGGAATTAGATATGAACGCCTATTACGTCAACAATGATCAAACTAGAAATCCGGGACTTCACCATGAGGTGCATACAGAAGCCCACGCAAGACTTCTCGGAATCGTCAGCAAAACCTATCTCGGGTATTATGCCAGCGAAATCCAGGCCGTGCAGGCAGCTAAACGATACTATTGGGACGCAGATGGGTGTGCCGTCTGCTGTCCCAGAGCGCACAGGGGGTGATAACAATGGCAAGAAGCACGCATCATGTTGTCCATCATTCCGGTGGAGGATGGGATCTAAAGCGTGGTGGCGGTCAACGAGCAATCAAGCATTTTGACACGAAGCAAGCCGCGATTGATGCCGGAAGGACCATCAGCCAAAACCAACACACGGAATTTGTCATTCATGGACTGAACGGAAGAATTCAATCTGCCGACAGCCACGGGAATGATCCCTTCCCTCCGAAGGGGTAAACTCTTGGGAGCCACAGTAAAGAAGCAGACCTAACCTGCTCTTTACTGCGGCTTCTTTTTTATTTTGCAAACTATCTTCCCTATGCGCTCCGCATACCGCACCGCATCTGCCGCGCCACCAAAATTCCGGTGCAGGGCGGCGATTACAATGTCGCTGCGATCCACCATCCACCGGTTCCGCAGACCGATTGCCGCTTTGGGGTGAACGCCCTCCAGCTCCGCCGGGATCAGGATCTCATCGTAGAGAGCTTCATAGAACACCTTGTCCATGTTGAGGCGCTCTGTCAGATAAGGCAATGCCAGCACCAGCCGGAGGAAAGGGCAATCCCGCTTCATACTCCGTACCGTCCGGGCGAACAGCTCATCAAATTCTCCCATCCCACCGGCATAGAACACCCTCACGCCCCGCTCTGCCACCAGCCGCTCCAACACCTCCCGGAGTGGCTTTTCCACGTCCATCAGCAGGACTCGATGCCCAAACCCGCAGCAAATTCGTTCTCTCACAACTTTTCACCCCTTTTGAGTTATTATAACTCTAATGAGTTAAACTTTGCAAGAGAAAATCGGTATCATCTGCATGAGGTGATACCGATGAATGTTGGCGAAGCAGTCAAAGAACGGATCCTGGAGCTCTGCCGGGAACGGGACATTTCCATCAACAAGCTCTGCACTATGAGCGGCGTGACACAATCGACAGTGAACAACATAGTCAGCGGCAGAAACAAAAGCGTCACGATCTCCACAATCAAAAAGCTCTGTGACGGCCTGGATATGCCGATTGAGGAATTCTTCCATTCAGAAATATTTCGTGGATTGGAACAAGAAATAAAATGAAACAACTACTACACTATGAATTAGCATTCAATTAATAGTTGATCCAATTTAGACATAAAGAGAGAGGGCCTCATTATGGGAGATAAAAATACACCGATGGAGTTTTATAAGTCAGACGATTTGATATCATTTTTAACGTCATTGGCTGTTCATAAGAATTATGTGTTTCGCGGATATGGCAAACAAGCTGAACTGACCCCAAATATTATACGAGATAAAGATTGGAGCACTCACGAGATTGCTCTACTTAGTGAATTTGAAAGATACGGACTCCAATACTTCTCTGCGAATAATCCTATTGATTTCATGTCCTACGCTCAGCATTATGGTTTGCCAACGCGTTTGCTAGATTTTACTTACAATCCATTTATTGCCCTATCTTTTTCGTTATTTATGCCAAAAAGCACGAATTACAAAAATGAAGATGATAAAACATTCTATTATATCCGTTATGCGTCACTAAATGAACAAATATTCTTTCGTGTATTGCCATTCTACAATGATGATTCTTTATTTCAAGCCTCTTCATTTGCAATTCAATGCAAAAACATGATTCAATCTCTCGCACGAGTTATCGCCGGCCTGTCTGAGCCAATTGATGATAATAACACAGGCATTGCTGTAATCTTAAAATATCTAAAAAAAGTATTCGACGAAACGTATCCAGAGAGCAAAAATACTGATATGGGGAGATTCAAAGAGTTTAGTAATAATGTTATTGAAAAGCTCTCTGAAAACCGTATCTTGTTTGTTGATGCGAACCAATGTAGCCAAAGAATTGTTATGCAGCAAGGACTATTCATGTTCCCATATACTTTAAATGCCAATAGGCACAGGACAATTATTGAGGAAAACACTTCACTAATTAAAATTCATAAAGATATTCGCCCAGACCTTCTTGCTTACTTAGACACAATTGGAATTAACAACTATCGGCTGATGCCAGATATCCAAAGCGTATGCTCTACAGTCAAGCGAAGAATCATTGAAGAACGACAAGCAAAAAGCGAGCAGTTTAAAAAGATTAGTTCATAATTGTATATAAAGAACAAATAATAGGATTTTCATTTGGCCTGTAACCAGCAACTCAAATTGTTAACCAGTAGAAGCGTTATTTTGCTTCTACTGGCTACATTCGAGTTATGCGTAAATCAATTCTCTCAGGACAATTTCCTCTGCTCTGGCCTTGATGTTGTTCATGGCGCCGACCCAGGCCATTTGGTCGGCGGCCTTGAGTTGCTCGGTGACGCCTTCGGCTTTTGCCATTTGGGTAGTCAATTGCTCCATCATTTCGTTGGCCTCGCGGTCCACCTCCTCCAGGTGGGCGTTCAGCTTGCCGGTCAGCAGCATCCCGTCGAAGATGCCTGTGTGATAGTCCCGCAGATAGTTGTGCCGCATGGTGCCGTATTTACCGATCCGCGGCGCTTCCGGCGGGTCCAGGTCCGGGATCAAATAGTCGCCTTCCCAATGGTACATCAATTCCAGCATTTTGCATACCTCCATTCGTTTTTTATGGCGCACAATGTGCGCCGCTACGGCGGGAGCTTTATCTGGCACACTGCTGCGCATAAGTTCTGGCAGCCAAATTTGCTGCGCTATAGCTTGCATATTTGGGCAGTCACTTAAATGTGCGCCGCTACGGGAGGTTTCTTCATTTGCGACGTTTTGCTTTGGAATTTATCAGCTTAAGCAACAGGGCGTCTACATCTTCCGTTGGTTTTCCTGTCCGAAGCAGGTTGTTCCGAAAGTGGTTCATCCCCACAATCGCCAGCCGCCACTCAAGCGAATCCAACACCAAATACCGTTTCTCCCGTTTCATAACAAGCTCGCCTCCTTCGGCCCTATTATAGCCGAGGGAGGCGAGCTTGTCGAATGTGCGAAACAGTTTTTTTGAATTATTGATGTATGTTGAGAAAATTGGAGCAATTCTCACACAATACTTCACAGTCTTGCATTTCAAATAGTTTCGGATTTCTTTTAACTCCAACGTAAGGAATATTTCTGCGTTTGCATATATCGATAATAATCTTCCTGTTTTGAGCCGTCATCCTATTCCCTAAGAACACTTTTGTAATCGGAAAGAATGTGACATTATAGTCGCTACTGTTCTTTCCTAGAGGCAATAACAATCTCCATTCGTTCTGATACGCCCAATCAATACTTTTCCTTAATGCCCCATGGAAATAGACATCCCACAAATACTCATCTGTTGGTTCCTTGTCCTTTGCTTGTACCAGTTTTGCTGTCACATCGGGGCGGGTTTTACAGTAGATCATTGGGAATAGCTGCAAATAAATATTTTCATAAACCTTGTCCTGTGGGCAGACAGTATATTCTACACAAAACCCTCTATGTTGATCTGCATAACTTCCTCCCCACATCAGCTGAGAATACGGTGATGTCGCAAAGCACGCTGTTCTAAATATGGTTTTTAGGTACTCACTGTATTTCTGATATTCTTCCGTGATAGCATCTGATACCGCTATCCCAAAATTATCTGCGGATTGGCTCTTAACTAATACTGTTAAGCAAAAGTTCCGGTTGGATAGTCTTTCCAATTCATTCGCAGGAGCAACAATAAACGCTTTTTCCAGAGCCTTTTCGAGATAGAATGGCCATAGTGTCTTTACCAGAGCATCGCCAGCTTCCTGGTTTGTCCAGTTCTCTTTTACATCGATACCGCAACGTCTACAGTACTCCATCACTCTAAGACGTTCATATTCTCCATGATCAATTGAAATATCAGAATCATACACGTCATCAAACGCAGTGGGCGTTTGCATGTACACAGTATTATTAATCAATGCTTGCTGAGAATAATTGACTGTTGACCCGTCCGGCAACTCGGTGTCAAGATTCGAATAGTATTTATAGAGTTTATCAGGCATGTTAATTTTTGCACGCTTTCCAAATTCTAATACCCCCATCTCCTCGATTTCCTGAAGAGATCCTATCCCACCATTCACAATACAGCTTTTCATCAGTTGATCTTTTATAGTGTCAAAATTTATTTGATTCATCTGACAACATTCCTTTTTATACATCCGCCATCATTCTAAAAAATCTAAATGCTTCCCGAATTGCCGCTTCTTTTTCCGGCGGGCAGTTGGGAATGACCTGGTTTTCCTTTTGGGAGAGGTTATAATGCTCGCCGGTGGGGAGACCGAGCTTGCGTTTGGTTTGGGCGATTTGCAGGCTGGTGACCCGGAGGCCGAAGGTTTCCAGGACGTAGGCCTTGATCTGGTCGTAGGTGGCCTTCGCCTCGGAAGCGGTCAGGTCGGCGTCCTCCAGGTTGAGGGTCACGCTGACGGTCATATCCGGATTTTTTCTGACCAATTGAACAACCGTCTCCACATGGAACGTCCGGGGGAACATATCTATGGCTTCGGCGGACTTCAGATCGTAGCCGCGGGCGGTCAGGAGGCTGACATCGCGGGCGAGGGTGGCGGGATCGCAGCTCACGTAGACGAGGCGGGCCGGGGACATTTCGGCAATGGCGTCGATCACGTCCGGGGCCAGGCCCTTGCGGGGCGGGTCGACGACGATACAGTCCGGGCGGGTACCCTTCGCCGCAAAGCGACGGGCCGCCTCGGAGGCGTCCGCGCAGAAGAATTCCGTATTTTCAACCCCGTTTCGCCGGGCGTTTTCCTTCGCGTCTTCAATGGCCTGGGGGACGATCTCCACGCCCACGGCCTTACCCGCGGCACGGGAGAGGGCCAGCGTGATCGTACCCGTACCGCAGTAGAGATCCAGGACGGTCTCGTTCCGTTTCAGATCCGCCAGGGAGACGGCCAGCTCGTACAGGCGCTCGGCCTGGGCCGGGTTGACCTGATAGAACGACCGCGGCGAGAGCCGGAAACGGAAGCCGCAGAGCTCGTCCTCAATCGCGTCGGCACCGAAAAGCGTATGGAATTCGTCGCCCAGGATCGCGTTGCCGGGCCTTTGATTGACGGCAAGGACGACGGACTGCAGGCCGGGGACCGACTGTCGGAGGCCGGCGAGCAGGCGGTCGGTCTGCGGGAGGCGGTCGGCCGCCGCCACGATGCAGACCATGATCTGCCCGGTACGGACGCCCCGCCGCAGATAGATATGACGGAGCAGCCCTTTTCCGGTCGCCTCGTCGTAGGCGGGGACGCGGTTTTCGTTCGCCCAGCGGAGGACGGCCTCCTTCGCCGCGTCAAACTCCGGCGGAAGGATGGCGCAGCGCTCGATCGGGATGACCTCGTGGGTCCGCTGCCGGTAGAAGCCTGCCGTGACCTTCCCGTTTTGTTCCTGCACCGGGTACTGGGCCTTGTTCCGATAGGAGAGGCAGGCGAGCGGAATGGGAGGGTGCGCCGACCCGGCAGCAGAATCGTCCGGCAGCGGCGCACGCCGATGCGCTGCGGGATTTGTTTCAGACTGGAGCGGACAAGCGCGGTTTGTCCCTACATGCTCTACCGGCGCGTCGGCACAGGGATGCGGCGGCCTGGGGTCAGGCCGCCCTACAGTTTCTTTTTCTGCAAAGCAATGTATTTCGCCATCGCCGCCGAGAATCGGCACGGTGTTCAGACTCTGCCCGCCGATGCGGTTCAGGGCGTCTGTGACCTTTTGCGCCTTGAAGCAAAGCTCCTCCGCGTAGTCCATATGGTGCAGGGCACAGCCGCCGCAGCGCTTACTGTCGGGGCAGAGGCGGCGGGACATCCGGTGTGCGGAGGGCTCGAGGAGCTTCGTCAGCTTCGCCTGGGCGCTGTTGCGGCTGACGTAGGAGACCGCGACCTCGCAGACCTCGCCGCGGATCGCGTTCGGAACGAAGACCGCACAGCCGTCGATCCGGCAGACGCCCAGGCCCTCAGAGGTATAACCGGTGATCTCCACCGTTGCTTTTTGACCGATTTTCAGCATAACTGGCTCCTTTTGTTTCACGTGAAACAATTTCTCTGCGCGGTTCCATCGGCGCACGCTGTTTTTCCTAACTATACCACAAATGCGGTTGGAAGTCCATATTGCATTTTTGAGCCTTGTGTGGTACAATGGCGGCACTTTTGATTTCAGGTTTGCAAGGTGAGCTGAATTGTCTTTGACCTATGAACACTGTAACCTCTGTCCGCGCATGTGCGGCGCAGACCGCACCGCCGGGGAACGGGGCTTCTGCGGAATGCCGGATTATCCGGTCGCGGCGCGGGCCGCCGGGCACTATTGGGAGGAGCCGGTGATCTCCGGCGAATACGGCTCCGGCGCCGTCTTCTTCTCCGGCTGTACCCTTCGCTGTAAATTCTGCCAAAACTACGAGATCTCCACGCAGAAGCACGGCTTCCGTCTGAACGCCGCCCGCCTGCGGGAGATTTTCGAGGAATTGATCGCGGAAGGTCATCATAATATCAATCTGGTGACGCCGACCCACTTCCTGCCCGATCTGCTCCCGGCTCTGGAGCCGAGGCTGCCGGTTCCCGTCGTCTACAACTGCGGCGGCTACGAGCGCGTGGAGACCCTGCGGGCGCTGGAGGGCTGCGTGGACGTCTGGCTGCCGGACATGAAATACAGCGACCCCGGCCTCGCCCGCGTCCTCTCGGCTGCGCCGGACTACGTGGAGGTCGCGAAGGCGGCAATTTCGGAGATGTACCGCCAGACCGGTCCCTGCGTGGTCGAGGACGGACTGCTCAGGCGCGGCGTGCTGATCCGGCACCTGATCCTGCCCGGTCAGGTGGACAACTCAATCGGCGTGCTGGAATGGATTGCAAAGACCTTCCCGAAGGGCGCCGTTCTGGTCTCGCTGATGAGCCAGTACGTGCCGATGGGTCCCGCGGCTAAGGTTCCGCCCTTCGACCGTCGGATCACGCGGGAGGAATACGACACGGTCCTCTCCTGGATGTACCTTCTGGGGCTGGACGCAGGCTATTTGCAGGGACCGGAGGCTGCAAGCCTCGAATACGTTCCCGAATTTGACGGGACGGGCATTCTCAAACGAAGCAAAGCTCCAAACGAGGGTTGAACGGACAACGACCGGAAGCGGCAGGAAACCGCTTCCGGTCGTTTTTGTTTTCGCTTAGTGCGTGATCATCGAGGCAAACGCAGACAAGGAGGTGGAGCGGGCGACGTAGTACCGGGGGACCAGGAAGCGGTTCGTGCCGGTCGTGTAGAGGTTGCCGTTCATTTTGATGCCGAAGAGGTAGCTTTGCTTTGCCAGATAGAGCGTCGTGTTGTTGTATTTCCCGCTTGGATAGCAGAGCACGAAGCACTCCCGGCCGGTCTTTTCCGTGATGATCCGCTTGGATTCTTCCAGCTCGGTTCTCTGCTTCGCCTCAGATAAGGAGTCCAGATCGCTGTGCGACATCGTGTGGCTCTGGAAGGAGACCAGACCGGAGGCCTGCATCTCGCGCACCATATCCCAGGTCAGGAAGTTGTTGTTCGTGCCGATGTTGTTTGGGAAGATGAAGATCGTCGCCTTGACGTTGTACTTCTTGAGCAGGGGGAAGAGAACGGTATAGTTGTCCTTGTAGCCGTCGTCGAAGGTCAGGATCACGGGCTTTTGGTAGGAGGAGAGCTTGGGCAGGTCCTCGAACCAGATCGCGGAGAAGCCGTTCTGCTTGATATATTTGAGCTGGGCTTCCAGATTGGCCGCCGACACGAACAGCTCCGTGATGCCGCCGGTGAAGGGCTCGCCGGTTGCGTGGTACATCAGGACCGGAACCTTTCGTCCGCTCGGGATTTTGGAAACGTCCGGCAGGGGCGTGTAGAAGACGTGGTTTTCCTTGCTGTCGAGATACTCGGAATAGCCGAAGGCCTTCGGGAACGCCCGGCAGGGCAGATACCAGTCCTTCCCGTCATAGAGGACGCCGTCGGTTCCGTTCGTATACTGGAAGACTTTCCCGCCGAGGCGGACCGTGCAGACCAATTTCCCGTTGGAGGCCGTCTTCGTGCAGGTCGCATCCGACCAGAACAGCTTGAGATCGGACGACTTGAGCATGGCGCTCGTCACGGCAACGCCGGAGGTCCGTCCGTAGAGCTGCGGCACTGCGATCCCGTTGATCGTTGCCTTTCCGCTCAGCTTGACAAGGGGCTTCGTGTAGAAAACGTGGTTTTCGCTGCTGTCGAGGTACTCGGTATATCCAAAGGACATCGGGAAATCCCGGCAGGGCAGATACCAGTCGTCTCCGTCAAAGGCCGCGCCGCCGGTTTCGTTCGTATACTGGAAGGTCTTGCCGCCGAGGCGGACCGTGCAGGTGTATTTCCCGTTGGAGGTTTTTTGCTTCAGGGTCACGTCCGGCCAGAACAGCTTCAGATCCGACGCCTTGATCAGGGCGCTCGTCACGGCAACGCCGGCGTTCGTTCCGTAGAGCTGCGGCACCTGGGTCGTGTTGATCGTCGCCTTTCCGCTCAGCTTGACCGGGGTTTCGGCAAGGGGGGGCGGGTTGAATTCCTTCCGTTCCTCCGGATGCAGGTAGCGGAGCAGGATCTGGGCCAGCTCGGCGCGGGTGCAGTTATCCTGCGGACGCAGATACAGTCTATAGTGCTGCAGATTGCCGAGCAGGATATACTCCTGCGTCGCCCAGGTCATTGCATTCTTCGCGTAGCCGCTGACCAGTCCCCCATCCTGATAGGCGGAGAGGCTGCCCGTCAGCTCCGGTTCGCCGGCAAGGCGGTAGAGGAAGGTCATGATCTGCTCGCGGGTCGTCAATCTTCCGAGGCCGAAGACCGCAGGCGCCGTCTCCGTCGCGGGCTTGACGCCCTTCACAAGTCCCTGCCGGTAATCCCAGATGATCGCGTCGCTGTACCATGCACCCTCCGGGACGTCTGAAAAGATCGGCTCATAGGGTATCGGCTCGCCGCCGGCGATCCGGTAGAGGATCATTGCCACCATCTCCCGCGTCACGCTGGCAGACGGGTCGAATTTCGTCTCCGAAACGCCCTGCAGAATGCCCTCCGACCAGCACACCGAGACGGCGTGATAGTACCAGGCGTCTTTCGGAACGTCCGTAAACGGCAGCTCAGCCGGCTGATCCGCAGCCTGCGCCGGAACGGCGCTGCACGCAAACAGGATCAGCGCAAGCAAAAGGCTGATCAGTTTTTTGATTTTCATGGCGCACTCCTTTCGATTGGTCATAAAAACGGTTCCCATCAGAAGACAAGGCTTCTTCCTGCTTAGATTACCACAAATCCGACGATTTTCATACCCTTTTTGCAAATAATATTTTCTTGGGACTTATATGGGAAAGGAGCACACAGCAATCTTGCTGTATGCTCCTGTTCAGGTGTTGTCTGTTTACTTTTTCTGCGCGAGCAGGTCGCGGATCTCGATGAGGAGCTTTTCTTCTGCAGTGGGCTCGGGAGCGGGTTCTTCCTTCTTTTCTTCCTCCTTCGCCTTCTTCGCCTCAGCGGCCTTGCGGAGCTTGTTGATGCCCCGGACCATCAGGAAGACCACCAGCATCAGGATCAGGAAGCTGATGACCTCGGAGATGAAGGTACCGTAGGTCAGGTAGTTGCCGGCTTCGGCAGCCTCCTTGGTGGCCTCCGCCACTTCGACGCCTTCCACGGGAGCGGCCTCAACAGCCTTCTTGAAGAGGGAGGGAAGCTCGATCTTCCAGTTGTTGAAATCGACGCCGCCGGTGAAGATGCCGACGATAGGCATCAGGATGTTCTTCGTGAAGGAGTCTACCAGACCCTTGAACATGCCGCCGATCAGAACGCCGACTGCCATATCAAAGAGGTTGCCGGAGATTGCAAATTCCTTGAACTCCTGAATAAAGCCCTTCTTGCCTTCTTTTGCCATATTTGTTTTCCTCCTTTCTCAAAGATTTCATAATCGGCCGAGGGCCGGTTATTTCGTAATCAGCTCCAGACCGCCCAGGTACTTCCGCAGAACCTCCGGGACGACGATGGAGCCGTCGGCGCGCTGATTCTGCTCGACCATGGCGGGGAAGATCCGGGACGTAGCCAGGCCGGAGCCGTTCAGGGTGTGAACGAATTCGATCTTGCCGGTCGCTTCGCGGCGGAACCGGATATTGCCGCGCCGCGCCTGATAATCCCGGGCGTTGGAGACGGAGGAGACCTCCTTGTAGCCGTTCATGGACGGGATCTGGATCTCGATGTCGTAGGTCCGGGCCATGGAGGCGGAGCAGTCGCCTGCCGCCAGCTTGACGGTACGGAAATGGAAGCCCAGACCCTTGACCAGATTCTCGGCCTTGCGGACCAGCTCCTCAAAGGCCTCGTCGGACTTCTCGGGCAGGGTATACTGGAACATTTCGATCTTATTGAACTGATGGCCGCGCACCATGCCGCGCTCGTCGGCGCGATGGGACCCGGCCTCCCGGCGGAAGCAGGGCGTGTAGGCAAAGAGCTTATGGGGCAGATCGGATTCGTTCAGAATCTCGCCGCGGTGGAAGGAGGCCAGGGCCGTCTCCGCCGTGGGAAGCATGAAGTGCATCCGCTCATCCGTGGGGTTGGCGATCTTATAGACCTCGTCGGCAAACTTCGGGAACTGGCCCGCAGTCTCGCCGCACTGGTACTCGAGCATGTGGGGCAGGATCACCATTTCATAGCCGTCGTGCAGGTGGCAATCCATGAAGTAGTTGAGCAGGGCCCACTCCAGACGCGCGCCCAGGCCGGTATAGATCCAGAAGCCGGTACCGGCCAGCTTGGTTCCGCGCTCGTAGTCGATCAGACCCAGATCGGTGCAGAGATCGACGTGATGCTTCGGCTCGAAGTCGAATTCATGGGGCTTGCCGTAGTAGCGCAGGGGCTCGTTGTTCTCCTTGCCGCCGGGCTTGAGGTCGGGGTCGGGCAGGTTCGGCAGGGAGAGCATCCAGGTCCGGTACTCGGCCTCGACGTCGGTCAGCGCCTTGTCGTTTTCTGCGATCTGGGCCTTGAGCTCGCCCATCTGCTTGAAAATGGGGGCGACGTCCTCGCCCGCCTTCTTGAGAATGGGAATCTGCTTGCTGACCTTGTTCTGCTCGGCCTTTTTGGCCTCGGTGGAGGCGATGAGCTCGCGGCGCTTGCGGTCGAGCTCCAGAATCTTGTCCACGGCCTCGTCGCAGTCTACCTCCTTGGCGCGGAGCAGACGCTTGACCTCTTCGGGGTTTTCCTTGATTCGTTTGATATCCAACATATGCTTATCCTCGATTGATTCAGATTTTTAATCCATGATCAGGCTCTCGTACCATTCCAGCTCGCTCGGCGAGAGCAGGTCCTTGAGCGGCTCGATTTTTTCCAGACAGTTTTGCAGCGTCTTGTGCTTTCCTTCGTCGTTGGCGGCGATGGCCTTTTGCAGCAGCTCGCTGACCTCGACGGCCTCGTCGGCCCTCTGCTGGGCTACGGCAAGTGCTTCGCTCAGTTCGGTCTTTTCGGCCTCGAGCGCGGTTTTTTCCTCCAGAAGACCGTCGCGCTCCGCCGTCAGCGCGGAGATTTGAGCTTCGGCCTCGGCTGCCTGACGGTCTGCCTCGGTCTGAAGCTCGTCCAGCTGCTGCTGCAGGGCCGAGATCTGCTCCGTCAGCTCGTCG
>JAEEGF010993978.1_pt1 | contig 30717 bp, 18 predicted proteins | sample 9134171 | NCBI WGS metagenome assembly JAEEGF01 (sample SAMN16246542, study PRJNA631951) | gut metagenome | biome: gut microbiome; feature: rumen; material: AP-attached | host: Bos | place: Iran: Karaj | collected 2018-10 | reverse complement strand
TACAAACTACTTTATAAAATATACTCTTTTCGTCCTATTTAAACAAGTGTAAAATTTCACAAATTATATTTGTGTCATTTGTTTTTGGAGCTACTACTCTAACCACCTGTTGTGTAGCCATGTCATTAGTGCCATTGGCATTGGCAATTCGCTCATCTTCCTTGGTAGCATAGTCAACCATAGTAACCTGCTGTACATAGTTTTCTCCAGCACCAACCTTCTTGGCCTCTGCCACAAATGTTATATCATCAGCACATACATAACCTTGTGGAGCGCTAACCTCACGGAGAATGTAAGCATCTCCACCCTTGAGTAATCCTGAAATCACATGACCCTGAGTATCCTCAGATACCCACTCATCAATCACCTTGCCTGTGGACTTGTGGATTACCTGTAAAGTAGCACCTGCAAGTCTGTTGCCTGATGGATCAAGCTTATTGATTTCTACCTTTAATCTAGGCTCATACCATGTAATCGAACCATCCTCGTTAATTGCAGCAGTCTTGTTACCATTACTGATTGTCACAACCTTGGTTCCAGTTACATCTCCAGCTGCATTAGTAGTCTTCTCAAGTTTAAATGTAATAGGATCCTTTGAAACCTGATATCCTTCAGGCTCATCTATCTCCTTAATCTGATATTCGACACCAGCTACAATACCCTCGAAATTAATCTGGCCATTGGCATCTGTTGTAATCTGAGATACCAGCTCCCACTTAGGCTCTGGCTCAGTAGCAGCCATCTTAGAGAACAAACTGAACATATCCATCTTGATAATTGTAGGTATAGATCTACCAATATAATCACTCATATTAGTATCATCTTTTCTGTAAATACCATATACAGAACCAGCCAAGGTCTTGGATGTATCATCTCTATCAGTCTTGGTGAGAATTACATCTCCTCTATATACATCATTCAAGATTGTAAGTTCAGATGAAGTTGTATAATCTGACAAGCCATTTTCTGTAACCTTGGCCCATACAGTCTTAGTAGGATCATTTGCTACAGTAACAGCATATATGGTCTTGTTGATAACGACATTGTTGGCATCATCTACAGAATCAATCTGTACATAATATGTCTTACCAACTTCCAGTCCCTGAATATATACTCTACCATCTCTATTTCCAATTTCCTCAGACACAAGTGTAACCTGATTCTTGCTATCAGCAGTTGTCAAATCTTTACTTGTATCAGGAAGTTCCATTACTGAACTATCATATACCAAACCAGTTACGCAGTTTGGATCCTCATAAATCTTGATATTTACTGCATTAAGAGCTTCTTCATACTCGCCATATTCCTTCTGAATCTTCTCATAAGGTGTGCACAAAGTCTGTATACTAACCTGGCTCTTTGGATCCTGCATTACAATTGTAGCAACCTTCTTTGGATTGATAGAATCTCTTGTACCAAGAGTCTCCTTATCAGCTCCTGAAGTAATATCAACCGTATTATCTGCCTTCAAAGTAAATGAAATAGGCTGTGCTGTAACATATCCAGCTGGAGCTTCACTCTGCTTCAACTGGTAGTCACCAGGCATCAATCCTTCAATTCTAATCTTGACAGCATCATCTCCATTAACTTCTGTTGTATATGTTACATCTCCAACAGGATCAGCTGCTACAACACCATTTTCAACCTCATAGACAGCCAACTTACCATCTGCCAAAGCCTTGTCCTTCACATCTGTAAGTTCAAGGAAGAATAGACTCTTTCTTGCGCGCATTGTAATCTCATTTACATCTGTCTTGGCAACTTTGCTCTCAACATAACCATCAATAAGTTCAACAGTACCATCCTCTGCCACCTTGAAGCTAAATGAATCAATAACATTGTAATTATCATGAGGATCAACAGCGGAAACTGTATACTCATTCCCTACAATAAATTCGTTGTCAGCTTCCACAAATCCATTGGAATCTGTCTTAAATGTCTTGGAATCTACCACCTGAGGATTTCCTGACTCATCAACCTCATTAAGAGGACCAGTAATGAGAATCTCTACATCATCCAACTTCTCTGTTGTCTGATTATCATCCTCATCCTCTGCTGTTATACCAAGTACATTCAACTTAATTGAAGTAGTTTCATCAGCTAATACTACTGGATCATTTGGTTCTCCTATGCTTAACTGGCCGTCCTTGATTTCATATATACCATGATAATTTGAATCTACGGTATATCCGTTCGGAGCCTTGGTCTCCTTCACATAATATTTACCCCAGTTCAAATCCTCAAATCTGATTGTACCAGTATATTTACCAGTGGCATCCTTTGTCACATTAGCCTCATCAATTGCCAATGTATAGTTCTTGCCACTTCTCTTAACAGGAACATATTGGTCATTGGAATCCTTGGTATACAATGTATACTCAGCTCCTGCCACAGTTGTTCCCATACCTGTCTTGGAAATAATAATATGTCCAGCCACACGCTCATTTCCAACAGTAAGTCCATCTGTTATCACTTTATTATTTACAGATGCATCTACATCAAATCTATAGATGTTATCACCAGCTAAAATCTTGTAAGAAGCAGGCGCATGTGTTTCTGTGAAATAATAATTGCCCAGTGGAAGCTTCTCCACTTTAATCTCACCATTTTCATCTGTTACCAAAGCTGAAGTATTAACCTTGGTATAAGTAGCTTTATTTGGCACTGTTCCATTCATCTTGTACAAATCGAACTCAGCGCCCTGAAGCTTAATAGATGAATCATGTGAATCAACCTTGGTAAGCTTAGCTGTTGCATAAATCTTGGTATTTACCATATTTACATCTGCGCTGTAAGCTGTGCTGCAACCTATAATTGTCTTCTCAGTATTTACACGTTCTGCAGTCATATTGGCGCTGTTATCAGCTCCATTAGCAACTGTAACCTTACCATCAGCACCAACTGTTATAGTTTTGGCTGCTCTGTTGCCATTAGAATCCTTGGCATCCAAGTACTCTACTGGAGTAGAATCCTCTGTAATCACATAAGAATCGCCTGTAACCAGCACACCCATGAGATTGTAAGCCGAACCGGCACTTGTCCAAGTCTTGCTTGTCTCTCCATCAGCAAATCTATCAGCTGCTGTTGCAGGTGTTATGGTAAATGTAACTCCATTTATCACATTGCCATCCTGATCATATTTGTTGAAGTTCACATTGGTAAGAGGATTTACACAATTTACTGTCGTCTCTTTCAGGCTTGTAGCCTCAGTAATATCTGCTGTTGGTATGTTAAATGTATCAACAGTCTTCACCAGTGTATCGAGAATATATCCATCAGGCACACTTGTCTGCTTAATATAATAAGTCTTCTGCCAATCCAAATTAGTAAATACATTCTGTGTTGTATCAGCATCAATTGTCATTGTAGCAATTGGTGTAGCTCCATCTGTTGTAGGATCCACATCATATAATTCATAGGTGGCTCCAACAATATTGGCATTTACCACATTAGAATCATCATCAACACCCTTGTCTGTAAGAGCAATTGACACCTTCTGTGGTACATTTACGAATTTCTCACTACCATTATTTGAAATAGTAACAACTCTCTTGCTTCCATCAACTGGATTAATACTATTATTGTCAACAGTAAACTCTACAGGAGTCCCGTCAACCTGATAATTGTTTGGAGCATTCTCCTCAATCACATAAGAATTTCCTACTGGAATATCTGTAAATGTAGCAACTCCATTTGCATCTGTTGTAACAGTTTGAATTTTATTATCTGTAGCTGTACCATTCTTCTGATAGAGGTTAAACTTAGCTCCAGCCAATGCAACATCCTTGTTATCAGCATCTTTCAGAGAACTAATCTTATTAATCTTGGCATCAGTCAATACCTTGAGATTCTGAATATTTAACACTCCTGATGTAAGAGTTGAAATCATTGCCTTCTGTCCAGCTACATCAGTTCTGGTAATAACACCATACTTATCAACAGCTACAGTTACTGAATATTTTGTCGAATCATTTACAGGGATGTATCCTGGAAGATCTTTGGTCTCTGTAATTCTATATGTATGTCCAGCAATAAGCTGACCTGTCAGATTCCAGTTTGTTCCATCACTTGTCCAGTCAGGAATTGAATCAACTTTCACTCCTGTAGGGATATTAGCATTTACCTCTGCAAATCCCTTTTCAGTTCCTGTTGTTATATCTTCTATATGAAGCACCGCTCCAATTACATTAGCAGCCTTCTGATCCTTCTTAGTAACATTGAGAGTTACAATTGGCTCCTTGATAGTTACCAAAGTATTGGCACTATCACTTGCATCTGCCTTGGCAACTGCCGCAGGTGCTGCTTCTGACAACTTCACATCTCCAGTGAACTTATCAATTGTAAATGTAAATGGTTTAACTGCTGCATATCCATATGGTACAGAAATATCATCCTCAGTAACTGTATAATCCACTCCTGTCTTGAATTTTCCTACATATGTACCCAGCAAACCAGTTGTAGCATCTATTGCAGTTTTATCTATAGTAATAGATGTATCTGGTCCTGTAATTGTAAATTTTACATTTGAATAATCTGTTAATAAATTGCCTGTTGCATCAGTCTTCTTGAGAGTTACTCTGGTCTGATTATTTGCCAGCTCTCCCTTTGACACTCCGTCCATTTCATTTCCAGAAGCATCCAGATAATGTACTGATCCATTAGGCTTTACAACAAACTTCACTGGAGTCTTGTTAGCAACAAAACCATCTGGTGCACTTGTCTCAACAAAAGCATATGTACCCCAAGGAAGCTTAGATACTTCAATAGTTCCAATTCCATTGTCTGTAGGATTAGCCTGAGTTGATGCAGTAGATACAAGCTTATTAGTCTCTACTGTCTCATCGCTACCAGTCGCATCACCTGACTTGACGTATTCATATTTTCCGTCGGAAGTCTTTTTAACAGCTACCTTCATAGAATATTCTACATTACCAATCTCAGCCTTAGGATAAATCATAAGGTTGAATTCTGATGTAAGTCCCTCGACGCTGATACCATCACCATCATATGCATAAATCTTATTTAAGTCAGCTGTACCGAGCTTGTCTTCTTTTCTAACATCAGTGAAATATTTACCCTTTGGAGTTCCACTAACTATAGGAACTACTGACATAGGTCCAGGGTTGGCAGCTGTATAACCACCGTAAATTGTGTCCTCATCAATTACATATCCAGAGATATCATTAGATCCTTCAATTGCCTTTCCTTCCTCACTCTTCATCTCCTTGATGTAATAAGTAGCCGGAGTCTCACCATCAGAAGCATACTGGTCTGCTACAAGAGTCAGCTGTCCATTACCATCTGTATAACCTTCTGTAACAAGAGTATCCTCTGCACAAGATGCTGCAGAATACAATCCGTAATGAGCACCAGCTACAGGAATCTTGTTAGTAGCTGTTGATAAGCTATCAAGCTTAGTCAGGTTAAATAATACCTTTGGATAACCAGACCCCCATGAGAACTTATTAGCCTTTACATTCCTACTAGCTGTGCAAGACGACTTATCTCCCACGGCATATACAAGTGTCTTATTGTAATCAGCTACTGCAGACTTATTGATAACCGTGTCGTATGTAAGTACATAAGACTCATCTACTGCTCCCTCGGGAAGTGTAACTGTAAGAATTGTAGTACCATCTCTGCGCGCAGTAGCCTTATAAGCAAACTGTGTACTTGAAGCAGTTCCATTTATGACTCCAGTAATCTCACTTCCTTCACTGATTGCAGAACCTGTCTCGCCATGCTTTGCGAAGTAAAGCTTGATGCTCTTTCTATCAAGAGTAAGACCTGCAGGAATTGTATCTGTGATAACCTGCTTCTTATCCTCATTGTTAAATGCATTATTTATATTAATTGTCCATGAAATAACAGCAGCTTTATCTCCACTACCCTGCTGTCCAGTCTTTTCAATATTTTTTACATCAATATATTCTGAAGAATTTTTAAAGCTTGTCTCGATAGTCTTAGAGATGCCCTTATCGCTTGTAAGAAGTTCATCTGCTGTAACCTTAGCAGTGTTCTTTACATAGATTTTGACATCTTCATTATTCTTAGCGATTTCAGTTTCCTTAAGTCCGAGTGCAGTCTTACCTACATCTGTCATCTCTACATAGATATGAAGCACAGCATAATCAGATGTAGATGCCTTCTCGTATTTAATCTCCTGATCAGTGATAGTAATTCCATCAGCAGTCTTATTACCATTCACAACTACATGAGTAGTATAAGGATTGGATGAAGTAGGTTCAGCTGCTGCAACAGGTTTATACCATAATGAATCAACAGCCTCTTCTGCCCCATCATTTACCTTGTAATAGAAAGTATTAGTGAGATCATCAACGAGACTCATATTAGTTAAGCTAATTCCATTCTTATTTATCGGAATTGTAAAATGGAAATAAGCCTTGTTATTTACATCATCAAATACAGTCTCAGCCTGTTTATCAATCAAATTGTTCTGAAGTGATTGATCCACTTTTCTGGCTGTATAAGTATAAGCCATAGGTGAACCTTCTACCTCGGCTGATACTTCTATAGATGCCTGCTGATAATATGTAGTCTTATCAGTATTCTTGAAGAAATCAAGTGCCTTGGTTGTGAAATTGATTCTTACCTGATTCAAATCCACACCAACATTCTTTAACTCATCTGCATCAAAATTATATGTCTTCTTATCAACTGAAACTGTATAACAACCTGTTGGCAAAGTTTTTTCTGTGGAACCATCCATATATGTAACTGTAGGTGTCCCATATAATTCCTGTGCACCACCTCCATTTGCAAAGTCTGGTGTAAGTGTAATTATAGCAGTATTAAAATCAGTCTTACATGAAGGTGTAACAGTCCAGTCAAGTAAACCTGTATCTGCATGAGCAGCTTTTGGATTAACTACCAGATATGCTGATACAAATACTGCTCTAACAGTAGTATCTTCATACTTGATATAGCTTCCACCGTGACCACCACCAGTTGGATAAGACACACTAACTGTAGCTGTATTATCAATTGTATTAGTATTAGTTCCATCAGATGATACATCATTATTATTTTCATCCTTACCTTCTGATGCATTCTTGAAATCAGAAGCAATCTTTGTTCTGAAGACTATAGTATATTCATGTTGAAATGTATTTGAAAAACTGATGACCAAATTCTGCTTACCAATATCAGAAGGATTTCCTGTAATTTGGTCATCTGTAATCTCATCATCTGTGTAGGACACATTAACAGAGTCAGATTCTATAGTCTTACTTGTTCCAGGCGCTGATAAAAGAACCGATTTTTTGGCAGCATCTGTTTCCTCTGTAGTATTATCAGTTATTCTAACACCATAAGACTCATCTAAAGTAAGCCCCTTCATAAGAATATCCTGAACCTTAGCAGCCCATACATTGTTGTGCTTCTCATTTAATATAAGAGTCCACTCCATTGTAGAACCATCAATCTGCTTAGCAGACTTCTGTACTGTTGTAATAGATACAGGTGTAGTCGCTGTTGCTGTGAGCGGATATGTAGCATCTTCTACAACACTATCGCCTGAAATTGTCACAGTATTAGCCGGATTAGCATATGCAGCATTATTAACCTTAGCTGTAGTTACATCATTCAAAAGCTTATTTGTATATTTTGTATTATATGTAAATGTAGCAGGAGCTACTGCATCAGTATCATCTGGAAATGTATAAGTCATAGTAGTTGTTGTACCATCATTTGATACATCAAATGTGACATTAACATCCTCTGTAGATCCATCAGCCTTGGTCTTAGTTAATGTTGCAGCAAGGCTGGTTGCATCCTCTGCACCTGCATACATATCCTCTGAGCTAAATGTATCTGTCACTGTAACGCCTGCAAGTGAAGCACCAGCAGAAGCAGGAGCTGTACCTATATTTACCGTCCATGTAGCACCATTAATATCAGTATTTTCTACGCCTGACTTCTCTACACCCTTGATATCAGATGAAGCTGCAGGGAATGTAAGCTTAATGACATCTGGCTTATTTCCGATTCCATCAAGAAGTGTAAGCTGCTTAACTGATGTAAATTTCGAAGCATCAGCTATAGTCCATGACAAATGGACATAACCCTTTACACCCATCACATAATTAGAATTCTTAAGGGCATTACCAAATGTCATGCGAAGAGTCTTCTTATCAGAACTAAGTGAGAATGTACCAACGACATAATCACCAGCAGCTGACTTCATTGTAGCAGGTGTAGATGCAAACTCTAATCCTTCTGGTGCAACAAACTCTACATAATCCCCCTCTGTTGCTGTTCTGACATCAACGTCAGTTACATCAAAGTATAAATCCAATCCAACTGTAGATATGTTGTTAAATGAAACACTATCCGGAATAGTATATTCCCCAGATGTTCCACTAAGATAATTAGCTTCATCGCTTCCCTTTACCTTATAATAGATTCCACTTTCCGTATCCGAACCTATTGTCCAGGTAATATCACGTACCTTAGCCTCATTATCAGTAGTCTCTGAAGTCAGATTGACACCATCGGCGAAAACCTTACTAATTCCAAATAGATTCATTGGCATAATTGATGCAATCATTGCTATAGCCAAACCTAATGCAATTAATCTTTTAATCTTAGAAATTTTCATAGTCACCATTTCCTTTGTTTTAAAGAGAAGCATTTCTGCTAAATTGACCAGCTCAGATGATTATACTATCCAAACTAGGACAAGATATGCCCTCTATATGTTTTCATATATGAAACCCCGCTTTTATACACACAAAAAGCTCAAGAAATACATCTTGAGCTTTTTTGGCCCCAACATTTGAAATTATATTGGGGTAATATTTAATTGTCAACCGATTTCACAGTTTTTTTAGACTTTTTATGAAAATTTTCGTCTATATTTTCGTTAATAATATGTTATGTATTACTTTTTCATTTTCTGACCATAAATATTAATACCAAATACAACTATTACAGCTCCAATTCCCATCATAATCCAATAAATAATATTGGTTATATCATCTGTCTTTGGAGATTTAGCTATAGTAACTTTCTGTGCAGGAGCACTTGTCGCTGTAGCGGCTGCTGATGTCTTCTTGGCAATAGCGAAGTTAGAGAAACTTGTTACCTTGCCTTCGTATGTACCATCTGCCGCATTATATGTGAGAGGAATCTGTTCATAGTCAGTACCATTATGTATATTATGAACTAATACTAGATTCTCGCCATTGTAATCATCAAGTTTTAGTTTAATGGATGCAGGCTGTGTCAAATCATTCATTGGATTTGCCCATACATCATTATCATTTCCTGTACCCTTATAGAATACTTGATCCATATGTATATCTACATAGGAATCAATCTTGGCACCCTGTTGTGTAGCAAAGCCTTCAAATTCAGAAGCTTTATCTGATGCAATTCTAGTATCTTCCACATATAATCTTGCTGAACCTCTGTCTAAAGTACCGGCTGCAAGTTCTACTTCTGCTCCACTGATACTTACGTCAGCTGCATTTACCCTTGCTTCATCTTCTACCTTTTCAACATGGGCACCAATATGGAAGTTACCCTTACCAATTTCAAATGAGAATACAGATTCATCACCTGTTCTAACGCTCTTTCCATTTACATCAAAGGATTTTACCTGATATCCATACTCAGGAGAAATCTTCATTGTTACCCATGAGCCCTCAGGTATAAACATAGAGCCCATCGCAATTCCTGTTGAAATATTGGTACCTGTGTCTATTTGAATGAATGGATATACAGATGAACCATCTGCTCTCTTTAATTCATCGATTGACTTAGTCAGCCAACCATTAGCACCATCATTATAAGTAACAGATAATAACTCAAGCTCTGAATGACCAATATATGTATCATCTCCCGCCATTCTTGGATCACTTGACCACAAGAAGTTACCAACAAAGCATTCTGTCTCTTCTATAGGTCTTAATTGCATATCAATGTTATAAATCTCAGTTGTTCCATCAGTATCAAAGTTAGTTGATTTAGGAACAGTAATAGTAAAGGCAATTCCCTGTCCATCGACATGTGTCAGATATGAATTACGATCTGAATAATCGACGTAATTAGCAACAGGATAATCTACATTATTTATATTGATATTACCCTCAAACATGTTACCCCACTGGGTAAAGATAGTAATATCAACTGTTGTATCTGAAGGATCTCTGGTATATCCAATTACCTGATTATTGAACTGAGAAGCATAATTCCCTGCTTCCTCATAATTGTATTGAGCAGCACACTCAGTACGCTCTCCGCCATTAATCATAACACCTGCTGTGTATACATAATCTGAATACGCTACATGATTTACATCATCCGGCCCTACACTATTATCATTATATCTATCTCTAACCATTGGATGGCATGACCACTCTCCCGGAGGCGCACTATACACAATCTTGGCATGATTAGAATATTGTGCCGGTCCTGGATTCTGTCCCGGATTTTGTCCTGGATTTTGTCCCGGTCCCGGATTATTATTTGGCACCTCAATCTCTAGAGTTATAGCATGATCAGCTAATGAAACAAATCTACCTGTACCTTCTATTTCATTTGTAATATTCGCACCACCATCACGAACTGTCGCTCCTGCAAAACCGCCAATAAGTTTCAATTGATACTCATTCGCATCAACTACATTATTAAAATGAATCGTCTGTGTTGAGCTTGAAGCAAAATCATCCTGATTGAAGCTACCATTGGTAGAACTTCCTCCAACAACACTTGAATCAACAGCTGATTGATCACTGGCCTTGACCAATTGCCAGTCCACATGATAGTTCTGTGGTAAAGTACTATTCGGAGCCGGCTGCACAATCAATTGAAAATCAAATGGTGTATAGCTAATAGCTTCCGCTGTTGATACATTAAAAAATCCCACTGCCGTCAGCGCCATAATTGCCGTCATAAACAAGGACAATATCCCCTTTTTTAATTTCCTTCGCTTATTACTCATTCTCATCCTCCTCCCTCTTGAATTATAATAATCCAAGAATCAGCTAATATAATCTCATAACTCAAGCTTATCGTACTGCGACGCGCAAAATGTCGCACAATTCATTTGTGTAGATAAATAGTATAATATTTTCAGATAACATTCAAGCATTTTCAGGTAACAGTATAATATTTTCAGACAACTCCAAGCACGCCCCTTATTCATAAAAAAAGCATTATGAACCTTCAATCCATAATGCTCAAATCATATATTCTATATTATAAATATTTATCCCAAAGCCACATCCAGAATCATCATTACAACAAATCCAAAGGAGAAGAATACTGTGCCTAAATTAGAATGCTCTCCCTCAGACATCTCCGGAATCAACTCTTCAACCACAACATATATCATAGCCCCAGCAGCAAATGCCAGTAGATACGGAAGTATATGCATAACCAGACTTGTGGCCAGAATTGTAATCAATGCTGCAATAGGTTCAACAATTCCAGATAATACTCCATACCAGAAGGTCTTGCCCTTGGACATTCCTGCAGCTCGAAGTGGCATAGATACAATTGCTCCCTCTGGGAAATTCTGAATAGCAATTCCAAGAGCCAAAGCCAGTGCTCCAGCAGCTGACACTCTGCTGTCTCCAGAAATCCATCCAGCAAAAACCACACCTACTGCCATTCCTTCTGGAATATTATGCAATGTAACCGCCAAAATAAGTTTGGTAGTCTTATTCAAAGCCACCTTCGGGCCCTCTTCATTTTCATCCATATGCATATGAGGAGTTACATAATCTAAAACCAGCAAAAATCCCATTCCAATAAGAAATCCCACTGCAGCTGGGACAAATGCCAATTTACCCATTTCCTCTGATGATTCCAATGCCGGCTGCAACAGGCTCCAAAAGGAAGCCGCTGTCATAACTCCGGCAGCGAAACCTGTTAAGATTCTCTGTAGTCTATTAGAAATTGCCTGTTTCAACAAAAACACCATGGCAGCTCCCAGTGTTGTTCCAACAAATGGAATCATTATTCCTTCAAATACCTGTAATGTCACATTACACCTCCTAATTCAAGTCTCATCTAATCACTAGCATTAAATCAATAAAATCAATTCACAAAATAAAAAAAGAAGCCCACCTATAGTGAACTTCTTCCTTATCATAATTATTCTACTGCATCTTCTGGCTTCTCTACAGCTGCGATTGCAGACTTCTGCATTGGAATACGGCAGTTCTTGTTGCTACCAAATTCCACAATAATTGTATCTTCCTCGATATCAATTACAACACCGTAGAAACCACTAGTTGTCAGAATTGTATCTCCAACTGCAAGTGAAGACATCATAGCATTCTTCTGCTTTGTCTCTTTCTGCTGTGGACGAATCATGAAGAAATACATAAATACTACTAAAATAACGATCCATACGATCATTCCAACTGTTCCGCCGGCACCTGTTGCTGCTAATAACATAATATTTTCCTCCTAAACTATAAGCCTATTATTTAAGCCTCAAACTTCTTATATTTTACTAAAGTGAATATGTACTTGCAAGATAAACACATAGATTTTATAAAACTTTTATATTATTCTCCTGCTTCCATACTCTCCAATAAGTTCTTCTTGTAAGTAGCGAACTGACCTGCATCAAGAGCATCTCTAATCTCTTCCATCATATTATTGTAGAAATACAGATTATGAAGTACACACAATCTCATGCCAAGCATCTCCTTGGCTTTCAATAGATGTCTAATATATGCTCTAGAATAAGTCTGACAAGCTGGGCAACCACATCCTTCTTCAATAGGACGCATATCTTTCTCATGCTTCTGATTGAAGAGATTAATCTTGCCATGCTTGGTATATACATGACCATGACGACCATTTCTACTAGGATATACACAATCGAAGAAATCAATTCCTCGCTCAACACCTTCCAAAATATTAGCCGGTGTACCAACGCCCATTAAGTAAGTTGGCTTATCCTGTGGTAAATATGGCACTGTCTCCTCGAGAACATGATACATCTCCTCATGTGTCTCTCCAACAGCCAAACCACCAACTGCATATCCATCTAAATCCATATCAGCAATTCTCTTGGCATGCTCAATACGAATATCATCGAAAACTGCTCCCTGATTGATACCAAACAGCATCTGATTCTTGTTAATAGTATCATCTAAGCTATTAAGTCGGGCCATCTCTTTTTTACAACGCTCCAGCCATCTGGTAGTTCTATCTACAGAATTCTGGACATAAGTTCTATCTGCTCTTGAACTTGGACATTCATCGAAAGCCATAGCAATTGTAGAACCCAGATTAGACTGAATCTGCATACTCTCCTCTGGCCCCATAAATACTCTGTGTCCATCAATATGAGACTGGAATGTTACGCCTTCCTCTTTAATCTTGCGCATCCCTGCCAAAGAGAACACCTGGAATCCGCCTGAGTCAGTGAGAATTGGTTTGTCCCAAGCCATGAACTTATGCAATCCACCTAATTCCTTAATAAGCTTATCACCTGTTCTAACATGAAGATGATAAGTATTAGATAATTCCACCTGAGTTTTGATTTGTCTTAAATCATCTGTAGATACTGCCCCCTTAATAGCAGCAACAGTTCCTACATTCATAAATAAAGGGGTCTGAACAGTTCCATGGACAGTTTCTAACACGCCACGCTTTGCTCTCCCCTCTGTCTTCAATACCTTGTACATATCTATTTCCTTTTCATTAAAATTATATAACCAATACATATCTGTATTGAGAGCAAATATGTATTGGTCATTTATTATCTTACTTATAGAAATCCTTTAGGCTATCTAATCTGGCACTCATATTGGTCATCAACAAATCCAGCATTGTAATAGCAGCCATACTCTCAACAACTACAACTGCGCGAGGTACAATAATAGGATCATGTCGCCCCTGAATCTCAATTCTCTGAGGTCTTCCATCAACATCCACAGTCTGCTGTGGCTGGCTAATGGATGGTGTAGGCTTAACAGCCGCGCGAAATACTATCTCGCTGCCATCTGACATACCACCAAGTATTCCTCCTGAATGATTTGACGCTTTTACAATATTACCATTGTCTACAATAAAATCATCATTGTTGTCAGAGCCACAAGACTTGGCCACTTCAAAGCCATCACCCACCTCGAAGCCTTTTACTGCTCCGATTGACATAACAGCCTTGGCCAGATTGGCATCCAATTTCTCAAATACTGTATCGCCAATGCCAGCAGGTAAACCACTCACTCGGCATTCAATAATACCACCTGATGAATCCTTGTCAGCCATGCACTGCTCCACATATTCAGAAGCTTTGACTGCCGCCTCATTATCCGGCATATAAAATGCATTAGCATTTATCTCTGTCAAATCAAACTTCTTAATTTCAACAGGACCAATTGATTTGGTATAAGTCACAATGTCTATTCCAAGCTGTTTCAAAACCTTCACAGCAATGGCGCCTGCTGCAACTCTTCCAATTGTCTCTCTACCAGAAGAACGACCGCCGCCGCGGTAATCTCTTATGCCATATTTCTCCCAGAAAGTATAGTCAGCATGGCCCGGTCTAAACATATGGGAAATATTAGAATAATCCTTGGAATGTTGATCTGCATTTCTCACCATAAGAGAAATAGGCGTACCTGTAGTAACTCCCTCAAATACACCTGAGAGAATTTCCACCTCATCACCCTCACTTCTTTGAGTAGTATAACGAGACTGTCCTGGTTTTCTACGATCCAGAAATGCCTGAATATCAGCTTCGCTTAATTCCAAACCCGCTGGAACTCCATCAACTACAACTCCAAGAGCTTTACCATGAGATTCACCCCATGTTGTTATTTTAAATATTTGTCCAAATGATGATCCTGCCACAATAACCTCACTTTCTATACAAGTTTATAAATCTGAATGCTGTTTGGTTTATCAACCTTTATAGGTGCTACTCTCTGAAGAGCATATTTCTTATCATGGAAGATTTCAAACACTCTCATTTCATCTGTATCATGATTGAGAGAAACTACATATTTATCTCCAGGAATAACTGATACTGACTTAGGATATTCTCCACTCACTGGGAATGTCTGCTCGAATTCCATAAATCCTGTCTCGGCATCTCTTGATAATACTGTAATCATATTAGTTCCATCAATTGATACATATGCATATTTGTCTGCGAAATCCTGATCAAATCCAACGCACGCTGCCATTGGATCCTCATCCTTGACGCAAGACACCTTCTGTATACGCTCAAATACTGGACCTTCAGCTGTGTCCTTGTAAGAGAATACATATACAGCATTGGCACCCTCTGCCATTACATAGAGGAATTTGCCATCTCTACTAAATCTAAGTTTACGAGGAGCCTTGTCAATTGAGAAACGAATCATATCAATAAGCTGAAGCTTGCCCAGCTCATAATCAACCTCATATACCTTTACCTGGCTTAATCCGCAATCACATACCAACAAGTACTTCTCATCAGGAGTAAGTCTAGAACAAGATACCGCAGGGTCCATTCTCTTCTCAACAGCAGATTTAGATACACCATTGTGGAAGATACCACAGCTGATTCCGCCAATTGAGCCATCCTCATTCAGCTTCATCATAGTAATCTTGCCATCATGATATCCACTAACGAATAAGTATCTGTCCTTGGAATCTACCTCAATATGACATCCTCTCATTCCGCCAATCCATTCTGAATTGATCTGTGTCAAATCACCATTTTCATCAATTGAAAATGATGCTACTCCTTCATCCTCAATAGAATAGAGGAGCTTACCACTCTTGGATCTAACAATATAAGATGGGTTGTTAATAGGTGCTACACTTCTCTCAGTAAGTGTTCCCTTCTCAACATCCACATCATATACATGAATTCCTACACTGTTCTCATGAGTATATGTTCCAACATACGCTACATATCTGTCCTTAGCCATTTTGTCTAATCCTCCTTGCGTCGTAATATGTCAAATGCATCCAGCTCGCATCCCAAATCAATGAATAACTTCTGCTTAGGATGTGGTGCTGAGTCCATATCAACTCCATCCTCATCGGTTATTCTGCGAACTGTTACTTCTATATTATCTCCATTTGGCTTCATAATCTCAATAGTTTCGCCTACAGAAAATTTATTTCTCTGTTCAATTTCGTATAAACCTTCTGCATTCTGTGGTCCTACGATCCCCAGGTAAGTATATTCTTTGATATAAGTATTGCTATCATATATCTGAGCTTCCTCACTAGGCTTACCAAAGAAAAATCCTGTAGTGAACTGTCTATAAGTACAATTAGAAATCTGTTCCTTATACCAATCCATATTGGCACGATATTTCTCCTCTGACTCCATGTAATCATCAATAGCCTTGCGATAGGTGCGGGCAACTGTCGCCACATACAGAGCAGTCTTCATTCTACCTTCTATCTTAAAACTATCAATTCCTGCATCAATAAGTTCAGGAATATGCTCTATCATGCACAAATCCTTGGAATTGAATATATATGTGCCTCTCTCATTTTCATATACTGGTAAATATTCTCCCGGACGCTGCTCCTCAACCACTGCATATTTCCATCTGCATGGATGGGTGCAAGCACCCTGATTAGCATCTCTTCCTGTGAAATAATTGCTAAGAAGACATCTGCCTGAGTAAGAGATACACATAGCTCCATGTACGAAGGACTCAATTTCCATATCATCAGGAATATGAGCACGAATCTCCTTGATTTCAGCCATAGATAATTCTCTGGCTGATACCACTCTCTTGGCTCCAAGCTTATACCAGAAATTATATGTTCCGTAATTGGTATTGTTGGCCTGAGTGCTGACATGAATATCAATCTCAGGACATATTTCTCTAGCCATGGTAAATATTGCAGGGTCTGCAATTATCAATGCATCTGGTCCTATTTCTTTTAATTCTGTCAAATATTCTCGCACACCGTCCAAATCATAGTTGTGAGCCAAAATATTTACAGTAACATGAACCTTTACTCCATGGTCATGAGCAAATTTTATACCTTCTATCATATCTTCCTTGGAGAAATTCTTGGCCTTGGCTCGAAGACCATACACATCTCCTCCGATAAATACTGCATCAGCTCCAAACATAACAGCTACCTTCAACACTTCCAAGCTGCTGGCTGGAACCAACAATTCAACTGGTCTCATTTTCTAACCTCTCATTTCTAATCCGATTCATTGATAAACCATTTTTCAAATCGGAAAATCATCCAGACTAATTGATAGTCAAAATCACTATTTCATGGTACACATAGCAAGTCCATCACCCACCGGGATAATGGAGCATACCATATCCTCATCATGTGTGAGTGTGTATAGATATTCTCTCATTCGCTTATGTATAGTGCGGTTGCGTCTCTCAATTGCAAAATGTGATTCTATTATATCCCCATCCTGCAATATGTTGTCTGTCACAAGCACACTACCTGAATGCATAAGTCGTTTCAATTCCGGCAGAAATATCGGATATTGTCCTTTGGCAGCATCCATAAATATAAAATCATAGGCGTCTGTCAAAGTTGGCAAAACTTCCTGAGCATCGCCAAATATTAAATCAATAACACCAGACTTTCCTGCATTCGCAAAATTCTGCTTCGCAATAGGAATTCTAGGCTCATAATTTTCAATAGTGGTTATATGACAATCCACTGGATTATAAGCTTCCATAAGCAAAGCTGAAAATCCAACTGCAGTACCCACTTCCAATATTTTCTGTGGTTTTATTGTCTGCATCAGAAATTTCATATATTGCTGTGTATCATATCTTATGATAGGCACATATGAATCAAGTGCCTCCTGACGGATTTTAGATAAATAATCAATCTCTTCCGTCTCCAAAGACTGCAAATATGATATAAATCTCTCATTTACTATCAAGATTAAACCTCCATGATTATAGGCATAATCATTGGATGACGCTGTGTCTCTTTCCATACGAAATCACCCAAAGCGTCCTTGATATCACCCTTGATTCTAGTCCAGTCTGTTACGCCCTCTTCCATAAGGTTGTCAACTGTATCATTTAATACATTTCTCGCGCTCTCCATAAGATCCTCAGAATCTCTTACATATACGAAACCACGAGATACAATATCAGGTCCTGCAATAACATTTCCTGTACCAGACTCCATTGTGAGAACTACAATAATAATTCCGTCCTCTGCCAGATGCTGTCTGTCGCGAAGCACAATATTTCCTACATCACCAACACCTAAGCCATCAACCATGATAGCTCCTGTGTGTACATGACCATTTACCTTGGCCTTGTTCTCATCTAACTCAAGAACATCTCCTGACTGCAGGATAAATATATTGTCCTTATCCACTCCTAAGCTCTCTGCAATCTTGGCCTGTGCAATGAGATGCTTATACTCTCCATGAACAGGAATAGCATACTTAGGCTTTACAAGAGAATAGATAAGCTTAATCTCCTCCTGGCAAGCATGTCCAGATACATGAACATCCTGGAATACAACATCAGCGCCCTTCTTGCACAATTCATTGATAACATTTGTTACAGCCTTCTCATTTCCAGGGATTGGATGTGAAGAGAAAATGATTGTGTCATTTGGCTTAATTGTAACCTTGCGATGAGTACCATTTGCCATACGAGACAGAGCTGCCATTGACTCGCCCTGACTTCCTGTTGTAATAAGAACTGTCTTCTCATCTGGATAATTCTTGATCATATCAATATCAACCAATGTATTATCTGGAACATTTAAGTATCCAAGTTCTGAAGCTGTGGCAATAACATTTACCATGCTTCGGCCTTCCACAACAACCTTGCGGTCGTATTTGTGAGCTGAATTAATAATCTGCTGCACTCTATCTACATTGGAGGCAAATGTTGCAATAATAATTCGCTGCTTATCATGCTCTGCGAACAATTCATCAATTGTCTTACCTACTGTCTTCTCAGACTGTGTGAAACCTGGCCTCTCAGCATTTGTAGAGTCACACATAAGGGCCAATACACCCTTCTTACCCAACTCGCCAAAACGCTGCAAATCAATAGCATCACCGTATACAGGTGTATAATCCACCTTGAAATCTCCAGTATGAACTACAATTCCTGCTGGTGAATAAATAGCAAGAGCTGCAGCATCCTGAATACTGTGGTTTGTTCTAATGAACTCCACACGGAAACATCCCAAGTTAATATGCTGGCCATAGCTTACTACCTTGCGCTTAACTGTCTGTAAGAGATTATGCTCCTTCAGCTTGTTCTCAATCAGACCATTAGTAAGCTTTGTAGAATATATTGGCACATTGATATCCTTCATAACATAAGGAATTGCACCAATATGATCCTCGTGTCCATGAGTAATGAAGAATCCTTTCACCTTCTGAATGTTATCCTTGAGATATGAAATATCAGGGATAACCAGATCGATTCCTAACATATCGTCCTCTGGGAATGCTAATCCACAATCAACTACAATGATAGTATCATCATACTCAAAAGCTGTAATATTCATTCCAATCTGTTCCAATCCGCCCAATGGAATGATTTTCAGCTTACTACTCTTATTCTGTTTTTCTTTTTTCAAAATATACCTCTCTTTCTTAGACTTCGAAATCAGTATCCTCTACCAATTCTTCGAATATCTTCACAACTGCTTCAAATTCCACATCATCCTCTACAAATTCATATGTGATTTCTGTGTCATCTGATTGTATTTCTTTTAATATAAAAGCTTCAGTATCTCCATCACTGTCTTCCGTTACTAACAGATACTTCTGCTGATTTACCGTAGTTTGTTCTAATACATAAAGTTCTATTTCTTCCTGCGAATCAGGAGCAATCATTTTGATCTTATCCATTTTAATATCCTTTTTTAATTATTTGTTAGCCTTCTCATTTAGATAATCCTGTAAAATAAGCATAGCAGCAATCTTATCTACATATTTCTTGCGCTCTCTTCTGTCTGTTATGCCAGATTCAATCATTATATCATCTGCCTCAACAGTAGTAAGTCTCTCATCAACCAAAGTGACTGGCAATTTGGTGCGCTTCTCCAGCATTTCCTTAAATGCCTTGGTGGCTTCGCATCTATCACCTTCATCTCCATTGAGATGCATAGGGTAACCTAATACTATAGAAGTAACACCATACTCGGCAATCAGTTCTTCAATCCTCGCCAATGTTCTACGAAGCTTCGTCGGTTTCTCTCTTCGTATAATCTCTACACCTTGAGCCGTCAAAAATAAAGGGTCACTTACAGCGACCCCCACAGTTTTTGTTCCGTAATCTAAGCCAAGTATCCTACCCGTACCGCTCATATTAATCCCATGACTTATAAGAGATATATTCTCTTAGAAGCTCCTCTACAATCTCATCTCTCTCAACTTTCATAATAAGACTGCGGGCATTATTATGACTGGTGATATATGTAGGATCTCCAGACATTACATATCCTACAATCTGGTTTACAGGATTATATCCCTTCTCAACCAAAGCATCATATACCTGCTTCAAGACTTCTGTAACACCAACTGGTATGTCTTTCTGCACTTTAAAAAATTGTGTATTACTTAAATCACTCATACTCTCCACCATCCGAATCTCAAAATTCAAGTCTATAAAATATAAAAACCGACCACGAAACTGCATATGCAGTTCCAATTTGAAGTTCATTATAGCACATATTATATGTTTTGGACAGATTGTATAGATAAAAAAACACGGGAGAGGACTCCCGTGTTTTTATTAACGTCTCTTGGCAAGATCTGCATTCATCTGTTCTCTAACTTCATCAACTTTGTACCCTCGCGCAAGAATGTACATTACAATAAATAATATCAATGGAAGAATATTGTACAAGAATATAATTGCCATATTTGCAGTAGCTGTCTGAGTCTCTGCCAAACCATCATATCCTGCGATTCCCATAATCAATCCAACTGCTCCAAGAGCAACTCCACTTCCCACCTTGCTGGCAAAATTAGCAATTGAAGCAATCATTCCCTCGATTCTGATTCCAGTCTTCCACTCTCCATAATCCATACAATCAATCAAATATGTATTGATCATCATAGAAATTGGCATTGTTCCAATTCCCATAAGCAAAGAACCAATAAACAAAGTAACCATACTTGTTCCACCTACAGTACGAATAAGTAAGCCTATTGCTCCAATCAAAATTGCTCCTCTGAGAATTTTGGTTGTTCCAAACTTATTAGAAAGCATTGGAAATACTATCAACGCAGGTACTACAACCATAGATGTAACTGCCAAAGCAGACTGTAAACCAATATCACCAACAATATACTTGAAATAATATGTAGCAGCTGCTGTCATATTATTTACAAAGAATGTAAGGAGCATAAGACCAACGATTATCAACAATGCCTTGTTTTTAAAAAGCATTCCAAGAGATTCCTTCATCCCCAAATTATTGGTTACCACTTTACCTGTATCTTCATCCACTTCATCTACTACAACTTCCTTACAGATAAAGAATCTCAAAATACCAATAATAGCCATTGCTATACCAAGCGGAATTATAAATGATGCCCATCCAGCCTGTGTTCTTCCTGGTCCTGCCAAAAACTGTGGAAATATAATGCTAAATACAATAGATATAAACATTACAATAAAACCATTAATAGACATTACCTTTATCTGGTTTTTATTTGTTGTAAATGTACGTGCAAGATATACTGAATCAATTCCGCCAAGTGCTGTAGCACATACTGCATTTATCATTATATACATAATAAATATCCATATATACTGACCTAATACAGAAATCTTAGGCGCATTGAACATTAATACAGTAAACAACCATTCAAATACAATGAAGATCTCATAAGGTCGAGCTTTACCAAATCTGGTATGGGTCTTATCCAAAATATACCCGAAGCCTAAATCTGTGAAAGCATCAATAATCTTCGACACCAAAAACAATGTTCCAATAATTCCTGCGTTCAATCCCAGAATATCTGTACAGTAAAATGATATTTGCATCATTACTACTGCATTGATTGCAGCGGCGATTCCTCGTGAAGACCAGGCTGCTGAAAACCAGAATGGCATCTTCTGCCTAGAGCCATAAGGAATCCCCTTCTCATTAAGTTTTTCTTTTTTCCCATTGCTATAACCCTCCTATAAAAACAATACATTTATATAATCAACATCCTCCTGAAAAAGGATATGATTTACAATTCAGCTATAGATAAATGTTCTCTGGCCCTATGTTATCTCCTTCAACTGTAAGGGTTATATCGCCCTTGTCATAGCCATTTCTTATAATTGCCATTGCCTTGCCCTGATATGTGTGGAATTCTCCTGTAGTATAGTTCTCCTCTGTCTTAGGGTTTCCTGTACCAAAAGCTGCCAAAAAACCACTTCCTTCCACAGAAGCATGTAACTTAACAGATGCGTCAGGCACAAGTCTGCCCTTATCATCCACTATCTCAACCAATACGTATGACAATCCATGTCCATCATTTGATATAGGAGTGCTGTTATCTGGTGTCAGGCGAATTGTCGCAGGCTTTCCTGTTGTTTCAATCTTATCTCTAGACACTTCCTTACCATCCCTATAGCTGACAGCTACAAGTTCACCAGGTTCATAATTCAATTCAAACAGCACCGATTTTGGAAGTTCTTTGCTTCTGGTCACACCATCTACTTTCTTTCTTCCCAAGCTCTTACCATTTAATAAAAGTTCAACCTCCTCAGCTCCCGTAAAGCATATAGCGTATGTAGGCTTTCCCTCCTGAGAGTAATTCCAGCTCTTCTGAACCCGGGTAAATCCCCAAGAAGTCATCATTTCCTGCTTACCATATGTATCAGGATCATATGTATACAAATGTGTAGCCTCGCTTCCCCATACCACACTTCTGTATGCACCCTGAGGAAGAAGTTCTCCGTTCAAATCAAAGTCTGCATCATTGGCAGTTCGCCATGGATATTCGGCAGTCTGAGAAGACAATGCGTACGGACCTCTTGCAAGCCTTGGATCATCATCTTCCATATATTCGCACTGACCTATGGCCGCCTCTCCAATATAGTCATATGCTGTCCATGTAAAATCACCTATTACATACGGGGTCTCTTCTATCATTGGCCAATGAATACCAATCTCATTTCCATAATTTTCAGAGCCCAAAATCACTCTTTCAGGATACATCTCGTGGTCAAGTAGATATTTATTTTCCATATAATTATATCCAACAATATCCAATCCATTAGTAAACGCCCATGAATGCTCCTCCCATGAAGTATCTGTTTTACCCATATCAGCATTTTGACCATTCTCTGTTCCTAAAGTCGCATACTGTGCAAACACTTGTTCCATCCCTGCATCATCAAGGCCTGACCAATATGAACAAATAGCATTGGAAATAGGACGTGTTTCATCCAAAGTCTTAGCATATTTTAGAATTTCTGTAGCTCTGGCATATCCCCCGTCTAAGCCACCTCTTTCCGGAATCTCATTTCCAGTAGACCATATAACAACCGCCGGATTAGATCTGTCACGCTTCATAAATGCAGCCAAATCTTTCTGCCAATCATTTTCAAAATATACATTATAGTCGCCTACAACCTTGGCAATATCCCATGCATCAAAGGCCTCGTCAAATACATACATACCTATTCTGGCTGCTGCTTCCATCAAAACCTTGGATGGTGGATTGTGCGTTGTTCGAATGGCATTGTAACCTATAGCTTTCATATGAGACAATTTTCTGTATTCCGCATCATATAGAGATACAGCTCCAAGCATTCCGTTGTCATGATGGAGACATCCACCCTTTAACTTGACAGTCTCTCCGTTTATTCTAAGTCCGTGATTTACATCAGCTGTCACTGTTCTTATTCCAAAGAGAACTTCGCTCTCATCTGTTGTAGGATTATCATTTTCAATCTCATGTGTCTTAAATTCTCCAATGTCAGTTACAACTGCCTTTACGCGATACAGATTTGGTGTATCTACATTCCATGTTTTCGGTGCATCCACTGTCATTGTGACATAAGCAGTATCTGACGTTCCCGGATTAATCTGTAATTTACCCTTTCTTGAAATAACAACTTCATCCGTCTCATCATCAATAAGTGACACCTCAACCACAGCCGTATGGGCAATGGTATAATGATTTGCAATTTCTACCTGTGTCTTGATTGTGGCCCTTGAGGCATTATGTCTATCATCATATTCAATGTCTGCTGTATATGCATATATACCATCATTTACAATATGTAATTTCGGACCATGCAATAATTCCACCGAACGAATCACTCCGCTTCCCGGATACCATCTGCTATTTGGCAATGAGCCAGGATGGGTGGTGATTATAATTCTGTTTTCCTGTCCTGGATATACGGAATTGGTTATGTCTATACATTTTGGTACATATCCGAAATGCTGTGCACCTACCTTAGAACCATTTACATCCACTGAAGAACTCATCATGGCACCATCTATTAACAGGTATATCTCATCATCAGCCCAATCACTTGGAATCTCAACCATTTTACTGTAATTAACAGTTGACGCATTATAAAAACCCGAAGCTGTGCCAGCGATTGCATGTTCATCTACATCAGTTTCAATCATTGCATCATGTGGCAAATTTACATAACGTGGCACCATCATACCATGCATCTCCATCATGACACTAACAATATTGTACTGCCCTTTGGCATACTTCCATTCTCTGTCGATATTCTGTCTCTTCATATAAAACCTCCAATACATATAAACCGTTAATATCAACTCTGTATATTTAAAATAATACGACGGAATATATACCACAAGAACCATTTTTTATTATATAATCAAAAATAACAACTATATGCACTAATACAATTTGGAGTTTTAACATCATATTTGTTTCGACAACTGCAGATATCAGTGACCAAACATGATTTAGATAGGAGATACAATGAAAGACAGATATATATCACTTAACAAGCGAATAAATGATATAAGAAATAATCGCATTCTATCTATGATAGATAAGCCTAATGCTTCATCTCATACATATACCTATAACAATCCCAATATAGCCCCAGATATGTTAAAAAAAGACAGACAATATGATTCAATTAACTTATCAAATACAACTGCAGAAAGCAGACAAACTAATACCAACATGCAGGTTTTACTTTACGTATATGAAGAATCCGGTTATGAATACAGTTTAAGTCATCAGGGTGAAAGACTGGCATACTTTGAGCATCCTAGAACAGGTGCACTTCATAAGCATGAATTCGTAGAGATAATGTATGTGATTTCCGGAAGTTTCTCACAATATATAGCAGGTGAATTGCATACTTTCAAATCAGGTACATTTGTTATTACCGACCAAAATTGCAGACATTCTGATTATATCTCAGACCAAAATTCATCCGTTATTTATATACAGGTAAAAGCAGACTTTATGGATATTATGTTAAACCACTCAAACCAAACTAACCAGCTGCAGAACTTCCTTTTTCACGCATTGGGCAAGCAAAAAAAAGAAGAAAGCATATTAGAATTACTACCAAACAAATCCCTCTCAAAAGAGGAACGGAAATATCTGCGTTCTGAAATAGATTTCACTATGGAATTATTATTACAGGAGGATTTACTGCAGAAGGAACACTTCATCACCCTAGAATATGGACTGTTAAACAGGTTGCTCAGCATTATGTGTACATATTTCACACCAACCAGACACTCTGCATCTCCGGAAGAAAAAGAACAATTGATACTATATGAAATCGAGAGATACATACGGAGCAACTATCAACATGTCACCGTATCAGAATTAGAAGATGTATTTCACTACAGTAGAAATTATTACGCTAATCTACTAAGAAAATACCGGGATACAACATTTTTAGAATATGTGCAAAATGTCCGTCTTACCGAAGCCGTAAATCTACTGTCTTCCACCGGACTCAGCGTAAAAAAAATTGCCCTGGAATGTGGATATGAGAACACCTCTTTCTTCTATCATTTATTCAAAAAGAAATATGGTATCTCACCCACAGAATACAGGGCAAATATAATCAAAATAATGTAAAGTTATGACATTAGCATCAGATATTATTATGGTAGATGTACTGGCAGGAATTATAAAATCACACTATAGATACTTCTGTAACACAAGTACTCTTTCCTTTATTAATTCAACACCCTTGTTATAATAAACCATTGATGCCATGGAGCCTCCTTCATATTCAGCAGCAGCCTCCTCCATGGCTTTATCTTTTTGTTTAATCCAGGCTTGTTCTTCTGTTTTAAGCTTAGACATTTCCTCCTCTGACAATTTGCCTTTTAAAATTGTCCATAGATAATTCAAATGGTCATCCCAGATTTCATAATAATATTCCGATGTAACATTGTAATCATATTGAGTCATATCATCATGCTCCAAAGCAAGATCTATTTCTTTTGATTCCTCTAAGAGACTCTGATATTTCACATCATAATTTTCCAGCATGCTGTACCCGCAGAATCCCAATTCCATTGTCTCATTATACAACCCTATAATAGATAACTCTGTTTCATCCTTACTTTCATTTATGCTATTCTGAATCCATGGCATAAATCCATCCGGCAGATCAGCAATCTTCTTGCCTTTTAAATAAAAGTAGAAATCCTTACCATCAGCGAGACCATAAGCTTCAGCTTGTACATATCTGGTACAATCCTCTATTTTTTCAGTTCCAACTTCATTTTTATAATTAATCTCCACAACGGTAGTCTTGTATGTAAAATCATCAACCTTCTCTAATTCACCAAATTTACCTGTGAAATCCGATTCATATAATGTGCCATTTGGATAATCTGCCCCTGAATCACCCATCTCAGAATCATGATAATTTCCTTCAAACGTTCCATCTGCATCAATAGTTATAGATGTAGCCCATGCACCAGCCCCTGAACTTAAATCAAATTCTACACCAACCAAATCAGCATATGATAATCCCTTTGTCTGATTATCATCAACTTCTCGATCAACCACTGATTCTGTGTTATTGGCGGCACCCTCGTTATTTGCTGCATTCTTGTTATTTGCATTACCGCAAGCTACAAATGTAATCAACATACATCCAATAATACACGACAATATACATTTCTTTCTCAAAATAACTCTCCTCATAACTTATTATTTAGGTCTACCTACCATAGATTAAATGCAATTATATACCTGTTAATATATGGTATAAACCCAATTAATTATAACCTACACTCAAAAAAATCAAAAGTATAAAGACCGTACTTCAAGTTATAAACTCAAAATACGGTCTCATATAATCATTTTTATAAATTATAATATGAATTATGTTTATTATAACTTCACAAATCTCTCAGCACTTGCAGATAGTTGTCCTGCCACATTATTATTCTGATCCATAGCATCGCTAATACCCAGAATCTCCTCAACTATTTCTGTTGAATTAGTTGCTGACATGTTAATTGCGCTACTGCTTTCCTCAACTGATGAAGTAATAGACTGAACAGCTTCTTCCATTTCAGCCATAATTACATTTAAATTCTCAGCTCTTTCATTGAAATCAGCAAGAATAGATTCAATAACAGTTGCAGTATTCTCATACTTATCACCTGTTTCAACAAATGAATCATAATCAGCAAGTACAACCTCATTAATAAAGTTCAATACTTCCATAGCATTCTCAGACAAATCCTTAACAGCAGCTGTCACGCTATTTGAAATAACCTGAATATTACCTGCTGTATCACGGCTGTTCGCAGCAAGTGCTGATATCTCATCTGCAACAACGGCAAATCCTTTTCCTGCCTCGCCTGCTCTAGCTGCTTCAATAGATGCATTCAACGCCAACAAATTGGTCTGTGAAGCAATATCCAAAATATCATTAGTCAAGTCATTGATTTGCTTAACCTGTTCAGAATCTCTAACAGATTGCTCCAATACCTGTGATAATTCCTGCATCTTAGAGCCTGTCTTTTCCTTTTTAGATGAAGCTTCTTCCTTAATCTGCAATGCTTCATGCTGAATCTCCTCAGCTTTCACCTTACCATTATCAGCCTCTTCCTTAATGCTGTTTGCAGCATCTCTAACATCAAAGACTTTCTGATTCATAGCTTCTGTTGTTCCAGCAACTGTATCCATAGAAGCTGCCAGTTCTTCAAGAGCTGCAGAAGTATTTGTAATATTTTCATTCGCCTTGTTAACTCTAACAGTCATATCATCTGATGATTCTGTTAAAACAACAGTTCCATCTTTTACTTCACGCATTATGCCCTGTAATGTCTCAATAAATGAATTATATCCATCTGTCATATACATCAAATCATTAGAAGGTCTATTCTGTACTCGAGCAGTTAAATCGCCTCTGCCTTCCTTGATATCATTAACTATCTTCTTCACTTCATCAGCAATCTGAGTAATCTTTCTACTAATCAGGAAGTATGTCATTAAGAAGTTGATCAATATCATTATAGTTGCAACAATCAAACCTATAGTTATTGTACTTTTAACCTGCTTCTCAAGCACATCCGAATATGCATTTGCTGACTGAGCTGACTGTTCTGCATACTGATTTACTGTATCAAGATCGTTATTCAACTCCTCAGCAACAGTTCTGTACTCGCCTGCCAAAAGTGGCCATACTTCATCCATCTGACCATCATATACACCCTTGGTTGTTTTAACAGCTGCTTCGCAAACAACATCAGATTTGGTCTTCATTTCCTGAACTGCCTTAACCGCATCCTGGTTTTGCATGGTACTAAACAGACCTTCCAATGTATCCAATTGAGTTTTGAGGTCCTCAGCAGTTGCTTCTGCCTGAGTTACTTCATTCTCATCCAAAGGCTGCTCAAATGAATATGATGTAAGTGCTGTAGATACAGATAATACAAGTTGTTTTACATCAACCTTAATATTACCGGAAGTTTTTGACATCTCCTGCGTAATACTAGTAATACCACTCACTGTGGAATTCATCTGATCCATCTTACTCTGAATAGTTGCTATAGTTATAATAAAAGCAACAAGTACAGCCACATTTAATACAGCCACCTGAACCGCAATTTTATTATAAAACTTAGGATTTGCATCTACTCTTTTTGCTTTTTTTACCTTGTTCTCATCCTTTGCCATAATAAGCTTCCTCCTTAAGTGTAGTTTAAAATTATACGAGTCTCAAAGTTTGGTTTTCTACAAAAATAACTGATTTTTTGTAATTTTGTCAGATTCCAAACTCATATTATAATAATAAACTGATTTTGTTGTTTTTTCAACAAAAAAGCACAGACGCAAAAGATTCTGTGCTTTACTAAGTATTCACTTATTACTACATTTTCCCTTATATTAATAACTTGTATGTATCCCCAAGTATTTTCGTATCTATTTTGCCTCGTACAATTATATTTGAAAAATCCCCAGTTTCAAGCTGTCTTTCAGTAACTCCAATTGATTCAGCCTGCTTTATCAACTCAGAAGTTTCAACAGCAACTCGTATGTATTCTCTGGTATAACCTGTAATGAAGTCACCATCATCATCTAGAGGCGTCTCAAGAAGAGCCTCAACTTCCATTCCTTCAAAAGCTCTTCTATAATTATTGGACATCTTCACTTCCAGTTTTAATAACTCGTCAGAACGCTTAGCCTTCACCTGCTCCGGCACCTGGTTAGGCATCTTCTCAGCTAGAGTACCCTGTCGCTTTGAGTATTTAAATACATGCATCTCATAGAACTCAATTTCTTCTAAATATTTCTTGGTCTCTGCGAATTCCTCCTCAGTCTCACCCGGAAAGCCAACTATAACATCAGTTGTTATTGCAGGATTATGGAAATATTTTCTCAAAATATCACAACCAGCCTTGTATTCAGCAGTAGTATAATGACGATTCATTCTCTTCAATGTTGCATCACAACCACTTTGTAGAGACAGATGGAAATGAGGACAAATCTTTGGCAGGGATGCCAACTCCTCCGCCAACTTATCTGTTACTACCTGCGGCTCAATTGATCCAAATCGAATTCTCTCAATTCCATCTATATCATGTACCGCCTTTACAAGTTCCAGAAATTTATCAGAGTTATCCGGATTGCTGTTATAATTCTCAGTCATACCATATGAACTAAGATGAATTCCGGTTATAACCACTTCCTTATATCCATCTAATGCTAATCCTCTAACTTCTTCCACCACATCAGAAACTTCTCGGCTTCTAACCAGACCTCTGGCATAAGGAATAATACAGTATGTACAGAATTGATTACAACCATCCTGAACTTTGATAAACGCTCTTGTATGCTCACTTGTATGTTTTACAATAAGTTTCTCATAAGGGTTCTCAGTATTTCTAATGTCAATAAGCGACTCAACCTTGTCATTACTTGGCAAGTCATTTAAGTCTTCCAGGTGTTCATCAAAATATTTATCAAGCATTTCTACAAGCTTAGTCTTCTGATTATTTCCAATTATGATATCAATAGCCTCATCCGCCTTGGCCTGTTCCTCTGAAGTCTGAACATAACATCCAGCAGCAACAACTGCAGCCTGAGGATTCAGTTTATGTACTCTGTGAATCATCTGGCGGGATTTACGGTCCGCCATATTTGTAACAGAGCAGGTATTTATAACATACACATCTGCTTTCTCTGTAAATGGAACAATTTCAAACCCCGCTTCACGAAGCATATTTTCCATAGCATCTGTCTCATATTGATTTACTTTACACCCCAGATTGTGAAGTGCAGCTTTCATATTTATGTAATAATCT
>JAEEGF010192894.1_pt1 | contig 30727 bp, 29 predicted proteins | sample 9134171 | NCBI WGS metagenome assembly JAEEGF01 (sample SAMN16246542, study PRJNA631951) | gut metagenome | biome: gut microbiome; feature: rumen; material: AP-attached | host: Bos | place: Iran: Karaj | collected 2018-10 | reverse complement strand
ATATGTATACATTCCCAGATGGCCACACCATCTACATCCTGGCTCAAGGAAGACTGGTGAACCTTGGCTGCGCTACAGGCCATCCATCCTTTGTAATGTCCAACTCCTTCACAAACCAGGTGCTGGCACAGATAGAGCTGTGGGAAAAGCAGAAAGAGCTTAAGCCCCAGGTTTATGTGATTCCAAAGAAGCTGGACGAGGAAGTTGCAAGGCTCCACCTGGGCAAGATCGGCGTCAAGTTGACCAAGCTTTCCAAGGCTCAGGCAGATTATATCGGTGTTCCTGTAGAGGGACCTTTCAAACCAGATTATTACAGATACTAAGAGGCTAATGCTATGAAAAAATATCTTTTTACTTCAGAATCAGTTGGCGAAGGACATCCAGATAAGCTCTGCGACCAGATCTCAGACGGAATCTTGGATGCATGCCTTAAGGACGACCCTGAATCCAGAGTTGCCTGTGAATGCTTCTCAACCACCGGCATGGTGCTGGTAGGGGGCGAGATCACCACAAACACTTATGTGGACGTACAGCATGTGGCCCGGGAAATTGCTCGGGGAATCGGCTATACCAAGGCAGAATATGGTCTTGACTGCGACTCCATGGCAGTGCTCAATGTAATCCACAACCAGTCTCCCGACATTTCTCAGGGTGTTTCCGGAACAGGTCTTTATCAGGGAGAGCAGGGGGCAGGAGACCAGGGGCTTATGTTTGGCTTTGCCTGCAACGAGACAGCATCTCTTATGCCTGCACCAATCATGCTGGCACACAAGATTCTCCTCAAGGCTACAGAGCTTCGAAAGAGCGGCGCCATCAAATGGCTCCGGCCTGATGCAAAAAGCCAGGTTACCATTGAGTACGAAGACTACACACCTAAGCGTATTGATACCGTAGTTGTATCCCATCAGCATGATGACAACATCTCCTACGACCAGATCAAGAACACAATTATCTCAGAGATAATCAAGCCAGTTCTGGCAGAAGAAAAGTTTGATCAGAAAGACATCAAGTTCTATATCAACCCCACGGGCCGCTTTGTTATCGGTGGACCACACGGTGACACAGGCCTCACCGGGCGCAAAATTATCGTAGACACCTACGGCGGCATGGGACGCCACGGCGGCGGCGCATTCTCAGGCAAAGACCCAAGCAAGGTGGACCGCTCAGCAGCTTACATGGCCCGCTATATTGCCAAGAACATTGTTGCTTCCGGTGTATGCACCCGGTGCGAGGTGCAGCTGGCATATGCCATCGGCGTACCATTCCCGGTTTCTGTCATGGTCAACACCTTTGGCACAGGAGCAGTTCCCGAGGCACAGATTGAGAAAGCAGTCAAGGAAATCTTCGACTTGACCCCAGCAGGCATTGTAAAGATCCTGGATCTTAAGAAGCCTATCTACCAGAAGACCGCATCCTACGGCCATTTCGGCAGGGACATCTTCTCCTGGGAGAAAACAGATAAGGCAGAGGCTATTAAAAAGGCACTGTAAAAACAATTAATTACAAAACGCGTGGGGATTTCAGAGCAGCCTGAAATCCCCTTTTTTAAGACAATCTGGGCGAAATTATCCCTATGGGATAAAATGTCTTGATTTTTATCTGAACATATGTTATATTTTTATCACAAATAAGCACGAGGGGGCTTACTTTGAATAAAAAGAGTAAGGAGGAAACAAGAAGCAAAGCATATAATCTTAAAGATTTTTTGAATGACTGTAAGAGAAATAAAACGAAGGTATTGATTGACCGTAAGGCAATTGAAACAGCGGCATATTCCCCATTGGGATTAAATGGCAAGGAAGAAATATTGGACTTTATATCCCAACAGAAAGAAGAGTTGTTTGAATATGTTAATACAAAACCATTTAGAAAAGGGTTTGAGGGGAAAAATCCCCTGGTGGATAGCTATAAACTCAGTTTTGGATATTGGACTTTGTATATGGCTTTCTTAAAAACAGAGAAAAAATGGTATTGGTATATTAAGTCTTTTCATTCAGATAATGATTCAGGAGCTGCTTCAATTGGTGATATTATTGTCCAAAAAATGTTAGGAAAGAACAATGAAAAAAATGGATTGCCCAATTTGTGGAACAAAGAAAAGATTAATAGAAAAAGAAAAGAAAATAAAAATAGAATATGCCCAAGAAAAAGGATCTGTTAAGATTAAATACTTTGAATGTCCTTCCTGTGGGGCTTCTTTCGATTTAAGTTTTGAAAAAGAAAATGAAAAAAAACTGAAAAAAGAATTGTCATTAATTCGCCAGAAGAATGTTTCAAAAGTATTGTCTTCTCTTGAAAAAGATTTTTCTTTTGTTGAAATGGAAAGAAACCTTAAATTACCACCAAGAACATTATCAAAATGGAAAACAGGAGCAAAAATTCCTTCTGCTGCAGCCGTGAATTTGATTAATTTAATTGGTATTTTCCCCTGGCTTTCATATGTAGCCGCAAGCGATTATGATTTGAATGCTTCGTATAAAATAGCAGATATAGCTTTTTTAAAACGGGCAGAATTGAATAATAGCGTTATTTTTACTTATTCAAATAATAAATATAATATTCTTGGATTTGCAAAAAAGAAAAAACATATTTCTAGGTTAAAAGATTATGCCTTATTAAATATAACTTCCGAGAATATTGCTGAACCCCAATACTCCTATAACGAATTATAATTAAGGATTGTTTATATGAAAATTAGAAATATTCTCCTAAAGAAAAAGATAATAAATATAAAAGAAATAAAGTCTAGACCCAATATGCATATTGATTTTCACAGAGAGGATTATATGCCAGAAGGGCCGATTGAAAGACATTTTGACTGTGTAATCGAATTATCTTTATCAATAAAAGATAGCAAGAAAAAGGATACCCTCATAGAAATGGTTGTTTCATTTGTTGTGCTTGTTGAACTGGAAGAAAAAGAAAAGTATTCAAAACAGCTTAGTGATAATATATATAATTCTATAGAAACCTTATACCAAAAAACAATAAATGATTTATTAAAGGAAGCTAATTATCCACCAATTCCTATAACAATACACGTGAAAAGTTAATCCAGCTTTTTTTTCAGTTCCTCGATTTCAGGTTTATTAAACTGCCCGCCAAATTTGGCTATTATCGCAGAGGCGGCGATAGAGGCATAACTGCCCGCCTTTTCCAGCGATTTCTTGCGGTTTATACCATATAGGAAGCCCGCAGCAAAGGTGTCTCCTGCCCCAGTAGTGTCTACACAAGTGGTAAAACCTTGAACTGGAACCGCAATAGGGTCGCCGCCCTGTTCTTTGATCAAAGCACCCTTTGAACCTAGTTTAACAATAGCAGTGCAACCAAGCTCAGAAAGCAGTTTCAAACACACTTCAGGGTTGTCGTTATCAAGCAATGTAGCTGCTTCTTTCTTGTTTGCAAAAACATAATCGCAGTTCTGCTGAATAATGGTTAAATAATCATCCCTATAACGCTGGATACTCATCTTGTCGGCCACGTCAAAAGCCACTTTAATATCATTTACCTTGCATATATCTAAGGCCTTCATCACAGCCTGCTTCTGGTTCTCTGTATCCCACATATAGCCTGTAAAATAGAGCATATCTGCTTCTTTCAGCACATCTTCATCGATATCCTCTGGTGAGAAATTTTTGCAGATACCTAGGTTTGTGTTCATAGATCGCTCGTAATCAGGAGTGATCAGTACAATACTGGAGCCAGTGTCACCATCTTCTCGCACAATAGCAGATGTCAGATTTTTCCGTTCTGAAAGTCTGTCTATATAAATCTGGCCGAAGTTATCGTTTCCAGCCCGGCCGCAGAGCACTACTTTAGGACCCAGTTCAGAGAGGGTAATCATAGTATTTGCCGCAGATCCACCGCAATAGTACTTGGTCTTATATCCTGCTAGATACTGGAGTATTTTCTCCCCTTCTTTGTGGTCGATAATCTTCATTGTCCCCTTATGTATTCCAAGGGCAACTAAGTCTCTGTCTTCTACGCTTATAAGAATGTCTGTAAGGATGTTTCCCATGCTGAAAAAGTCGTATTTCATAATTCACAGTTTATATTGAAAAGGGGGTAAAAGGCAAGAAGCGATTTTTGGAACTCAAGAAAAAGATGATACATTGTTTCAAATAGGTTTTAAGTTCATGCACCATTGTAATAAATAGATTAAACATCTGATATATAACATTAAGGTTGATGGACTAAGCTATTTCCCGTTTATAGAGAATATAAGTTGAAAAACGTATATTATATGATATATTTAAACAATAAAATAATGAGGAACAAGAATGATAAATTATTTAGAAAATTTGTTATATGAAAAAACAAAAGGAAAAAAAGAAGAAATTCTTTTTACCCAATGGCAACTTGCTAAAAAAAGTATTCCAGAAATATTAGCGACGATTTCAAATATATTTCCGAACTATACCCTTCATGACAAGAGCCATTCTGAGGCAATATTGACAAATATAGGACGAATTTTAGAGAAAAACATTTTTATTGAGTTACCTGCAATTGACATTTGGCTGTTGCTATGTAGTGCTTTCTTTCATGATATTGGTATGGTTGTTTTTGCTTCTGAGCTAAACAATATGCTTATAGCGGATGAGTTTTTATCTTTTTTTCGAGATATTCAACTAAATAAAGAACATCCTCTTTTTATGCAGACACAATATTTCACAGTTAAAGATAATAAGATTTGTTTTAAAGATAATGAAGTTACTCTAGATGTAATTGAATCAATAAAATATATAATCGCAGAATATATACGACAAAAACATGGTAAACGTTCTAAAGAAACATTAGAAAATTATTCGATAATCCACTTGCCAAACAATCCTATACCGCAACGATTGATAAAAACGCTTGGTAATATTTGTGAATGTCATACAGAACCTTTTGAAAAGATTTTGCAACTTCCTTTTACTGAAGCGGGTTTAGACTATGATAGTTGTCATCCAAGATATATTTGTTGCTTGTTGCGTTTAGGAGATTTATTGGATTTAGACAATAATAGAGTTTCTGAAATCGTTTTGAAAACTGTCAAAAAAATTCCAGAAGAGTCATTTTTTCATTTAAAAAAACATTTATCAATTTCTCACATGCGAATAGATTCAAAGCAAATAGATATTACTGCTAATTGTGAAGATTATAAAACAGCAGATTTAACTTCTATTTGGTTTTCTTGGATAGACAATGAATTTACTAATCAGATGAAAAATTGGAACCAAATAGTTCCTAAATCAAGTTATGGGTTTCTTCCAATGGTAGGAGATTTAAAAGTCAATATAAAAAATTATGATACTATTGACGGTAAATTATATCCAAAATTTGAAATAGATACACAAAAAGCTATTGAATTATTACAAGGTGCTGGATTTTATAATGAACCATGTCAAAGTATACGAGAACTATTACAAAATGCTGTTGATGCAACTCTTTTTAAGATTTATCTTGAAAATAAAGCAAGAGGACTCTCTCTTTCAAGAGAGAAATTCAATCAGGAATGTCAAAAAGATGAATATGCTATAAAAATTAAAATAAAAAAAGGTAGCAAAGATAAAGATAAGATTATTTGGCAAATTTCTATTTCTGATTCCGGAATAGGAATGTCAAAAGAAGATTTAGCATATTTATGTAAAACAGGAAGTTCATCACGAAACAAAGAAAAACAAAAGATTCTATCTGAAATGCCAGAATGGATGAAACCGTCAGGCACTTTTGGAATTGGTTTTCAAAGTGTATTTTTATTAACAGATGAGGTGCATATAACTACAAGAAAATATAATAGAGAAAATATATATAATATTGATTTATTTAGTCCAACAGGACTAGACAAAGGTGCAGTTCTAATACAAACAGAAAAAAGAGATTTTCTTTTATCAGGAACATCGCTATCATTTGATTTCAAAACAAAAAAGATTCCTAAATCTTTTAGAGTTTCAATGGATCAGCGAATTACAAATGATATCATTCAAAATTATGATTTTGTAGAATCTGAAACTTTTGATTTTGAAATAGGTGAAATACTGGATGAAATCGTTCAGTTTTCAAAAGCCTCATTCATAAGAATAATTTTAAACATGGATGGGCTGGAAAGAATTTTAAACACTCAACCCAGTATAAATTTTTCTTATTATTCTGAAAAAACAAAGCTTGCCCTTTCTATTCCAGCGACAAGAGAAGCCCGCTGTGATATTTTCTATCGGAATCAATATGTTAGTAAAACACCGCTTAGATTTAATTTTTTACATATTATTGTTAATATTTTAGCAGGGGATGCAAGAGAGGTATTAACTCTCAATCGAAATGAACTAAATGGCAAATATAGTAAAAAATTAGAAAATAATATAATTTCTTCTGTTTGCGAATATATACAGGAGAATTTTGATTCTTTTGATTCCCAAATGCAAATATATGCAAGTATGTTTCTAAATTATTATGGCGAAATAATAGGTCTAAATTTAAACAAGGTAGATCAGAAAATCGTTAAAGCTTGGGAAAAATATTTAATTACAATTAACGAAGATTCAGAAAAACAAGAAGTTACTCTGAAGAACTTGCTGCAAAATAATAATTTAATAAAAATAAAATACACTAATCATTCAGCGCTTAATAATTCATATAAACAGGAACCTGGTTTTTTATCTATTAAATTTTCTTCTTCAAGAGATGATGAATATAACTTCTTTTATTGTAAAGCACCTTGTTTTTTCCCTTATATATCATATGTCGGAGATAATGAGGACGAATTCATTTTGTCTAAACAAAAAGAACTCCCTTTAATTGTTGATAACGCATGGGAAATGTTTTTATATAGGTACTTTGCAAATAATTATGTTTCAAGAGGTATAATTCCTTGTGTTGATAAGTATAATAATCTTGCCCTGAAAGATGATTATAATCCACCTTATAGTTACCCCCTGGGGATTCCTTCAACTTTTACTTATTCAAAAATGATATGTCCTTATATTATAGAACAAAAAGACAACCATCGAGAAATAAAATCAGCAATTTCACAGAAACTCATTGATACAACTTTTGAACATAGAAAGAATGATTCTATAACAATAGAAGAAATACAAAAAACATATGAAAAATTTGTTAATGAATTAGAATGTGTTATCTCAAATATTAATATTAAACTTAAAGAAAAAAGATTCCCCTTTTGGTTTTGATTCTAAGGAAAGATATAAATGCAAATAGATGATTTTATTTTAATTATTCAGAACTTAATTTCATATACTGGAAAAGTTACATATAAACACCCTGATTATCGTAAATTTCATGATGGAATTACTGCTTTTGTTATGGAAAACAAGTTAGAACAAACAGAAGAATGGAAAAAAATTAAAACTTATTTGCTTATTAAATCCACCCAGCATCTGACAAATCAAGAAGCGAATATAATTTTAGAAAATCTTGAAGAAATAAAAAGGATAGTCCTTAGAACTAGAGTTGACGAATCACAAGACAGAATGATTTTTAATAGTATTATTCATCCATTGATTAAACATGTTAGCCGGGACAAGTATTTTTCTGGCTTTTATGCAGATTCCGTTGAATGTGCTTTTAAGGAGATAAATAGTCGATTAAAAAAGATATACCGAAAACATAAAAAAGAAGAACTTGATGGGGCAGATTTAATGCATACCATTTTTAATTATAGAAATGAAAACCAGCGTCTTTTAACCTTTGAATCATTAGATACAGAAACGGGGCGAAGTGTACAAGAAGGATATATGCATATTTTTGCAGGGGCTATGCAAGCAATTCGTAATCCTAAAGCTCATGATAATGTGATATTATCAAAAGAAGATGCAATGGATAGGTTGATTTTTGCAAGTTTATTAATGAAAAAAATTGACGAAGCATTATTGTTTTCAAAAATGGAAGAATAACAAAGATAATCGTAATAATAAGTAAGATGGATTTATTAATAGTATACAAAAAGAGAAATGAGACTTTAAAAAGCATTGGAGGCGCTAGAAACAAATGCCTAGAAATATAACACAATATGATTTACTCATTTCATGTCCCGATGACGTGGTTGAAGAAGTTGATATTATTAAAAATGTTGTAGCAAATTTTAATCAACAGTTTTCAAATTCACTTGGAATTACTATCCGCCCTCGTCATTGGAGTACAAGTGCCTATCCTCAGTCTGGAGATAAACCGCAAAATTTATTAAATGAACAATTTGTAAAGGATTGTGATGCAGCAGTTGCCATATTTTGGACAAAATTCGGAACACCAACTGATGAATTTAAATCTGGGTCAGAAGAAGAAATAGAAATAATGATAAAAGCTGGAAAACAAGTTTTTCTTTATTTTTGTGAAATACCCGTGAAACCTGGTTATGATGAGAAACAGTATAAACTTGTGCAAGCATTTAAAAAGAAATATTCTAATAAAGGGCTTTATTATTCTTATGATTCACTAGACTTGTTTAAAGAACAATTTAATGCTCATTTAACTCAATATTTTTTAACGAAAAAACAACTTGATACCATTGACCTTGAAACAAAACCAAAATTGTCTTTGAAATCTATCTCAGAAGATGGTGAAATTCAGGATTCAGTAATAGTACAAAAATATATTGTCCCTAACCCAATGCCTGCTGACAAAAGAATTGAAAGAATTAAAGCAAAATTTGAAAAAATAAACAGTATTCATTTGTGTGATAAAAAAAATATTAGTACAAAATCCGGTATTGCATCCATTCTTTCAACATATTCTATTAATAATAATGTCATTATTGAAGAATCCACACAAAAGAACATTTTGGGGTTTGCAAAAGTAAAAAACATCTTTTTAAATGCAGATTTCTTTAATTTAGGGGATTTGCGAGAAGATATAGTATCAAAGCTTGCTTCTGGCATGCATGGTGGGGGTGTTGTCTTAAGGGGCTTAGAAGAAGAAAAACAAAAATATTATGCGATTCATGACCTTGAAAGAGAGATTAATGATTATGCCATATGGGATAGGGTTGAAAATATTTTTTCGAACATGTTCATAATTCAATTAGTTGTTGAGAATGCTGGAAATAATTTTGACGAAGATATTAGTATAGAAATCATATCTCCTATTTCAATGTTTTTAATGCCAGATGAATTGCCCAAATTTAATTATTTAGTGTTTAAAACTTTTACCAAGGATTATAAATTTATAGATCTTTTTTCAATAAAGGAAACAGAAAAATATAGCAATTATGATTCTTCGGTGAAAGAAAGAAAAATTATTGCTACCCCTCTTAAACCAAGTTTTATGGAAAGGGGGAATTGGTTTGAAAATAGATATCAGGCTGAATTAAATGAAGCATTCTGTTATACTATATTTGAAAAAGAAGATAAGTGCATTGTAAGACTACATATGGATTATATTAAACAGCATACAGTTGTTGCTTTCCCGACACCACTATTTATAGATACAACACAATTATCTGAAAAGATAACATATCGAATTGTGTCAAAGAATAATCCAGATATAGTAGAAGGTGAACTTTTTATTAGGGTCTATAATAGCAATATATAACACGTAGGCCGCATATGTAGGAATAAATATATTATTTGTGTTATTATAACAAACAAGTTATTATAATACTATGGCAATAGAAATATATAAAAAAGAAAACGTTTTAGTTCTACGCTATGAGTTGTTTAATCCAGAAGAAAATAATTCCAAGTGGGTTGTAGATAAGCTGGAAGAATATGGTTATTGTATAATAGCTCATATTTTTAAATTTAGACTCGAAAATTTAATTGAATATGATTCAAAAGATTATTTCTATGTTTTGTTTAAGATTGCAGATTTAATAAAAATTGGCAAAAAAAAATATTATCAAATTAAACACCAAGTTCTTGATGTTAACTTTGATTTATTTTTTGAAGAATCATGTGATATTTCAGTTAATTATTTCTTTACAGAAAGAAAATTATCAATTTTCAAAATAATTGAAGAGATTGGAATTAGTGAAAAACTTGTTATTGGTGGTTCTGATGAGAATTCTATCAGTGAAGAAGAATATATAAAAATATTAAAATCTTTACCCAATAAATATGAACTAGAGTTATATGACAAATCTAGAGTATTTACAACCTTAAAAAATCTTCTTCCTGTAAAAAATGATAAAGAATATCCATTTAATAGATATTTGGAAAAGAAACTTTTGTCAGGGGAAAGCCACAAAGATGTTGAATTAAAAGAAATAGATATAGAAAGGTATGAATATCTATTAAAGAATCTAAAATATATGTTAGATAATGAAAAAGGTTATTCGGAAGCTGCTTGGCAGAGAGAAATATTAAAAATAATAAAAATTATATTTCCGAAATATGTTATTGCCATACGAGAGACAAAGATATTAAAGGGAATTGCTAAAAAAGACAAACATATTGATATTTTACTTGGAGATGTCAATGGCCATGTAGACATAATTGAAATCAAAAAGCCATGTGGTATAGAACTGCTACGAAAGAATCCATATAGAGATAATTACATCCCCACTTTAGCGCTTCAAGGGGCTATTATGCAAGCCGAAAAATATATATTTTATTTAATGAAGAATGGTAAAGCAGCTGAAGAATCATTAGATAAACAAACTGAAAAAGAGCGCACAGAAGATTATCATTTTAATATAATCAATCCTAAATCTATAATAATTATGGGGAAAACTTCTGGATTTAATAAAGTACAAAAAGATGATTTTGAAGTTATAAAGCGCAAATATACAAATGTTTTAGATATAATAAGTTATGAGGATTTAATTCATAGATTGGAAATGGTTATTGAAATGTTAAAAATTAATATCAGATAGAAAAATTTTTTAGAGGGACTCTTTATCTATTATTGGTATTTCAATTATTATTGTAATATTTTAATGAAATAAGAAGGTTAATGATTTTAAAAATTATTAGTAAAAAAATTATTCTATGCATTCTTCCATCCTAAATCCAATGGGTTGTTTAGGTTCATCAGTATTAACCCTAGGTAAAACTTTCAATAGTACATTAATTTGACTTGTGTGTTGTATAATTCTAACGGAGCTATTGGAAGAAATATCTATTCCATCAAAAATAATTAAAGAAGGATTAAAATAATTAATTTTTTTAATATTCATTGTAATATTTTCACTAAAGTTACATAGTTCTAGACCAACTTCGCTCTTTTCGTCTAAATCAAAATTAAAACAATTAATCATATCAATTAATTGTTTGCAATAATTTTCTGCCAAATAAGGGTTAGAAGGATTGATTGCTGTTGGTCTAGGCGGCATTATAGGGCGTATAGAATCATTTTTAACTTCCATAAAACTCCTTGTTTTTAATCATTAACAAAGACAAGAACTTATGATTTGTGATACATTACAGGGCTAAAATTACTATGTTCTGTTTTTATTGGTCTTTCAACTAATGGTTCACGTTTTTTTGTTATTCCTGCATCAACAAGTTTATCAAACCAAATTGATGCCTCAATATAAGATTTTAATTGGTCTTTAATACAAAAAGGAGGTTCAGACAGCTTTATCTTTTCAAGTTCATCATATAAAGAACTCATACAAATCTCCTTGTCTGAGCAAAAGTAGATAGATTATATTTTCTAACATAATCTTCCATTAACTCATGGTATTTTTTCATAGCTTGATAAATTTCTGGCTGATCTTCACAGGCATCTATTTTAAGTTTAAGATCTCGTAACTCTTCTCGATTAATGGGTCTTCCATGAGATTTCCAAATATTATTATTACTTAAAGAGGTAGCTATTTCATTGGCTCTTTTAATTTTCTCTTCAAGTGTAACAGTTTTCCCGTCTTTATGTGTAATCCAGCTCGCAAATTTATACTTTGGCAGCCATTTTTCCAGGAGGTCTATTGTCAAATCTCTTTCTTGCTCATAGTGTCTAAGTTCGGCAAGGTCAAAATCTTTAAGAATTAAAAACTCAGCTTGGCTCAAAGTCCCTTTGTTTGATTTGTCAATTAATTCTTTAATCTTATCCAAATAGCCTAAAGCTGCTACCCATTTATTATCTTTTGTTTGAACTTGGGGATCAATTGGACCTAAGACACTGTTATAATCCATAAAAATTCTATCGCCGCTACAACAGAAGATTGTTCCTGCGCTATATGCATAATCTGGTACATAAAAATCTACTTTTTGATAAAAGTGTCTTATGGTATTAACAATTCTTATTACGGGTTCAAGCGCCCCACCATTTGTTGTTAGAAGAATAACAAGTCTTTCATGAGGTTTGTCTAGAGAAAGATCTTCTATTAGACCTTTTATAGGTTTATCAATTCCAACTCCAAATTCTCCTCTATATACAAGAACATCGGCATCCACAAGTTTCTCAAAGGCAGAAAAAGCCTTTTTAATTTCTTCTTTGTTTACGATGTCTAATGGATTTTCGAACATATTACTCCTAGTAACAATGTACCTTTTGCTTGAGCAACTGTCAAGTTGGCATAAAAACAAGACCATTATAGTATTAATTAATATATTATAAAAATTATTTTTCCTTGTTTTCTCCCCAATATCCTGTTATAATTTTTCCAGGAGGAAGAGAATATGATTCTTAAGCGATTTTTATTTAATGTAAAAGAAGATATAAATATTATTGAATTTAAAAATGTTCAGATAATTAAAAAAGAAGCTTTTTATCAAGATAATACGGTTGATTATTTAAAATTTGATGATAAATTACAAATTGTTGAAGAATCGGCTAGTGAAGAATGTAAAAATCTTCAAATAATAGAGATAGGTGAAAATGAATTCATAAATAGTAATGAAGTATCGAGATCATCTGAAGATGAAATAGATAAAAAGGTATTTATTGGAAAAGAGGAAGAGATCCAATGTACTGACGAACTTGTTTTCCAAGCCAAAGCATTCTATAATTGTTCAAAACTACACACCGTTATTCTCCCAAACGCCAAAAACATTACCATCGAGAAAGATGCGTTTACTGGGTGTACTTCGCTTAGAACTGTAGTTTTTGGATCTGGTAAAGCCGAAATCCATGATCAAAGCTTTATTGGGTGCAATAATGTAAGTTTTGTTTGTCCAGAAGAATCTGACGACGTAGAACAATTTGCTAGAGAACACGGGATTAAAATCATAAATGTCTGAATCAACATTTGAAAAAGCAAAACGCATAAAAGGCTATGGTTTCCCTGAATATTTAGAAAGCCATTATAAAGATCAACTAACAAGAAATTCGGACTATGAACTTGAAGATGATAGAAAACAGGAAGCAGAGAGAATTGGGGTTAGGGCCGATAATGTTCCTGTCAAACCAGTAGTTATACAATCTTTGCAAGAATATATAAATGTTATTGTCAGCCTAAAATCTTCTTTTGCAGAACCACTTTTTTATCGAGGCCAGACCGATGCAAACAAATTGCTCATTCCATACGTTTTACGAGATAACCCCAGCAGAGAAAACCTGCTTATAGAAGAATTTCAAAGACGGTTTAGTGTTGAAATAGGGCAATGTAAGACGGCAATGGATAAACTGGTATTAATGCAGCATTACGGATTGCAGACCCGGTGTTTTGATTTGTCGGAGAATCCGCTTGTAGCCCTGTATTTCGCCAGCCAGGACATGAAAAAATTCCATGACAGAAATTCTGATGCCAACAAATACAAATGGGGAGAAGTTATCATTTTTAAGGAATGCGGGGGAGAAAAGGACATGAAAAATCCAGATAGTTCAACCACCAGTATTATAGCCAACACGGCGTTCCTTGACGAACATTTTTCCCTGCTAAAATTAGGAATGTTATATAAAAACGATTATCACTTTTCTTTTGATGAAAAGTATATCCGATTCCGAGATATCATTTGGAGATCGGTAATTGTACGAACACCTCAGATTAACCCAAGGATAAAGAATCAAGCAGGAGCTTTTGTCTTAGTTAATTCTAATGAATTTGATGATAGTAATTGGACACATCATATATCATTATCTAAGCTTACAAATCTTATTCTCAAAGATGAATCTGCTGATGAGTGGTGGATCAGCATAAACGAACTTAGAAAGGGAATAAAAGGATTATCTGAATTAAAAGATGTAGAAGTGGGGGATTTCTTGTTCAAAAAAGTCAAGCCCTATGATGAAAACAATAATATTGAAGTTATGAAAACCAATCCATTTGATATGAATCGGCTGCTCTATCAGGATGACTCTGGTCAACAGGTTGTTATATTAGTGCCACCGACAGCAAAACAGCAAATTTTAAAGCAACTTGAAAAACTTGGGATTACAGAAGCTTTTGTTTATCCAGAAATGGATTCTGTGGCAAATGAGTTAAATTGGAGGATATAATGAGTTTACATTCAAACAGCCTATTTCATTTTACAAATAAAGACGGTTTATTATACATATTAAAAAACAACTTTGTTCCTTGTTATTGCAAAGAGAGACTATCAATAGGAAAAAAGTTTTATGATTATAGAGTTCCTATAGTATCTTTTTGTGATATCCCTTTGTCTCAGACGAAGAGTCATATTGAAGAATATGGAAAATATGCTATCGGATTAAATAGGGAGTGGGTAGAGGAAAAGGGATTAAATCCTGTTTTTTATTATAAGGACGGATCCTTTTTCTTTAAAAAATATTTTGAATTAATAAATTCTTTATCCGATCGAACGGCAGGTGGAAAAACTTCTCATGAAGAAGAATTAAGTAATTATTATTTTGCTTTTTTTAAACCATATAAGGGGGTCGATATAAGACCAGAAAAAGGTAAAAAGAAAGAAAATGCAGAAAATACCGAAGAAAAAACAAAGGTCTTTTATGATGAAAGAGAATGGAGATATGTTCCAGAAGGGCTTGATGAAGATAATTATATTGTTTTAGAAGAAGATTATAATGATAAATTACAAGAACAGATAAATAAATTTAAATTAACCTTTAAACCTGATGATATTTCATTTATAATAATTGAAAAAGAGAAAGAACGACAAGAATTTATTCATAATATTTGGGAAATAAAAGAAAAGTATTCGCCTGAAACGAAAAAGATTTTAATGTCAAAAATAATATCATCAGAACAAATATTAAATGACATGTAATATAATATATTATTATATAAACATATTGCATAGAAACAAGCTCACGGCTCCACCATTTCCCGATTGTCTGGATTAAATATATCATCATGGGCGCTTAAGAAGTCACCGTCGCTGGTGTCAAAGGCTATTTATATTTCTCTGCCACTTAATATTGTAGAAAAGCCAATAAAATGTTCTAATATATTAAAATTATATTTATTAAACAAATATGTCTTTTAGTAAGTTCGGTTATATCATTTCATATATTTTTTTTCTCATTCTGCCACTTCTTTTTGTAAGTTGTAGTGATGGTGGTAATGAAGAGGATTCTTATATGATTACTGTGGAAAAAGTTTATGGTGATGGCACAAAATACTGTGCCTTCACATCGCTAATAAAGCGGGGCGGGTTTTATTATTTAGCATTTCGCGAAGCCGATTCCCATGTGGGCGAAGGCGATTATGGACAAATAAAAACATTATATTCCAGAGATGCAAAAAAATGGAATCACTACCAGACAATAAAGGCATATAACATAGATTTGCGAGATCCAAATTTATCAGTCACCCCAGAAGGGCACCTGTTGCTTTTATGCGGGGCAAGAATGAAGAAGCAACCCGAAGGATATTTCTATACAAAATCATATTATGCGATTGAAAATGGAGGCGTTTTTTCAGAAGTTCAACCTTGTAATATACCCCCAGAGATAGATGATCCTTATTGCTGCTGGCTATGGAAATTAACATGGAATAGAGGCATAGGATATGGGGCTGCATATCGAAATGATGGAATCACAAATAAATTAACCCTTCTATCTACTGTTGATGGTATCAATTATACTGTAGTGACAGATATTAATGCAAACCAGATCGTAAATGAAACGAGAATTCAATTTTTGCAAAACAATGAGATGGTTGCCCTAATTAGGAGTGAAAACGAAGGCTATATAGGCATTAGTTTTCCTCCGTATACAGAATGGAACTTAAAAAAAACAAACATATATTTAGCAGGACAAGATTTTATTATATCAGACAATCATTTAATTTGCGCAACGCGACTGGCTACAAATAATGGAGAGAGAACTGTGTTATGGTTTGGCGATTTGGAAGGGAATTTTCAATGGAGCTATGTTCTGCCATCATCTGGTGTTAGAGGGGATACGGCATATACTGGTATTATTGATGAAAAATATAGGCTATTGTTGTCTTATTATTCTATGCATCAAACAAATAAGCCAGCTATCTATTTAGCAATAATTCCTAAAGCAACTCTTCCGTATAAATAATGTTTCGACTAAATGTCGCTCGATTAATAGCATCGTTTTCAATAAACCGATCTTTTTATTTGTCAGCCTTTTTGGCATTAAAAGAGTGCTTTTTTAAAAAATCCATTGTTATTGCAAACATTTGTGCTGTTAATAATGTTGTAATTGTAGCATATATCCAAGATAAAAAAGAGTTGTTGTACACGCCAAAAAAGGCAAGAATAAGCCGGTGAACTATATATAATTCATATGATAGCGCCCCCATCCATAATAGAGCCTTTGAACGACTCAAACATTTTGTAATGAATCCTTTTTCTCTTGCAAAAAGCCATGTAAGGGCGCAAGAAATAGGAAAAAAGAATGCTGTATAAACATAAATTGAAGAAATATTTGTAATAAATACTATTTGAATAATCAACAATATAATAGCTGAATATTCGAAGGAGCTATACATAAAATAGGAATTATTATCATGATTATTTGACTGACAAAATGATTGAAATAATAATCCTAAAAGGCAGCCAGCAATAAAGTCAAAAGATCTTGCTATTGGAAAAATATAGACAAAATAATAACCGCGGCCATAAGGTTCTGGCTCGCTTTTCCACCAATATGCCCATGCTAACATTATTGTGTATAGAAGAACGATTAGGAAGATAAGAGTTTTTCTGCAAGTTTTTATTCTCCCTAAAAAACAACGAACAAAGGGTGAAACAAAGTAACAAAACATAATACTTGAAAGAAACCATGTTGGCCAATTGTATGATAAAGCGGTTTCTGCGCTTAAGAAATAACTTTGAACTAAAAATAAACATGCTAAGAAATTTTTAATTGAGGAATAATTAAAAGGTAAAGAGAAGAGTAAAAAAATAAAATAAAGGGGATAAAATTTTTTTATTTGAACCCAAATATTATGGATTGATAGACAAAATAAATATTTAATTGAGCTATCAGTATTAATCTCTTTATATGAAGAGAAAAAACCAGATAAAATAAAGAATGAACAAACGCCAAAACTTCCCAAAAGGCCAGAAACGGGGAAAAATGCGCCAGAATGAGAGATGAAAACAATTATGAATAATATTGCTCTAAGAACTTGTAATCCATTAAACCACATCATAATTTTATCTCCTTCCCTCATTTTTAAACCTATAATAACCTTTTGTACAGTTGTTACTTATTATATTAGTAATGTTGTTCAATATACAATCATTTTAATAGAAAAATTATTGTATAATACCCTTAAATAGGAGCATTGTGCAAGAGAAATATTAATTTAATAATAAAATATTATTATATAATAAAAAATATAAAAATTAGTGACAAAAAATATAAATAATGTTATAATGTTCAAAAGTTGAACGAAAAATCTGCCAGGAGAGGGGATAGCAGGTTTCGGCGGCATCTTTGAACACGGGCGGTCTATTTTTAGTTTTCCATTTCTATGGGCGAGGTATGCCCACGCATGTACTCTTCGGATAAAGAAGCGATTATTCTAGAATACATCTATTATAACGACTCACTAAAGCATCGGGAGCTGGCTGATAAGGCTGGTATTTCCCTGGGCATGGTCAACGCTATTTTAAAGCGGCTGATCGAAAAGGGTTGGCTTATGACCAAACGGCTTAATAGCCGTAATATTAGCTATGTAGTATCGCCTGACGGTATTGAAGAGATATTCAAGCGAAGTTACTGCTATTTTAAGCGTACTATTGATGATATAAAGTTTTATCGAGATAAAATAGAACAACTGGTGGAAGGTGCCGTTAATGCAGGATATAAAGAAGTTGTTCTTATAGGTAAAAGCGATTTGGATTTCTTGGTAGAGTATGCCTGTGGAAAAGCAGGAGCGCCACTTAAAAGAGTTGAAGCAGACATCGGCCGTTTTGCCGTATTTAGCGAACAAAATGAGATAAATAGTAAAAATGCCGAAAAACAATGGTTGCGGACCATTATTTTGAAGGAGAAGAACACTAGATGAAAACATTAATTCTTGCGGGTGGATTAGGTTCCCGATTGGGTGAAGAAACCCAAAGAATTCCCAAGCCTATGGTTGAAATAGGTAATTATCCAATTCTTTGGCACATAATGAAAATCTATAGCCACTATGGCTTTAACGATTTCATTATTCTGACTGGGTACAAAGGTCATGTTATCAAAGACTTCTTCCTAAATTATTACAACCGTTATTCTGACATCACCATTGATATGTCAAACAATGATGTTCAGATTCATAAAATGAGGACCGAGCCGTGGACTGTGACCATGCTTTATACTGGGCAGGCAACAATGACTGGTGGCAGAATCAAGGCAGCCCAGAAATATATTGGTAAAGATTCCTTTATGCTTACCTATGGAGATGGAGTGGCTGATATAAATATTAATAAACTTATTGAATGTCATGAAAAATCCAATAAACTTGTTACCTTGACCGCAGTTCAGCCAGCTGGTAGGTTTGGATCTTTGGATATAGTTGATGACAACACCATAAAAAGCTTCAAAGAAAAACCTACAGGAGATGGCAGTTGGATAAATGGTGGTTTCTTTGTTTGTGAAAACCAGGCGTTTGATTATTTAAAAGAAAACGACCCAACTGTCATTTGGGAACAAGCGCCTCTTCAGAACTTGGCAAGGGCTGGCCAACTCAATGCGTATAAACATTCGGGCTTCTGGCATCCTATGGATATGCTTAGGGATAAGCAGGAATTAACAGATCTTTGGTTGGCCCACAGAGCACCTTGGATGGTATGGAACCAGTGGTAGAATCAAGTTCTTTCTACAGAAATAAAAGAGTTTTTATTACCGGACATACTGGGTTTAAAGGAACTTGGCTTTCGCGGATACTTGTCTTGTTTGGAGCAGATGTTTTTGGATATTCTTTAGAGCCTCCAACAAGGCCATCACTTTTTGAGCAGACAGAAATAGAAAGACAGATACATTCAGTAATAGGTGATATCCGGAACATAAAAAAGCTGTCAGCTGTAATACAGGATGTTCAACCAGATATAGTATTTCACTTGGCCGCTCAGCCAATTGTCAGAACCTCTTATAAAGAACCGGTCTTAACTTACGAGACAAATGTCATGGGAACTGTCAATCTTCTAGAAGCAGTCAGACTAGTAAAAAGTATAAGGTCGGTTGTAAATGTGACCACCGATAAAGTATATCTGAATAAAGAGAGATTATCCGGATATAGGGAAAATGAAAAACTATGTGGATATGACCCTTATTCTAACAGTAAAAGTTGCAGCGAACTTGTGACATATAGTTATAGGAAGTCTTTTTTTGCTGATGCTGATGCACCTGCTGTATCGACAGCCCGGAGTGGTAATGTGATTGGCGGCGGTGATTATGCGGTTGACAGAATTATTCCAGATTGTATCCGTTCCGTAGAGCAGGGGCTTCCCATAATCCTGCGCAATCCAAATTCAACGCGACCTTATCAGCATGTTCTGGAATGCCTTAGTGGATATCTGCTTCTTGCTCAAAAACAATATTTTGATAAATCCCTTGCCGGTTCTTATAACTTTGGACCAGATGATGAGAGCTGTGTAACAACTGGAGAGCTTGCAGATTTATTTTGTGATTCATGGGGTGAAAGAGCAAAATGGATTACAGAACAAGAAAAACAGGCACCTCACGAAGCGACTTTCTTAAAACTGGACAATACTAAGGCAAAAACTATATTAGCTTGGTTTCCTAAATGGAATATTCAGACAGCAATAACCAAAACTGTAGAATGGGAAAAAGCTGTTCGACAGGGGACAGCCGCATCAGAAATTACAGATACCCAAGTAAGGATGTATTTTAAATAATGATTCGAGAAGAACAAAAGATACAATTATTAGATTGTACACTGAGGGATGGGGGCCTTGGGTTAGAGGATTCAAAAAATTACTATTCAAAGTATCCATCATTTTCTGAGGAACAACGATTATGTATTTCAAATAAACTAGCTAAATCAAATATTGATATAATTGAACTTGGCTCAATAGAAATATCAAAAGAAGATAAAACACAATTTGCCATTTATCAGAATATTAAAGATATATCCAAACAAATACCCCAAGGGGGTAGCAATAAGAGATTTGCAGCTCTTTATCGTGGACCAGATACACCTATTGATGAAATTCCCAAATGGAATAAAACCCTTTGCAAAAAGAATAGAGTTATTATTAGATACTCCGAATTACAGAAATCAATAGTTTTTTGTGCTGCTTTGGCAAAAAAAGGATTTGAAGTAATTATCCAACCAATGGTTACTCTCCGATATAAAGAAGAAGAGCTTATTTATATGATAGAAAAGGCAAATGAAATGCAGGCATATGCCTTATATTTCGTTGATAGCTATGGTTATATGACTTTTGATGATATAAATAGATTATTTGCATTATATAATTCAAAATTGAATTCAAATATTCGAATTGGTTTTCATGCCCATAACAACATGGATATGGCTTTTGCGAATGTTCAGCATTTTATTGAATTATCTAAAAAGACTGGAAGAAAAATTATTATTGATTCTACCTGTTTTGGAATCGGACAAGGTGCTGGAAATTTGCAAACAGAACGGATTGTCCCTTTTCTGAATGCTGATTATAGAAAAAAGTATGATTTTAATAAGATTCTCGAGATATGTGATATTCTTGATGTGCTAAAAGACGATAACCTTTGGGGCTATTCCGTTTATAGATTTTTACCTGCGCTATATAAAACAGCATATAAGTATGCCGTGAATATGAGACTAAAGTATAAATTAAGTTTTTCAACTATTAATCAATTACTTAGAGTTATGCCAGATTGCTTGCGACATAGGTATACTCCTGATAATTTAAATATTTTATTAGAAAAGGCAAAAAACAAACGAATCTTAATAACTGCAAAAAAATGACAGTAGCAGAATATATAGTTCAAACTTTGGTTAATTTTAATGTCACAGATGTATTTGGGGTTCCGGGCGGTGTAATTCTTGATTTTTTATATGCGGTTGACGAGAACCCTCAGATTATTGCTCATCTTTCAAGCAATGAACAAGCAGCCGGATATGCTGCAATAGGGTATGCACAAGCTTCTGGTCGATTAGGTGTAGCATATGCAACCCGAGGACCTGGAATCACAAATATGATTACACCTTTGGCAGATGCTTTCTTTGATTCAATCTCCGTCTTTTTCTTAACAGCACACAACAAGGCGTTTATTGATACAAAACAGCGCTTTATAGAAGAACAAGAATTTGATACGATAACTACTGTACAGAAAATAACAAAGTTTTCAGCCAGAATCGAATCTGTTGTTGAAGTTAGATCAATATTAATTAATCTTTTATCTACAGCCTTTACTGGTAGACCAGGTCCAGTTTTTCTTGATGTTCAAGAAAAGATTTTTAGAATGAATATTGAGGCTCCTCCGATAAGGGAATCAGATTTGGTGATTCAATCTACTAAAAAGGATATAAAACCTTTTATCACCAGCTTCAAAAAAACAATTTCCACATGTTCAAGGCCTGTTTTTTTAATTGGGAATGGATTAAGGCAAAGCAGAACTGAAGATTATGTAAGAAATCTTGCAAGTAAGATGCAAGTTCCCATAATATCAAGTGGAATAGCACTTGATTTAGTAAAAGGATCAGAATTTTTCTTTGGTTTTATTGGCAGTCATGGTTCGCGGATTGCAAATTATATCCTTTATCATGCAGATGTTATATTTGTATTTGGAAACAGGATGGCTTATGATGAAAAATCAGAAACCTTTTCAAGCATTTCAAAGAAGAAAATAGTTAGAATTGAAATAGATAAAGAAGAATTGTCTAATAACAATAGCAGAGAAGATTTCTGTTATGATTTAAGCAATATATTTAATAATTTAGAAAAACAGCTAAAAGTTCAAATAAAGTTTCCCAAATGGTTTGATTTTTGCGAAAAAGTAAAAAAAATATTAATAAAAGAATCAGCACCTAAACCAGAGAAAGAACTTCTCTCGATTTTTAATTATGTAGATGAAAATTTTTCACTTGTAACAGATGTCGGAAATAATGAATTCTGGGTTGCAGATGCATATTCCCGTTCATCTTTAACCAATCGGTTAATTATGTCAAAATCATTTGCAGCTCTCGGGTCTGCCATTTCAAAGGCAATCGGAGTCTATTATGCAACATCTAAACCTGTAATTGCTTTTGTTGGCGACCATGCTATGATTTATAGTTTTCAGGAATTATTATTTATAAAAAACAACAACCTTCCCATTATAGTTTTTATAATTAATAATTATTCATCTGGAATGATAAAAAGCAAACAAAAACTTCAAAACAGAAAGAAGTATATTCATTCTACATTAGATTCAGGATATCATGTTCCTGATTTTTATAAAATTGCCAAGGCAAGTGGGCTTAAATATTATGAATTTAATAGTTTATCTTTACAAAAGCACATTACGAAAGAAAAAATTTCCCCATGTGTTATTGAATTAAAAATATCAAGCAATGAAACTTTGCCAAGGTTGCCTAAAGGTAATTTGCCATTTGAATTTGTTCCTGAATTAAGAGAAAGTTTAAAAGAAAAATTGCGGAGACTAGAAAATGAAACAAGCGTTAGCAGATCTTGATTCCATATGTTTAGAATTAAGAAAAAGAATTTTAAAAATTGTTTATAAATCCGGAAGCGGACATCTAACAAGTTCATATTCTTGTTTGGAAATATTATCAACATTGTATTTTGGCGGTATTCTTCGATACGATCCTAACAATCCAAAATGGGAAGATCGAGATTATGTAGTGCTTTCAAAAGGTCATGCAGCTATGGCATTATACTCGATTATGGCAAAAGTAGGTTTTATTGAAGAAAATGAATTATATTCTTTTTGCTCCCGGGGAAGTCGATTAGGCGGACATCCAAGAATGACCCTTGCCGGAGTTGATGCATCTTCTGGTTCTTTAGGTCACGGACTTCCTTTTGCAGCTGGTCTTGCCAAGGGGTTAGTGTTAAAAAACAAAAAGTCAAAAGTTTTCTGTATTACTGGCGATGGGGAATTGCAAGAAGGAAGTAATTGGGAAGCAGCTATGTTTATAGCACAGAATAAACTTACAAATTTAATTTGGATAATTGATGATAATAACCTTCAGATAGCAGAGAGAACAAGCGATGTTATTTCTCTAGAGAGCCTATATGATAAAATTAATTCTTTTGGATTCGAAACATATGAAGTCAACGGTCATGATTGTAAAGCATTATATGATGTTCTAATCAAGCAAACAAAAAAGCCATTAGCAATAATAGCAAAAACAGAAAAAGGACATGGACTTCCCTCTATTGCGGGTAAACCCGGATGGCATGCAAGAAAGCCTTCAAAAGAAGAATTAGATGTTTTTTTATCTGAACTTGGAATGACAAAAGGAGAATTGGAGTAATGAGAGAATATTTTGAAAACTTATTATTACAAATTATGAAAAACAATAAAAAAATTATTCTCTTAACAGCAGATGATGATTCTCCTTTGCTTACAAAGATCCAAAACAAATTTCCTGAAAGATTCATTCGAGTAGGGATAGCAGAATGTAATCTATTAGGCGTTGCAGCCGGTATGTCTTCATTAGGTTTTATCCCAATAGTTTATACAATTGGCTCCTTTATTATTAATCGTGCATTAGATTTTCTTCGTTGCGATATTTGTATAAATAATCTAAATGTTAAACTCGTAGGCTGGGGAAGCGGAGTTAAAATTAATAACCTTGGACCAACACATCATACAACAGAAGACATGGCCATTCTTCGAAGTTTACCAAATCTTACAATTCTTTCTCCGGCTAGCATGTTAGAAATAGAACCAGTTTTTAAAGCGGCGCTTTCTGTAGAATCTCCAGTATATATTAGAATGGGAAAAGCTTTCGAATCGGAGATTTTTAAATCTCCTCCGACTTTTATAATAGGAAAAAGCCAATTACTTTCAAAAGGAAAAGATATTTCTTTTATATCTACAGGCAATATTATAAGCAATGTAATTGCGGCATCAAATGAATTAAAAAACTATAATATAGAAGCTGATATAATTAATTTATCTTCCATAAAACCATTAGATGTAAAGACTATAATAAAATCTATAAAAAAAACCGGCAGGGTGATTACTGTAGAAGAGCATCAAGTTACAGGAGGTATTGGTTCTGCTGTCGCGGAGATAATTGCAGAAAACGACTTAACTTGCAAATTAATACGAATGGGATTGCCCGATAAGTTTGTTACTGAAAACGGATGGTATAAAGATTTAATTGAACAAAATGGACTTGATGTAAAAGATATAGTCAAGACAGCAAAAAAAATAATAAAAAAGTAATCAATGAATAAAAATTTTCTTCAGTTTTTTAAGTTTGGAATAGTTGGACTCTTAAATACCATAATAGCATATGCTGTTTATGCCGGACTTGTATATATTGGTATTCCATATATTATTTCTAATATTGCTTCTTTTTTATCCGGTATTTTAAATTCATATTTTTGGAATAACCGTTATGTTTTTAAAAAGAAAGACGACGAACAAAGAAATCATTTTTATACTTTTTTTAAAACAGCCCTTACCTATGCTGCTACAGGCCTTGTTCTTAATAATATTTTGTTAGTTATTTTTGTTGAATATTTTTCTATTTCAAAGTACATTTCCTACATTTTAGCGGTAAGCATAACTTATCCAATTAATTTTATAATAAATAAATATTGGGCTTATAAAATATCAAAAAGAAAGGAGGACGATTTTAATGCCAATAACAGATTTTAATGAAGTTGCAGATGTTTATGATGACGAACTGAAAAATCTTCTCAACAAGTATGTGAAGGGAGAAACAGAAAAATATGCGGAATATAAGGTGCAGCTCACTCAAATGTTGATGAAAAATCAAAAAATTAATTCCATTTTAGATTTTGGATGTGGAGTGGGGCGTAGTTTGAAATATATTTCAATTTATTTCCCTAATTCAGAGCTTTTTGGGTGTGATGTTGCAGATGATGAATTACAGATTGCAAAAAAGAATTATCCTTCCGTTCAGTATTTTAATAATTCAAATATTGAAGAATTTTGCAATATGGAAAAGAAGTTTGATTTAGTATTTACATCATGTGTAATGCATCATGTTGATCCGGCAGAAAGAAAACAATGGGTAGATGCCGTATTAACTAGAATATCGCCTAGTGGTTATTGGGCAATTTTTGAACATAATTTAATAAATCCGTATACAAAACGAATTGTTACGGACAAAGATAATAAGGTTGATGATGTTACTTGGATGTATACAAGAAAGAAACTGTTGGATTTATTTGCCGAAAGAAAAGATATAAATATTTTTTGGCAAGGTTATACTTTGTTTTCTCCTTTTAGGTTTGAATCAAAAAAGAATCAAGGAAAGCGGAATGCACTTTCGTATTTTATAACCAATTGTGAGCGTCTTTTTAAATGGTGTCCGTTGGGTGCACAGCAATGTGTTATTGTGAAAAAACAAGGAAAATAGGGATGAAAAAAATAAGCGTTTTGGTTCCATGCTATAACGAAAAAGATAATATCCTTCCGCTAAGCCAGGCGATAGAAGAAGAATTAGTTAAATCTTGTCCTAAATATGATTATGAAATATGCTTTATTGATAATAATTCTACAGATGGAACCAGACAATTGGTTCGTGAAATATGCGGAAAAAACAATAAAATAAAAGCAATACTGAATATACGCAATTTTGGGCCATTTAATTCTCAATTTTATGGATTGACCCAATTAACTGGTGATTGTGGAATAATTATTTCTGCCGATTTTCAGGATCCTGTTGAATTAATTCCAGAAATGGTAAAAAAGTGGGAATCAGGTGCGAAGATTGTAGCAACAGTAAAAGAAAGCAATGAGGAGAATAAAATAATAAATTATATAAGAACAATTTATTATAAACTGCTAAGAAAATTATCAGATGTAGAAATAATTGAACAATTTACCGGATTTGGTCTATATGACAGAGAATTTATTGAAATTTTAAAGAAACTTAATGACGCGGAACCATTCTTGCGTGGAATTGTTGCAGAGCTTGGATATAAAATTGAATATGTTAGATATAAACACGCCAAGCGGCGAAGCGGAAAATCAAAATTTAGCCTTTATAAATTATTTGATGCAGCTATGCTAAGTTTTACAACTTATACGAAAGTTGGATTACGAATTGCAACAATAAGTGGGGCAATAATTGCTTTTTTGAGCATGTGTGTTGCAATTTGGTATTTTATCTACAAACTATTATTTTGGAATAGCGTTCCTATTGGTATTGCCCCCTTGATTATTGGAGTTTTCTTTTTGGGGTCTTTGCAACTGTTTTTTGTTGGGTTCCTAGGAGAATATATAATGAATATTAATCATAGGGTAATGAACAGACCGTTGGTTATCGAAGAAGAGAGAATCAATTGGTAGTTCATTTTTATAATTTAAAACTGGAGGTAAAAAGTGGAATTAGAAAAGACATCTAAAGGAACTATGAACAATAATATATTAAGTTCACTTCTTGCCCTAGAGACCAGTTCTATTTTATCACTTATTGTATTTTTCTCTTTAATTAACCCTCGCTTTTATTATTCAAAAAGAGTTATTTTTGCTTGTTTCGTTGTTACATTATTTTGGTTTGCAGTGACTGTATTTTCAATAATAAAAGCTCAAAAGAAAAAAGGAATAACTTCTTACTTTGTTTCCTCATTAATTTATTTATTAGTAATCTTCTATATGATTAGGACGGTGTGGTTCCATACATATTTAACCCTTGCCCCAGAATATTCTTTTTTTAATGGGTTAGGCAATAGTGATACGTTCTATCTTGCAGGTTTGGGAGAGGCAATTAAAAATTATGGATATCCAGCTCTTTTATCCAAAGGGCTTGCTTTACATAAGTATCATTGTTTAAGCAATGCATTTTTAGCAGGTATTAGTAGAGCATGCAAGGTTCCTTGTTTAATCACATATAATTTATTATATCCCGTGGTATTTTTACCGCTGTTTACTTTTTTATTCTTTCAAGCAATTGGGGTTGTGCGGGAGTATCTGAATAAGAGTAAATCAATTGTTATTTCTGATGTGGTCTTATCTTTATTCGTTATTGCAGGATTTTTACCCTTACGCTATTCAAATGCAATTAGTATTGTTTGGTTTGATATTTTTTTAAGTGAATCTTATTGTGTTTCTTTAATATTATTACTTATGTATATTTTAATAATAAATAAAGTTAAAACTTTAAAAAATACAAAGTTTATTATTGTTTATTTATTGACTCCACTTTTTATTATTGCAATTACTGGGGCAAAAATATCTTCCGGAATTATATTTTTTATAGCTTTTTCTTGGTATTTTATTAGGGAAGAAGGAATAAAGATTTCTACATTATTAGTTCTGTTTTTGGAATTTTGTGTTGTTCTTTTTTCACTATACTTGTTCACAAGGAATGAAGAAAAGAAAACAGATCAGATGTTTTTTTGGTTTCATTTTATTAAAACTTGTGTGGCTTCGGAATATATTATTAGTCATGTGTTTTTTGTTTTTTTCCCAGCCTTGTCATTATTTATTCTTACAAAGGGGAAACAACCATTTTGCGATTTCATTAAAACCAAGAACTCCATAATGACAGAAATCGCAATAATTACGACATTCTGCAGTATGCTTCCAGGTGTTTTCTTTGAAATTGCGGGAGGAAGTGCTTTATATTTTGTTTTTCCCGCCATGTTTATTTCCTTGTTCTTTTTGCTTTGCTCATCAGTAGTTTCTGTTTCTTTTTCTAATTGTAGAAAAGAGTTAAAAATAATTATTTGTATGTTATATATTGTTGTTTATGGAGAAAGTTTTATAAATGAAAGTTTCAAATATGGATCTGGACAGATGAGTATTTCTCCTAACTATATTATTGAACAATGTAAAATAAGAAAACAAGGTAATTTAGATGTAAAAAAAGATCCATTTTATAAAATTTTGACTGAAATTAATAAAATAACAGAAGGGAAAAAGGAAAAGTATTGTTTGTTTGTACAAAAAAATTGTAATATTTTGAATTTGTACCCTGGCAAAAGTTATATCGAGACAAACAACTTGCTGGCTATAACCGCTTATTTGGGAATACCGGTTTTAAATATACCAGAGAATAATCAACCTATTACCATTAAACTAATCAAAGAAAAAGCAAATGAAATAAATATTAATAATGTTATTATTCTTGGAAGAAATAAATACAAAATAGTTAACTAAAACATATCGATGTACACTTCAGACAAAGAAGCGATTATTCTTGAACACATCTACTATAATGACTCACTAAAGCAGAGAGAACTTGCAGATAAGGCGGGTATCTCTCTTGGCATGACCAATGCCATTCTCAAGCGTCTGATTGAGAAAGGATGGCTCATGACAAAGCGTCTCAATAGCCGCAACATAAGCTATGTGGTTTCTCCTGCCGGTATTGAGGAGATTTTCAAGCGAGGTTACCTATACTTCAAGCGCACTATTGATGATGTCCGTCTGTATAAAGAAGGAATAGAACAGATTGTTACCGAAGCAATCAATGCTGGATATAAAATTATTGCCCTGGTAGGTAAGAGCGACTTGGACTTTTTAGTGGAATATGCTTGTGGAAGGGTCGGAATCACTTTTAATAAAGTTAATCCAGATCAAATAGGCGACAAGATGTTTGTTATTTATAGCGAACAGTATGAAATTGCAGATAAAACGGCTGAAAAACATTGGTTACGAACAATTGTTTTAAAGGGAGATAACAATAAATGAAAGGAATAATTCTTGCCGGTGGAGCTGGTACTAGGCTTTATCCTATAACAAAGGCGATATCAAAGCAGCTTTTGCCTATCTATGACAAGCCGATGATTTATTATCCGCTGTCTGTGCTTATGCTGGCAGGAATCAAGGATATCCTTATCATTTCTACCAGAAGCGATCTGTTCCTTTATGAGAGGCTTCTTGGAACAGGAGAAAACCTGGGAATGAAGTTCCAGTACAAAATCCAGGAAACTCCCAGGGGCCTAGCCGATGCATTTATCTTGGGAAAGGACTTCATTGGCAAGGATTCTGTTGTACTTATATTAGGAGATAACATCTTTTATGGACAAGGCTTATCAACAACCTTGCGGCAAAGCCGGGAAACCGTTGAAAAGACAAAAAATGCTGTAATATTTGGTTATTATGTTAAAGATCCTACTGCATATGGAGTAGTTGAGTTTGATGATAAGTGGAAAGCAATCTCCATAGAGGAAAAGCCAGATAAGCCCAAGTCAAACTATGCAGTTCCTGGCTTATATTTCTATCCTAATGATGTTATCCAGAAAGCTGAAAATACCAACCCTTCCGCGCGGGGAGAGATAGAGATAACATCTGTAAATAACGACTATATGAACGAAGATCGGCTCAAGGTCCAGCTCTTGGGCCGTGGATCTGCTTGGCTTGATACAGGGACCTATGATGGCCTCCTTGAGGCCTCAAACTATGTGGCTACAATCCAGAAGAGGCAGGGATTGTATATTTCCTGTATCGAAGAGATTGCATACCGCAAGAAGTGGATAACAAAAGAGCAGCTCCTTAAACTGGCATCTGGGTATAAGACCGATTATGGGGCATACCTTAAATTTGTTGCAAAGAATGTATTATGAAATTCAATAATATCCTTATAACTGGTGGTGCTGGCTTCATTGGCAGCAACCTGATTCGCTATATCTTTGAGAAAACTGATTTCATAGGGCGCATTATAAACTTGGATAAGCTGACCTATGCAGGAAATCCACTGAATATTGTAGATATCGAACAGAAGGAGAAAGGTAAGCGGTACTTCTTTGAACATGGTGACATCTGTGATTATGACAACGATGTGAGAATAATCAAGCAATACGATATAGACGTCGTTATACACCTGGCTGCAGAAAGCCATGTAGACCGCAGCATTATTGGTCCAGGTGAATTCATTAGAACCAATATTAACGGCACCTTTGCCCTGCTGGAGGCCTGTCGTTCTGCCTGGAAAGATAGAAAAGATGTCCGCTTCCACCATGTGAGCACAGATGAGGTGTTCGGCAGCCTTGGAGCAACTGGCTGTTTCACAGAAGCCACACCATATGATCCCCGGAGTCCATACAGTTCCTCCAAGGCATCCAGCGACCACTTAGTGCGGGCATATTTCCACACTTATGGTCTTCCGATTACTTTGACCAACTGCTCAAATAACTATGGGCCATATCAGTTCCCGGAAAAGCTTATTCCAGTAATGATTTACAACATGAGGGATAGAAATCCACTTCCAGTATATGGAGACGGGAAGAATATCCGTGACTGGCTCTATGTGGAAGACCACAACAGTGCAGTATGGACTGTGTTGCAGAATGGGATAGTTGGCGAAAGCTATAATATAGGTGGTGAAAACGAGTGGGAAAATATC
>JAEEGF010155388.1_pt1 | contig 30728 bp, 26 predicted proteins | sample 9134171 | NCBI WGS metagenome assembly JAEEGF01 (sample SAMN16246542, study PRJNA631951) | gut metagenome | biome: gut microbiome; feature: rumen; material: AP-attached | host: Bos | place: Iran: Karaj | collected 2018-10 | reverse complement strand
AATTCACAATTCACAATTCAACACTAAGCCTCCTAACTTTCCTAACCTTTTAACCATCCTAACCATCCTGACCTTTCCATCCTATAATCCTGTAATCACATAGTCCAGAATCAAGCCTCATTTTTCAGTTTAATTGGCACATTAAAAATCATTTGCTAATTAACGAATTAACGAATTTGCTAATTCATTGGCACATTAAAACTTTCCCTAAAAAAATTCCCTTTTTCTGTCATTTGTATTGATTTTTTTTGTATTTTTATCTTTTCATGTAAATGAAGATAATTATTTGATATTGAATTATTTAAACTAAAGAAAAAAACACTAAAAAAACAAAAAAATGGCAGAAGGAGAAAAAATAGTCCGGGTGAATATCGAGAATCAGATGAAAACCGCCTATATCGACTATTCAATGTCGGTGATTGTGGCGCGTGCACTGCCGGACGCAAGGGATGGTATGAAACCGGTCCATAGAAGAATATTATACGCAATGTGGGACATGGGTATTGTCGCTGGCAAGCCCTACAAGAAATCCGCGAGAATCGTGGGTGAGGTGCTGGGTAAGTACCACCCGCATGGCGATACTGCTGTTTATGATGCTATGGTGCGTATGGCCCAGCCGTGGTCACTGCGCTACCCGTTCGTGGATGGCCAGGGTAACTTCGGCTCCGTCGATGGCGATAGTCCCGCTGCTATGCGTTATACCGAGGCCCGCCTTCGCAAAATCGCTGAGGAAATGCTGGCGGATATCGAGAAAGATACCGTGGATATGAGCCTTAACTTTGATGACTCACTGGAAGAACCGACCGTGTTGCCGGCTAAGATTCCTTCACTGCTGGTCAATGGTTCGTCAGGTATCGCTGTAGGTATGGCTACCAACATGCCGCCTCACAACTTGTCGGAGGTTTGCGATGGCATCGCCGCCTATATCGACAATCCTGAAATTACAGTTCCAGAGTTGATGCAGTATATCAAAGCTCCAGATTTCCCAAGTGGCTGTACCATTTATGGTTACGATGGCGTGAAAGAAGCTTTCGAAACTGGCCGTGGCCGTGTGGTGATGCGTGGCGATGCGGAAATCGAGGAACATGAAGGTAAAACCAGAATTATTGTCACCTCTTTGCCTTACCTGACCAATCCTTCGGAAATGATTAAGCGTACCGCTGAATTGGTGAAAGAAGGCAAGATTGAGGGTATTACCAATATCGAAAACCTGACCAACAAGCGTAACGGTACCCGCATCGTTTACGATCTGAAACGTGAGGCTGTGGCCAATGTGGTGCTGAACAAACTGTATCAATATACTTCCCTCCAGGCTTCCTTCAGCGTGAACAATGTGGCCTTGGTCAATGGTCGTCCTATGACGCTGAACCTCAAGGATCTGATTGCTGAGTATGTGAAACATCGTCACTCCGTGGTGCTGCGCCGCGCCCAATTCGACCTGAAGAAGGCAGAAGCCCGTGCCCATATCCTCGAAGGCTTGCTGAAAGCTCTGGATATCATCGATGAGATTATTGCGCTAATCCGTGCTTCCAAAACCGTGGATGAGGCTCGCAGCGGTTTGATGACTCAATATGGCTTTACCGAAATCCAGGCATCCGCTATCGTGGAAATGCGTCTCCGCCAGCTGACCGGTCTGGAACGCGACAAACTCCAGAATGAGTATGATGAGCTGATGAAGCAGATTGAATATCTCCGCAGCTTGATTGCTGACGAACATTTGCGTATGCAGGTGGTGAAACAGGAAATCCTGGAAATCAAAGCCAAATATGGTGATGAGCGTCTGTCAAGAGTAGAATATACCGCTTCCTCTGACTTCAGAATCGAGGATAATTTTGCTGACTCAGAAGTGGTTATCACGATTTCTCACTTAGGTTACATCAAACGTACCTTGTTGAGCGAATACCGTGCCCAGAATCGCGGTGGTCGTGGCTCCAAGGGCAGCAGCTCTCGCGAGGAAGATTTCATCGAACAATTGTATATCGCTACCAACCATAACTACCTGCTCTTCTTCACAGAGAAGGGTAAGTGCTTCTGGTTGAGAGTATTCGAGATACCTGAGGGCACCAAAACCTCCAAGGGCCGTGCAATTCAGAACTTGATTAACATCGAAAGCGATGACAAGATCAAGGCCGTTATCAATGTGAAGGACTTGACGGATGAGAATTATATCAACAACAATTACATCATCCTCTGCTCTGAAAAGGGTATCATCAAGAAGACTTCATTGGAGGCATATTCTCGTCCCAGAACCAATGGTATCATCGCTATTTCGGTGCGTGAAGGCGACCACCTGCTGGATGCCTGCTTGACCAATGGTAGCAACGAGGTGATGTTGGCTCTGCAATCCGGTAAGGCTGTCCGCTTCAACGAGCAAACTGTCCGTCCGATGGGACGTAACGCTTCGGGTGTGAAGGGTGCAACTTTGGCCAACGAAGATGACCGTGTGGTGGGTATCATTTGTTTGGATGAACCCGAGTGCAATGTGATGGTGGTGTCTGAAAATGGTTACGGAAAACGCTCTGTGGTAGATGATTACCGTATCACCAACCGTGGTGGTAAGGGTGTGAAGACCATCAATATCACCGAAAAGACCGGTGGCCTGATTGCCATCAAGAAGGTGACGGATGATGATGACTTGATGATTATCAACAAGTCGGGTATCGCTATCCGTTTGCATGTGGACACTATCCGTGTGTTAGGCCGTGCTACTCAGGGTGTTCGCTTGATAAACTTGGGTGCCAAGGATGCCATCGCCGCCGTTTCTCGCGTGCCTCGTGCCGATGATGAAGAAGAGGAAGGCCTCGAAGGTGCTCCCGCCGAAGGAACTCCCGTTGAGGGTGCCGAGGGTGAGGTGATTAATCCTGAAGCCGAAAATGCAGTCGAAGAAACTGAAGAAACCAACCCGAACGAATAACAATGTAGAGACGTGGCATGCCGCGTCTCCACATCAAATCAATATCAACGATATGAACGCTAAAACCTTTTTAACCTTGCTGTTCCTCTCTGTGGCTCTGTTGCTTAACGCTCAGAAGGCCTCGTTGAACAATGCCTACAATCATTTCTATGAGAAGAATTTTGAAAAGGCAAAAGAGGCGATAGACCTTTGTGTTCAGAATGAAAAGCTGGCAGAGAAAGCACAGACTTGGCTGTACAAGGGCAATATTTATTTCTATCTGGCGAATCAGGAATATATGGCCAAGCAGAATGACAATAAGGCTGTCGTCAAGTTTCCTGACGCACCTGTTGAAGCTTACGACGCTTTTGTGAAAGCCAAGGAGTTGAACAAAAATGTGGAAGGCTTCGAGATGCTGTCGCCGGATGAGGCATTGCCAAAATTGTATTCGCTCTTGTTGGTGCGTGGCGTGGACCAGCTGATTGCCAATGACTTCGCAGCAGGAAAGGCCACGCTGGAGAAGGCTATTGCCAGCTATGAGATGAAGAATCCCCCCGAATATCCGTTAAGTGGTGAGCTGTATTACTATTACGCTGTCGCTTTGGAGAATGTGAATCAGCCTCAGCAGGCAATTGTATATTATGAGAAGGCTGTCAAGGATGGTTCTACCAATCCGAATGTGCTGGTCAGACTGATAGAACAGTACAAACAGGCTGGCGACAAGGCAAAAGTAAAAGGAATGCTGGATCAGGCATTGTCGAAGAATCCCAATGATCCCAATGTGTTAGTAGCTCAGGTGGATTACTATTACTGGATTAATGATTCGGTGAAAGCCCGCCAGTTATTGCAAAATCTGCCTGCTTCTGTCTATAGTAATGCGGATGCTACCGTCAATATCGCTAATTTCTATATCAGAGAGAAAAATTATGCTGAAGCGGAAACCTTGCTGAGAAAAGCCTATCGCTTAAACTCTGACAGCTATGTGGTGGTCTATAATTTAGGAGTTTGCACATATTACCTCTTTAATGAAAATGATATGAAAGCGAATGAATTGAAAGTGGCAGGTTCCAATAGCCAGGCGGCGGTTTACCAGACCAAGGCCAACAATTATCTGGATGAGGCAGAGAGGTTCTTTGAGGCAGCTTTGAAATATGATGCGAATGATTTGAATGTGTTGACGGCGATGAAGCAGATATATGCCAGAAAGCAATCCCCAAAATATGATGAAATAGTCAAGAAAATCAAAGAATTAGAAAAATAATAACCCTAAAAACAAAAGAGAGATGAAAAAGTTATTTGTTTTAGCCTTAATGGCTATAATGGCAATCGGAAGCGCATACTCACAGAGCTTGGAGGATGTGTGGATGAACCTTCGTAACAAACAAATCGGCAAGGCTCGTAAAGTTATGGATGCCGCTATGGTAGGCAATGAACAGAACGCCCAAGCTTGGCTGATGAAAGGTAATACCTATCTGCAGGTTTATCAGCAGGATCAGGAGAGAATCAAAAAAGACCCCGCATACGTGAGCAGAACTCCCGATGCAATTATCATTGCCAATGAAGCTTTCTATCAGGCTATTTCACTGGATGGTAATATTGTGCCGATGACAGGTATGCTCGGACCTATCGAAGGACAGGCTCTGTGCGCTGACCCGGTATATACAATGGCACAGAAAGCTGCCGAAGCCGGTGACATTGAAAACGCTATCAAGTATTATAATTTGGCTGCCAGAGATTTCAAGGCCGCAAAGTCCAATCTAAATGCTGGTATCACTTATTATGAAGTGGCTCAACTGTATAAGCATACAGGAGACAAAGCCAATTATAAGACTATGTTGAACGAGGTGGTGAAATTGAAATACCCTGGTTCGGAAGCTTATCTGGATTTGTATGATTTATACAAAGAAGAGAAAGATACCGTGAATTGCGGAAAGATATTGAAAACCGCTATCAAGAATGTTCCGGAAGACAAACGTGCTGATATCGAGGCTGCTGAATTGGATTATTTCGCTATGACTGGTCAGATTGACAAGCTGAATGCCACTTGCGACGAAATGGCTGCCAAGTATGAGAAATCAGCTCCTGTGTTGGCCTTGATCGCTAACCACTTGGTAAACAACGCTCAGTATGAGAAAGCGGAAAGTGTTATCAACAAGGGTTTGGCTATTGATCCCAACAATGCTGACTTGAACTTCCAGATGGCAACCCGCTACTTCTTTGAGGCTATTGCTAATCAGGAATTGCAGGACCAGACCATGAAGTCAAAGGAAGGCAGCTATATGGAGCGTGCCGAGAAGGTGAACGCATTGAAAGAGGTTCAGAAAGGTATTCTGCAGAACGCTCACACTTGGTCAGAAAAAGCATATAACCTTAATCCTAACGATGTCAACAACAATGTGATGTTGCAGCAGATCAAGGTGAAGCTTTTACTTCCGGTTCCCGAAGAGCTGAAAGCCAAGGTTGATTCATACAGACATTAAAAAAAAAAGGAGTCGCAAGACTCCTTTTTTTTTAGGTAGTAGGTAGCAGGTAGTAGGTAGCAGGTAGTAGGTAGCAGGTAGTAGGTAGCAGGTAGTAGGTAGCAGGTAGTAGGTAGTAGGTAGTAGGTAGGACTGTCATATCATGGCAGCCGTAATGGGGACGCGATTTGTTGTGTCCGTTTTTTATCTATTGTTTATTGTGGAAGGGTATAATATGATTCCTTACCACGATATACAAGGTGATATTGGTTGGTTTCCAAAATTTCGGCTCGTAATGAGAGGTCTTCGTAAGACTTTTTCGAGACGATGATGTCCACTACTCCGGACTCGAACAAACAATTGTCACTTATCCGTTGGCACAAAGGCGTTACTATCTCGTAGTGCATGGTGACAGGACTTTGAACATGGTGATAGTTGTCGTAATATGCAGAGCCGTCAAAGAGGAAAACCCCGCTGCCAGACAAAGTGAAATTGGTGTTGAACAGACTTACAGGAATTTCGTTGTCGGGAACAGTAATGATCCAGTCGGTGGTGCTGCCCGAGCAGGTGACACTGTCAAGCTTTACAGCCCATTTGCCAATGCCTTGCCTGCTGATGTTCAGACGGGTGTGGTTATAACTGCCTAAAAATACAGGTCTGATACCGTCAGCGTAATATTGGTCATAATTCGAATATCTGGTAATCAGCCAGTTGGCGTCATCCTCGTCAATGGTTTTGCCGCCGGTGTTGATGAGTAGCAGCTGTTGTGTCCCACGATAAATACCGTACTCGTTGCCGCCTTCGTGGCGGATGCGTGTGTCGGGGAAATAAATGTCTTCAATAAGGCTTCTGGTATTATCATCGCCATTGATCCAGGCGTTGCTTATAAAGGCCATATTAACCGTCTCATTAAGGACAGCTTGGGTGGAATTTTTCCATGAGTTGAAAATGTCGTTTCCGTTATCTGCATGCATGCCATGCTTCCAACATCCGCTACATATAACTGCACAAAGACTTAATATAAAAAGTGATTTTTTCATGATTTCTATATTTTTTGTTGGCGAAGTGAAATTTTATTCGTTGATTTTGGCTTTTTTGTTGAATTTGTACCCGAAGCCGGCTTTGATAAAGCCTTGGCAACCTATGCCGAGTTCAGTGAAACCATACCAGTTTTTTCCAACTTGAATGCCCACTGCGGTTAGCTGTCCGGCACCGTCAACCAGTATGTTTTTGAATATTTTGGATCTGCCGTTATGCTCATAGTCCGTGTTGAAATTCTCTTTATAGCCTATGATGCAGCCTAACGATATTCCGGAATACATCGTGACATACTTCGTGTTGAGCCACGAGAAACGCACGGAGGGCATGATGGACAAGTAATGATTGGAGGTGCGAGCCAACACATCGTGTGTGTCATAATCCTCCCAGCGACTGAAACTGGCGTTATAGGAAATAGCCCCGCCGAACCAGAACCATTTTGCAAAACGGTAGCGATACTCGAAATTGATGGTGGGGATGGCTATGGTCAATGCGTTGTAAGTGTTGTTGAACCAGTCGTCAGCGGTGCTGTTGACTCCCCATGAAAACTTATGGTCATGATTCATGATTAATGCGGGGTCACCGATGCCGAATTGCAGGTCATGCCTCGGCAATGTCAACTTCCACGACGGATCTTCCTTCTGAGCATGCAGGGAAAACGCGAGTCCAATGGTCAAAAATAAAAACAAGATTCTTTTCAGATTTCTCATAATTAATTGATTTGTAAAAATTTAAAATATAATATTGGTGAATATGCGTTTATAACGAATATTCTGTGTGAATATTGTTTTATTGAAAAATAATGTTGAATTTTGAACTTTGAATTCTGAATTCTTAACTTTCAACTTTCAGTTTTCAGTTTTCAGTTTTCAGTTCTCTCCATCTTCTCCTCCACCTGTTTCGCGGTTTCGTCCAGGGCGGCATGGTGGCCGCTGACGGCGGCAAAGGGGGCAAACTGCGCCGCACGACTCATCATCGACATGGGCGGATGGTGCTTCGACACATGGTGCGGCAGGTTGATGATGTCGTCGTAATTGTCGTTCAAATCCGTTGGTTTCATGTTTAGTGTCCTCTCACTTTTTGTGGTATTGTTCGGTGATAGCGTTTTTTTGTGAAGTTCAATCTGCACGAAATGGGCTTATGCTTTGTGTCCTCCTATTTGCTCGTTGCGCTGCTTGGCAGTGGCGCCTTCCTCGAAGTTGAGGCCCCGCAGGATGGCATTCTTGCCGAAGCGTTTCTTGATGGCTAACTGTACCTCCTGAATCTTCCGCTCTTTCTGGCGGGCGGCAGCCTCTTCCTGTTTTTCTTTCTCGATGGCCTCGTAATCGGCAAAGAGGTCAAGTTGCTCCGTGGTGGCTTTGTTTTTGAGTTCTTCCTCGCTGATGACATGGTTGGCGCTGATGTTCATCCGGCGGATAAGCAGGTCGGGATTGACAATGCGGTCGAAAAGCTCAGTGACTGCCTCAATGATGAGCTTGGTGGAAGAAGTGTGCGTTTTGAGGTTGATGGAGCCATGGGCAGGTTTGGGTACGGGCCGGCCGTAGTGATCCACGGCCACCTCGCCTTTGTATTTGCTTTTGACAGAGGGTTTTGTCAAACTCTCTACGTCATAACCTACATAAACGACCAATTGGTCGGTGACCAATTGGTGCGCAACGAGGCGCAGAGCCATGGCCTCTGCCATCTCCTGAATCACTACACGAGCCTTTTTGACCGTATAGGCACAAGTCAGCACTTGTCCGTTGCTGAAGGAGTTGTTTTCGGGTCGGTAGGCTTTTACATAGTCGATGGTGCAGGGCTCCCAGCCCCAGGCATGGTCAATCAGCAGCTCAGCATTGATGCCGAACTCCTTGTATAGAAACTCCTCGTTTTGCAGCGAGCAACGGGCGAGTTTGCCCATGGTGTCGATGCCATAAAAGGCTAAGCGCTGGGCGATGCCGCGGCCCACCCGCCAGAAGTCAGTAAGCGGGCGGTGGTTCCACAGTTGTCGGCGGTACGAAATCTCATCTAACTCGGCGATGCGCACCCCGTCTTGGTCGGCGGGGCATTTCTTGGCCATGATGTCCATGGCAATCTTGCAGAGATACATGTTGGTGCCGATGCCCGCCGTGGCGGTAATGCCCGTCTGCCTCAGCACATCCTTGATGATGGTCATGGCTAATTCATGGGCGGTTTTCTTGTAGCTTTTCAAGTAGTCGGTCACATCCATGAACACCTCGTCAATGGAATACACATGGATATCGTCGGGGGAGATGTATTTCAGGTAAATCTCATAAATCTTGGCACTGCAGGCGATGTAGTGTGCCATGCGGGGTGGGGCGGCAATGTAGTCCACGGCCCAGTCGGGATGAGCTTTGAGTTCAGGGTCGGAGCTGGACTTGCCGGTCAGACGTTTTTGTGGGCTCTGCAGTCGTCGCTCATTATTGACCTCCCGCAAGCGCTGCACTACCTCGAACAGCCGCGCGCGTCCGCCGATGCCGTAGGCTTTCAGCGAGGGGGAGACCGCCAGACAGATGGTCTTCTCGGTACGGCTGGCGTCGGCCACCACCAGATTGGTCGTGAGCGGGTCCAAGCCCCGCTCCACGCACTCCACCGAGGCGTAAAACGACTTCAAGTCGATGGCGATGTAGGTCCGTTCCTTGTTTTTTTTCATCTGAAAAAGAATGAGTTGGCTTTTGTTTCTTCTTTTTGCAAAGATACAGTTTTTTCTTCATACTTTCCAAAGATGGAAAGTATGCAAAGATCTTTGCCGACATGAATGCCACCCGCTCTGTCCGCCCTCTGACAGCGGCGGCGAAAGTAAACTGGACGCTAATGCGCTTTCGCACGCCGCTGTACGAGGCCGTTCATTCACACCGCTTCCGCATCGCATGTCGGCATGGCCTACGCACGGAAGTACATTGTCCGCAATATGACGGCATCGGAGATGCCGCATCTCAATAACTCCAGACGGCAGTCTGGGGTGGAAGCGGAACTGGTGCCTCTTTGCCGCGGTGCGCTCTGAACCTGCACTGCGGCACTGAACTGGCACACCGCGGAAGTGAGAACTCACAGCAGATGTGAAAAAATCATGCTATAACCGTATGCAAAGTAATTAGAAGTTGCCATGATTTGAAAATTTCACTATTTTTGCACTTATGAAAAAGATACTCTTTTTTAGTTTGATATGCCTGATGGCATTGTCTGTAAATGCGCAATGGGTGGACTTAGGTCTTCCAAGTGGAACCTTGTGGAAGGATAAAAATGAGAAAAGGGAATTCTATACTTACAAACAAGCTGTCAATAAGTTCGGAAAGCGTTTGCCTACAAAAGAACAGTTGGAAGAATTGGTCACCAAATGCCAGTGGACATGGATGGGTTGTGGTTATAAGGTAGTTGGTCCCAATGGACAATCCATTTATCTGCCCGCCGCGGGCTACCGCAGTTGCGATGGTGGTGTTAACTACGTGAACTCATACGGTGACTATTGGTCATCTACACTCTTTTCAGGCTTTGCGTGGCGACTCTTCTTCTTTTCGGGCGGTGCAGTGCACATGAACAACAGCGACCAATGCTACGGACGATCCGTTCGCCTTGTCAAGAATATGGCTTGTGCACGCAAGAGCGCAGGCAGGAATTGAAATTACTTAATAATCTCTTCTTCCGTCAGACCAGTGGTTAGGGTGATGGTTGCCATGTCAATGCCGGCTTTCAGCATTTTAACAGCTATTTGGAGTTTGGCCTCGGTAATTCCCTCTACTTTCCCTTTGGCAATACCTTCTGAGATTCCCTCCTCCTTTCCCTCTGCCCATCCCTCAGCCTTTCCTTCTGCTCTTCCTTCCGCTTTTGCCAGTCTGCGATGGTAGTCCAAGGCGTCCTTCACATCGTCGTATTCCAAAATGCTTTTTTCATATTCCTTTTTTTCCATGTCGCTCAATTTTGATATTTTGCAATCCTCGTACAGCTCATGGAAAATCTTGTCCTCGGTTGGAATGTCCGTATCTGTCATCCTCCACATGTTCTTGATAGCATAGCACCATTTCTTTCTCTCGTCAGTGAGCTGCCCGAAATTTATTTTCGCTGCAAATTTAGTTAAATCTACCAAAATAAAGGTTACTTTTTCTGAAAAAATTTTGTTTTCATCATCTTTTAGGGTGACATGCATCATGAAATCGTTCTTGCCTTTCAGTTCCGGAATTTCAAAATCGACAAGAATGATGGAGATGACAGTGGGTGTCGTGTGCCCCGAAGCACCAAACCATCTCACCGCGGAACGGACTCGTCATGGCCAATGCAAAAAAAAAAAAAACTTGCGGCAACCGTGTAAATTTATTGTGTGTGTTTGTGGTATTCCAAAAATTTCATGTAAATTTGCATCCTCATTATTATAGGAAATCAAATTTTATACCTATGAAAAAGATATTTATCGCTATCGCTTTGGTCGCACTGATTTGTGCCTGTACCAAAAAACAAGAACAAAAAGACACGAAAGTCATCGGAAAACCGAATGTTGAAGTGAAAGACGGCCGCTTCACGCCCGAAGTGATGTGGTCGCTGGGCAAAATGGGTGAGAAAACCGTATCACCCGACGGAAAGCAGATTGCCTATACGGTCACCTATTACGATATGGCCGAAAACAAAGGCAATGCTGAGATATACCTGCTTCCGACGGATGAAGGAGAGGCTGTGCAATTGACCACCACTGCCCAGAGCGAGTTCAACCTCGTTTGGCAGGATGACCATACGCTGCTGTTCTGCCGTGACAATGAAATCCGTTCCATGGATGTGAAAACCAAAGTGGAAAAGACCATCGGTACTTTCGAAAATGGTTTGGAAGGCTTCAAGCTGGCTCCCGATGGCAAATCCATCGTGTATATCACTACTATTCCTGTAAAACGTCCGGAACATCTGCAAAAATTGTATGAAGGACTGGATAAAACGACAGGTCGTATCAATGAGGATCTGATGTACCGCCACTGGGACAACTGGGTGGATGAGATTCCGCAGATTTTCCTCGCCAAATTTGACGGCGGAAAAGTGGATGTTAAACATTCTGTGGCCATCATCGACAGCACTTTCGAATGCCCGATGCGTCCCTGGGGTGGGGTAGAACAGTACAACTACAGCCCCGACAGCAAAACCATCGCCTATACCTGCCGCAAAAAAACGGGTTACGACTATGCACATTCTACCAATAGCGATATCTATCTGTATGATATTGAGAATGGTACAACAAAAAATCTTTGTCCTGATAATATGGGATACGACCAAAATCCTGTATTTAGTCACGATGGAAAATATATCGCTTGGGAGAGCATGGAGCGTGATGGCTACGAGAGCGACCTGATTCGTCTGATGGTGATGGACCTCACTACGGGTGAGCGCACCAACATGTCGGAGAACTTCGACTATTATTTCACAGGCATCAGCTGGACCGACGACGACAAGGAAATTTTAGGTGTCGTCTATTATCGTGGTACCGACCAGATTTTCGCTTGCAACCGCGAAACCAAAGAGTTCCGTCAGATTTCTTACGGTTATCACGATGTGCATAGTTTCGAATTGGCAGATGGTAAACTCTATGCCGATCAGGTGTCTATGCAGTATCCTTCGGAGATTTACGTTTACAATCTGACTGACGACAAGGGTGAGGGAAAGAAACTTTCCGCTATCAATGATGATATCCTTTCCCAGGTGCGTATGGGCAAGGTGGAAGAACACTGGATCAAGACGGTGGATGGTCAGGATATGCTCACTTGGTTGATCTACCCATACGATTATGACAGCACTAAAATTTATCCCGCATTGCTGTACTGCGAAGGTGGCCCGCAATCAGAGGTGGGTCAGTTCTGGAGTACCCGTTGGAACTTCATGGTGATGAGTGGTGGAGGCTATTTCATTATCGCTCCCAACCGTCGTGGTACCGTGGGCTTTGGCCAAGCTTGGACAGAGGAAATCAGCGGCGATTATGGCGGACTCTGTATGCAGGACTATATGACTGCAGCTGACTATTTTACCGATAATGTGAAACAGATTGACAAAGAACGTTTGGGCGCTTGTGGTGCCAGCTTCGGCGGTTACAGCGTTTATTGGTTAGCCGGTCACAATCACGATGTGAAAGGTTATAATGACGGAAGAAGATTCAAAGCTTTGCTGGCTCATAACGGCATGTTCAACTTTGAGCAGCAATACCTTGAAACTGAGGAAATGTGGTTTGACAATTGGGATATCGGTGGTCCTTACTGGGACTGGAACAACCCGCAGGTGAAGAAGAGTTATGCCAACTCACCGCACTTGTTTGTGGACAAATGGAATGCTCCGATTTGTGTGATTCATAGCGAGTTCGACTTCCGCATTGTGGCCTCCGAAGGTATGGCTGCTTACAATGCTGCGCAAATGCGCCACATTCCGAGCCGTTACCTCTACTTCCCCGACGAAACCCACTGGGTGCTGAGACCGCAGAACAGTCTGCTCTGGCACCGCAACTTCCTCGATTGGTTCGACACGAATTTGAAGTAGAGCATGAATAATATTGCGAGATAATATATTGATTCTATGATAACATGTAGGGTTCTCGCATGGCGATAGCCCTACTTTTTTTAACTATCATATTATGAAACAATTAATCGCCACTGTTGTGCTGCTGTTAAGTTTATTTGGCGTTGTGGGACAAGGTCAAGGAGGGCGGAATATGTGGAAAAACACGTCTCGGGACTATAAGTCAAGTTTACATTTCGATGCGTTCGACGCTTCTTTTGCCGTCTCTCCCTCGGGTGAGATCTGGTTGAGCAACAACTATAGTCTATGGCATACACACGGAATGTCTTCTGTTTGGAAAAAAGTGCCTCATCCTTATAGTATTGCGGTGGATTTCAGCTATGTGGTGTGCCCGGATACCAATACGGTGCTTGTTTTTGGCAGAATGTTTGATCCATCTGATTCAACATCCCGATACAACAAGTACATGCGCTCCACCAATGGAGGCAAAAACTGGGATTTCCTGTCTATGCCACAAAGAATGAAACGGGACAAAATATGGGTTGAAAGTCGTGCTGGCGGGAAGGTTTGGCTAAGAGTTGACAGCATTTTATATTATTCCATAGATAAAGGCCTTCATTTTAGGGAGCTTACAGCGATACCCTATCTATCTTCTTTAAAATTCGACATGGATAATAATGGGCTTTGCGGTGTGGGGAAGCGCGATATGAAGGATCCCTCTGGTAAGACAAGGGATGAAATACTGATTACCAAGGACAACTGGAAGCATTACGAGGCGGTGCCAACGCCCTGTGAACAGCATCCGGAAATCAAGCAACGTTCCTATTTCTTCGAATTTGCGATTTGTCGCTCTATACTTGTTGTAGAGCAGTCTGACAAGTATTTCTGGACTTCCATCGATACCATCTGTTGGAAGGAAATACCGCTTGATATCCGCGATTTTATTGTGGACCGCGAAAGTAATGAATGGGTAATCGTCACATGGGGAAATTCCTTGTTGCGTAGCTCCAACATGCTTACTTTCGATACCGTGAACACGGGTGGTCCTTGCTATTTTGCAAAGATAAAATATGCTGACCGTCAGTCAGTTTATGGTATGTCGTATAACGCTCATAAGATGAGGTTTCTTCGAAGCAAAATTGACACTCTTTACCGTTTTTCAACGGATGGGTTGACCTCTTGCGGACTCTATACCGAAGATGTGGCGCTTGGACCCCATCGTGAATACTCCATTAGCCAAAAGGACGGTCGTGCGGAACAGGAGCTTGTGGCGAACAATACTCGTGTGGCCTTGGCAAATGCCGATGAACTTATCTTTTATGATAAAAGTGAGCAGAAATGGTATAGGCATTTGAAGACAGCTTTCCCTATCAAAAATGTGCAGGTCTGTAGAGGAGAATTTGCTGGAAATTTACTGCTTTCCGATGGCGCTCGCCTATACCTCGTGCCAATGGATACTGCGGTAATCACTCCATTCCGCTATGAGCGTCCATTGGAGGATTTTCTTAAAAGTCCAGTTCTGTCTGTAAACATTGTTTACAAGTTTTTCCCTTGTGATGGACGACGCTATGAGGAGAATGTCTTATATTGTCTTGATGGCAATTCTTTTGTCGTCAAGAAATTGTCGTTGCGAAAAAAACAGAATGATTTCGTCAAAAACATTCCGGTCCAACAGCTCTATAAACAATTAGAGGCGCTCAATGTCGGTTATGATGCATCCGTGAAGGTTGCTGACATTGGATTTACACAAGCAGATTACGATTCTCTCAGGCGTTTTCTGTTTTCAAACTCAAGGGGAATTTTTGATTATTTAGGTGATAGCATTACGGTTGAGCGAATTTTGGGTGTTTTACCCCAGCTTGGTGATAGTGTTTGGACGGACATCGTAAAAACATACTGGGATGGTGGTTGTACCAGTTATAGCACCTTGGAAATCACCTTCCAAAATCAGAAAGGCAAGACACTTGTCATTAGCAACACAGACAATGCATGTGGTTATGGATATTTCCCATACAAGACTCCATTCCAAGTTCAATGTGGAGGATATACATTCCCAGGCACGAGCCTGCCATTCATGCAGTTTGTCAGAGAAATTATGCCTCCTGCTATGGTAATGCTTAATTTTTCACATTTCAGTTTGCTGTTGAAAGCCTGTCGCTATGTGCTGTGGAATAGGGAAAAGTTTGGAATCTGATGGTCTGTAGAAGTCGTCAGGCTTTTGATACAAAAGAGCTCTTTTCGGTTTATTCTTCGACGGTATATTTGTTGAAGTACAGATTGCTTTTTCCTACACCAGTAGTGTAGAAATCGTTGTCATCTGTAAACACGACAGAGTAGAAATGTTGTGTGGCATCTCTCAATACCCTCTGTGTTATTTCTTGTTGGGGTGTGAGACGCATCACGACTGTTTCCATATCTTTTGGAAAGGTCAAAGTATTTACAGCACAAATTACATCCTTGCCGGGATAAGGGATATTTTTCACATCATCATTAAAGACAAAGTACATGTCGTTTTGGTTGGCAAAAGCCGAATAAGAGATGTTCATGGGTGTCCAGTCGCCAATAATATTGAAAGGTGCACCTGCTGATTGTTGTTTCTCAATCATGGAAAATAAGGAAGTACCATCGGTCAATAAGGTTGAAACCAGTATGTTCTTGGTAAGGAATTGGTAACTGTAGCTGTTCATATTGGGGTCGTAAATGGCTTTTACGAAGCGATGCTCGCCACAGAGTACTAGACTTCCATTTTCAAGTTCGTAAATATTATCTGCACTAATGGAGTATTGTTGGTTGCCTAAAACGTTTGCGAACCTGGCCCAAGCATTTTTCTCTACATAATTGTTGCTGAAACTAAAATTTTTCACATCGGAAATGGATTCAGTTTGGGTATCGAATTGATAGAAATAATATCCGTTGGAATTGGCAGCAGTGTTGGTGTGTTTTTCTGTATAATAGCCTGCTACGACGATATTGCCATCGGAAAGGATTTTGGCTGTGAAGTTCTGCAGTGCTCCGAATTCGCAGGCTTCCAAATAAGAATCAGTGCCTTCTTCCTTGCATACATTCATCATGAATTCGACATTTGAGACACTTTCACCTTGAAGTCGGCAGGTGTATGCGGGAAGATAAATGGTGCCGTTATTGTCCACAAGGAGATTGCCAAGAGAAAAAGTTTTGCCGTTGAATTGTGGCGCAACAGGACCGCTCCAGACAAATTCCCCTTGATTGTTTACTACTGCGGCAAAAATGCTTTCCAATTGGCTGTTTTTTCCAGTAACCATCGTGAGAATTGCCAGCATTTTGCCGTCAGGAGATTTGGCTGTTTTGAAATCAGGCCAGTAACTTTTATTGGTAGTGGCGGATATAGTGTTGGCATCGTTAAAAGTGACGGTTTTGTCATTTTTATCAATGGTGGCAACGGTGAAGTTGACTTGGTCGCCTTTCTTATTGGCGTGACGGAATACTGCAATAATATTGTTGTCGTTGACAAATCCATCCAACAGAATGTGTGTTTTGGGAACCGTGACCTCTATGTCGGTGGATTGTAGTGAGGATTTGTCAATGATGTACAGATGGTCTGTATAACTTTTGGGTTGCATAGGATCTGAGGTACGTATGTATTGATACAGGTATGCATTGCTTTCATCTTGACCAATAGAAATACTGTGGACAAACCCCCTTCTGATCCATGTGTTGGAATAAGGCTTTGACAAACTTACACTTTGTGCCAAAAGATTGGCTGTGATAAGGATAAATAAAGTGAAAATAATAGTTTTTCTCATTTTGAATGAATTTAAGGGTTATTATTTTTGATTCTGTTCTTTTGTTGGCTCAGTATGCAGGGTGACGTGAGTCTCTGCTCCGAAGCGTTCTTTCAGTTTGCGTTCGATGTCGGAGGCGCGTTCGTGGGCAAGGTGTAACGGGAGCTCTCCGTCCATGCGGATGTGCGCTTCGATGGCAATGCGGTTGCCAATGCGTCTTGTTCTAAGGTTATGCGGCTCTGACACATCGGAAAAAGAAGTGATGATAGCTTCTATTTCGTGTTCGGTCTCTTCAGGGAGAGAGCATTCGGTGAGTTCGTTCATGCTGGTCTTGAGCAGGTCCCATGCCACTTTTACCAGCATGGCTCCTACCACGATGGAAGCCAGCGGGTCGAGTACTGTCCAGCGATCACCGAGCAGGATGGCTCCACCGATACCGATGGCGGCCCCCACAGACGACAACGCGTCGCTGCGGTGATGCCAGGCGTTGGCTACTACCACTTGCGAATCCAGTGCCCGTCCCTTCCGTACGGTATATTGGTACAGGATTTCTTTCACGAGGATGGAGATCAAGGCAGCCCACAAAGCGAGTTTGCCAGGAGCTTCCAGTTGCGCGCCGTTCAGCCAGTCGGCGAATTTTACAGCCCCAGACACAATGATGCCTGTGGCGGCGGCTACTAAGGCCATGCCGATGAAGAAGGTCGCCAAAGTCTCAAACTTGCCGTGGCCGTAGTCGTGCGACTTATCCTGTGGTTTGGAGCTGATATTGACGAAGATAAGCACGATGATGTCGGTGAGAAAGTCGGACAGCGAGTGCACCGCATCGGCAACCATGGCGGCACTATGACCGAGAATACCGGCCACAAACTTGAAGCTGAGCAAGGCGATATTGCCTGCTGTGCCAATCAGAGTTACCTTGTATAGTTCTTTTTCCCGTGACATTACCTTTTTTTGAAATAGTCGTTGTAGATTTTAATGCCGAAAACAATACAGCTGCAAGTGGCGGTGATGAGGTTGGTGATGAAGAGTGACCAGATGATATCAGGTTTATGCAGGATACCTTGCAGCATGAAGAAAATAGCGCCAACACCCATCATGAGAAAGGTCGGAAGGGCAATGTCATCGGTCTTTCTTGTGCGGATGGTGCGGATAGCTTGGGGAAGATAGCCCAAAATCATGCAGATACTGGCTATCATGCCACAGATTTCGTAGAAAGTGATATTTTCCATGGTCAGGAATGTGCTATTTGATGCTATTTTGCTTATTTTGTTGATCCTTTTACGGCTTTGGGTGTCCAGTTTTTGAAGAAACGCAGCACTTTCTCTTGGTTGTAGCCTTTGCCTTCTTCCAGAAAACTCGAATCTTGGATATGGAGCACCTTGCCTTTTTCGTCAAGAACGATGAAAACCGGATAGCCGAAGCGGGAAGGGTTACCCAGGCGTTGCAGCAGTTTGGTGTTCTGTTGAGCTTTCTCTTTGTCCGCTGTTACGCGTGGGTTGTAGTTCACATGAATATAAATGAAATTCTCGTCAATTACTTGGCTGATGGTGCTGTCTTTGGTCACAAAATCGGCGAAGAGCAGGCACCAGGGGCACCAGTTGCCTCCCAACTGGCAGACCACGAACTTGTCGGAGCTTTTGGCCTGGGCTATCGCATTGTCAATCTGCTCCAAGGGGTTAATCTCTTCATTATAAACCCTTTTTATATTGGACTGTGCCATTGCTGATAGTGACAGCATGATCCCTAATAAAGTGATGGTCAGTATTTTCTTCATGATAAGTGTATAAAATGTCTGCAAAGATACTTATTTTTTCGGAATTATCCTTTTATTCTTGTTGATTTTCACGGCTACCGCATATTTTTTTATACCTCTTTCTTTTGCGGCTTTTTATCAACTTTCTTTTACTGCCATAAAAGAAAGTTGCAAAGAAAAGTGGCTTTTTCGCCGACATGAATGCCACCCGCTCTGTCCACCTCCTTACAGCGGCGGCGAAAGTAAACTGGACGCTTACGCGCTTTCGCACGCCGCTGTACGAAGCTGGCCATTCACTCCGCTTCCGCACCGCATGTCGGCATTCCCTCCCGCAGCCGTTTATGGCCCGTATTGCCGCAATTGAACACTCCTTGTGTCAACCGCAGTGCACCATTAGTTTGTGCCGTGGCTAAAAAAATGCAGGCATATACCTGCGACATCATTGCCCCGAAGCACTAAACCAACCCACCGCGGAACGAATCCATCTTAGCCGATGCGGAAAATCATACTGTTGCCGTATAATGTCAACAAAACTATAAGAAATAGTTCCTAAAAAAAGATGTGTCATTACGTGTGATATTGAAATGTTTTTGTATTTTTGCAACGTTAAAAACTAATGATACTAAAACGTTAAAAACTAATAATAGTAATACAATAAAAACTAATAAAAGAAAAATATTGTCCAGCAATTGCAAGAAAATATCAACCAATAACCTTTGGAAAGTACAAACTAATAGTTACAAAATAATATAAACCACTCGTTACAAGACAGCACAAACTAATAAAAAAAGGACAACATAAACTAATAGAAGGAGCAGGAAATATCATGGCAACAATACAGGAAAAATTAGCAGAGTCGCTGGAGGCGCTGAAGGAGTATCAGGATGCCCATGGGGACAATTTGGTGATTCATGGAGCGGATACATTAGGACGGACACACACGGAGCGGTTGGTGAACAATGGGTATCTGCAAATGGTCATCAAAGGATGGTATATTCCGTCGTCGCCTGGGAGTGAGGGTGATTCCACAGTATGGTATGTGTCGTACTGGAGCTTCATTACGGCTTATTTAGACAATAGGTTCAATGGTAAATGGTGTCTTTCTCCAGAACTGTCACTTTATTTTTACAGTGGAAATACGGTGATCCCCAAGCAGTTGATAGTGCGTAGCGAGTCGGGGACAAACAACATCCTGCAAATGCCCTTTGGAACTTCACTTGTGGACATCAAGGCATCTTTGCCGCCGGAAGTGGAACGAGAACCTCGCTATGGGGTGCGTTTGTATCCGATGGAATATGCTTTGTTGATGGTGGGTCCCGATTATTATCGGCATGATGCGTTGGAGGCGAGAACCTGTCTGGCAAGTCTGAGGGAAATTTCACCACTTGTATCGGCGGCCATTGACGGAGGGCACACCACCCGGGCGGGGCGCGTGGCAGGAGCGTTGCGCTCCATCGGCCGGGAGGAGATGGCCGACGAGCTGTTGCGCATGATGCGCCAAGTGGGACATACGGTGACCGAAGAGAACCCGTTTGAGGAAGATGTACGGTTGGAGACATTCGCGGTATCGCCGCACGCATCGCGCATCCGACTGATGTGGATGCAGATGCGGGAGATGGTGTTGGCAAAATTAAAAGTGAAGCCTGTGCAACAGGATGCGGCATCAGTGTTGGCGATGATGGATGCTACGTATGTGAAAGACAGTTACAACTCTTTGTCGATAGAGGGATATAAGATTACGGAGGGGCTGTTGGAACGAGTTCGGAGTGGAAACTGGGATCCCGAGAAAGACGAGGCAGACAAGGAGCGCAGAAATGCGTTAGCCGCCCGTGGATATTATCAAGCATACGAGCTGCTGAAGCAGGGTGTGGCCGACTGCTTTTCTGGGCAGGCACCCGCACAATTGTACGTAAAAGGACATCAAGACTGGCACTTCCAGCTGTTTGAGCCGTGCATCCGTGCGGGCATCGTGAAGGCTTCGGATTTAGTAGGGTATCGCAGACATCAGGTGTACATCAAGAATTCCAAGCATACTCCGTTGAATCCGGATGCTTTGTTAGATGCGATGAGTGCTTTGTCGGATTTGATGATGGAAGAAGAAAATGCATTGGTACGCGCCATTTTAGGGCATTTCTTCTTTGTCTATATCCATCCCTACATGGATGGCAACGGCCGCACCGCTCGCTTCGTGATGAACAGTCAGCTCGTGACCGCCGGCTACCCCTGGGTGGTGATCCCCGTGGAGCGCCGGGAAGAGTACATGGCGGCATTAGAGCAGGCCAGTGTGGAGGGAAATATTGAGGCGTTTGTGCGGTTTATTGGGAGTCTGATGTGAGCGTGGCTTTCAGAAAGATAACTTTACTGAACGATTAAGTTGTTCTTTTGCTTAATGAAAAATACTTGATGGCAATAAAAGAACTGTTTGTCAGTGCAAATTTTTTATAAGAATAGTTTTCAAATCAAAATTAATAGGATAATGTCATCTTTGAATTACGACAATGCTAAAAAAATGTGGGATTCTTTCTGTGATGAGGTAAAGTACCAACATAGATTTTTCCCATCTCATATAGTTCTTAATAGGATTGACGAAATTGCAAGAAAGAATGAGATGGAGATAAAACCAGGATCAATTTTTTATCGGGCAAGGATTATTGATCATAATGCTGCTCTTACAGAACACATGGTAGCAAAATGTTTTGGTCCAAATTCTACAGAAGAAGATCATAAATGGTATCGAAACAAGGCGAACAAGTTCAGAGGATTGTGTAAAGAAGGTTCTTATGTTCCACCGAATTCAGCATTGATAAGAGAAGGACGCTCAAATCCTAAATTCATTCGATACTTGTATATGGCAGAGAGTCCCACAACAGCCGTTTTTGAAGTTCGCCCCCTTTTGTATAGTGCGATTAATGTGGCTGGAATTGAGGTAAAGGAGTTGCTGAAAATCACGAATTTGGCGGTAGATATAGGTTGGGGCTCCGAAGAACAAAGAAGTGTGGATGAATGGTTATTGAGTTTCGTACAATCGGCCTTTTCTTCTCCAACAAACAACCCCGATAACTATATTCATTCACAAGTTATTGCTGAATTCTGTAGGCTCATAGGATTTGATGGAATTCGATATGGTAGTTCTTTGCATAGAGGCGGTTTTAATTTAACTATCTTTGATGTTTCTAAATGTGAGGCCGTGTTTTCTACAGACCTCAGATTGGAAAACATAAAGATAAGTCTACGACCAGCGATTGGCGCGGAAAATATAGATGGTCGATTTGAATACATAAAGGACAATGTTCCTATGAAGTTGGATAAGAATAGTGGTTTATTAGTGGAAATATAATTGACATTTATCCTTGAATTTACTAAATGAAGCAGGGCTCCTCTTTATGGTTTAATAAAATAATTTGACTCATGAACAATGAAGAATATTTGGAAATATTGAACAATCCAGACAGTTGGTTTGAACAGGCATTTGCCCAAAAGATGGTCGCAGATAAACTTCTTGTGAATGTCATCATGAACAAGGAGTTTCTTGAAAGCATAACTGACGACCATAACATCTCCAAATTCACTATTTTGTGGGCAAATGCAATGTTCCATTATGCTATTGGAATTGAAAATGGATTGAAAGGAGTAATTATAAAAAAACATCCTGAGTTGATTAACTTTGAAATATCTGAGGATGGGGTCACCCTGAAAGATATTGGCGGAAAAGCCAGCACGAATCATGACCTTTACTCTTTAGCCAATCGCGCTGGAATATTGGACAGTAGTCTTCACTTGTTTAAGTCTGATTTTGACAGAAAACTAATCAAAAATGTATTGCAAAGTTTAACCGATATGATTAGATGGGCGGCAAGATACCCAGTGCCGAAGAGACTGTCTAGTGTGTTTCATGTTGATAACAACGTACCTCTTATTTGTGTATATGGATTTCACTTTTTGGATGTGATTGATCCTGTTTATGATTATTTTAAAAGTTTACAAAATTCAAACATTGATTTTGATGAGGATTATTTGGAAAGATTTCTAAATTTGGAGTTGCAGGATAAAGAACAGACGATATAAAATGCATATTTGTATTGTTGTAAGTTTATTATACAGATTCTATAACTTATCGTGGGTAAACGAGATTTTCATTTTTACCATCACTTCATTTTTGTCAAGTTTCTTTTGACGATTTTGAACACCCAACTTTAAAAAGTATTTACCTAATGAAAAAAATGTATTTTTGCAAAAAGTAAGTGATAAGATTTAAAGATCGAAATTTATAAACAATTATTTGGACTAAGAAATTCTTTGTCAGTAGAATAAATATTCCAATCGAAAAAAAGATGACAATGCCTGAAGAAAAAGACATAGTTCTAGAAATGGACCAAGATTATGAAAAACAAATCGACAGAGAAGAATCTCCTTTTGTTGAGTATGACATCACATCATACCCTGCAGATTATACACTTTCTGTCTTATGGCAAATGTTTAAAAATAATGACATAACCATTCCTTCCTTCCAGAGAGGATTTGTGTGGACGCAAAGACAAGCGTCAGCTTTGATAGAATCTTTTTTAATGGGGCTTCCTGTTCCTCCTATTTTTTTCTATATAGATACTGAAAACAAAAACTTAGTAATTGATGGTCAACAGCGTTTAATGAGTGTTTTTTATTACTTTGAAGGATATTTTGGAAAAGAAAATGAAAGGGGTAAACGTCAAACATTCCGTTTGTATGGGCTAAACAAAAAGAGTCCATATTACAACTTACGCTTTGAAGACTTGCAAGAACAAGATAAGCGTAAGTTGGAAATGACGGTTCTTAGAGTGATTAATATCCGCCAACTATCCCCGAAAAACGATGATTCATGTATGTATCATATATTTGAGCGATTAAACACGGGAGGGACCCCTCTTTCTTCACAAGAAATACGCAATTGTGTATATCGCGGAACCTTCTTGGATAAATTGATGGAACTCAATAGAAACCCTATGTGGAGGAACTTGTTGGGCAAACAATCAGTTGATAAACATTTAACTGATGTTGAATTAATGCTTAGAGTATTTGGGTTGCGATACATGTGTGGTGAATATGAAAAACCCATGAAAGAATTCCTTAATAAGGTTTCTGCTCGCTATAGAAAAACTGAAGATGGAAACGTTGGGGAATTTGTTAGAGATTTTCCCAAAGCATGCGAAGTTATATTACAGAATCTCCCAACAAAGCCATTCTCTGTCAGAGGACCATTAAATACATCAATTTTTGACTCGATATTTTGCTCCATCTTGAAACATATTGATAATCTGCCAAATAACTTACGAGAACGCTATGATGGGTTGATACATGATCAACAATTTGTTGATTACACAACATTGGGCACAACAGACACCAAGATATTAAAGTCAAGACTTGATTATGTTGAATCTTTCTTGATTTATTAAGAATGGCTTACCAGAATAGATTCAGTTCAGTTGATTTGTTAATTACTCAATTATTGTCTCTGGCTTCGCAACCGGGAATTGATCCGCTAGTATTGTCATCAATGGCTGGCATTGTGGCAGTTGAGGCTGTAACTGCATATGAACTCGCGATTAAGGATATTTTCGAAGATTTCTCAAACCGAAAACATAAGGTATTTGGCCATTTTGTTAAAACGACATACAGTCGCCTGAACGGACGAATAAAATACCAGGAAATCAAAGATAATATGGTTAAATCCTACGGAGACAAGTATCTTCAAAAGTTTGTTACAAAAAAAGAATCAAAATCCCAGGTTGTTTTTGCGACAGAGCATGTAGATTTGGTACAAACATATGATTCCTTGGTTCTAGGAAGACATGCATTTGTTCATTCAGGTAACCTCACAATGACATTGGCAGAGGCCATACGCTATTACACAATAGGCAAGCAACTTATTATAGCATTAGATGAGACAATGAAAAGGTAGCACTTTAACTCATATTACAAATGATACTCGAAAGGATGGAGGATAAAAAGTGGTACTATACCTTCGCAATATCCCTTATCAAAAATCCTCTCATCCTTTCCCAAAATAATTCCTATCTTTGCCACCCAAATCAATCAATAATAATCTTTAACGAATAATATACCCAAACATCAGAAGAATAGAAAGATAAATAACATGTTATAAAGCGTTTTCGCTCCATCTAGCCATCTTGAAGTTCCACAAATCAAGCCAAGTTAGTACAGCGGTAAACGCTCACGAGTAATCGTGGGCTTTACTTATACTTGGCAGGTCGTGGAACACCTAAGATGGCATAAGAAAAGTTCCACGATTTTTTATGCCAAGTAACGAAAACACAAAACAAATCAAAAGCCGCCAACGGGTGGCTGACCATGGCGAGGTGTTCACCAATCCACGAGAGGTGAACGCTATGCTCGACCTCGTGCGCGACGAGTCGTTCCGGCTCGACAGCCGCTTCCTCGAGCCCGCCTGCGGCGACGGCAACTTCCTCATCGAAATCCTGCGCCGCAAACTCTCCCTTCTGCAAGACCTCAAATCCCAAACCGAATGGGAGTTCCAGAGCCTCATCGCCGTCGGTTCCTGCTACGGCATCGACATCCTTCCCGACAACGCCGAGGCCTGCCGCACCAGACTTGAGGAGTACGTCCTCTCCCAACATCCAGCCTCGGAGAGGCTACCCGTGGACAGTCCCTACCTCCTCTCGCTCCGCTATATGCTCCAAAAGAACATCGTCTGCGGCGACGCCCTCACCTACCGCACCACCGAGAACAAACCCATCGTCTTCTGCGAGTGGACTCCCATCGCGGGCACTATGCAGTTCTCCCGCCGCGATTTCCAGTTTGACTTCCTCGTCACCCAAAGCCACCAGTACAGCCTCTTCGATGAGCAGGGCGAGGCCCAAAGTTTTGATGAACCTGTAAGGTCTTATCCACCTGTGCATTATACTCAACTTCACACCCAAAAATAACCACATCAGCCAATCAAATTATGAATTATGAATTGTGAATTATGAATTATAGTCCAGACATCCTCAATTGCTTGGCCAACCTTTCCAGCGACAAGGTCTTCACCTCGCCCGAGTTGGCCAACCGAATGCTCGACCTGCTGCCGCAGGAGCTGTTCCGCAGTTCCAAAACGCGGTTTCTCGATCCCTGCAGCAAGAGCGGGGTCTTCCTGCGCGAGATTGCGAAACGGCTGCTGGCGGGTCTCGAAGAGCAGATCCCCGACCTGCAACAGCGTATCGACCACATCATGACCAAGCAGGTTTTCGGCATCGCCTGCACCGACCTCACCGCCGAGATGAGCCGCCGCACGCTTTACTGTACCAAACTGGCCAACGGCAAATACAGTGTCAGTACGGCTTTTCATGATGTGCAGGGCAATCTGCGTTATGACCGCTGCCGCCACACGTGGAACGCGCAAGGCCGCTGCGAACACTGCGGTGCAAGCCAAGGCGAGTATCTCCGCGCCGACTCCCGCGAAACTTACGCCTATCCGTTTATTCACAAACCAATCAAAGAAGTATTCAAGAAAGATATGCAATTCGACGTAATTATTGGAAACCCGCCGTACCAGATGAGTGATGGAGGAAACGGTGCAAGCGCAAAGCCAATCTACAATCTTTTTGTAGAGCAATCACTCAAATTAAAACCAAGATATTTGGTAATGATTACTCCATCTCGTTGGTTTGCTGGAGGTAAAGGACTTGATGATTATCGTAACAAAATGCTGTCTGACAAGCATATTAAAGTACTTGTAGATTATGCCAATGCAAAAGATTGTTTCCCTAACAATAGTATTGGTGGAGGAGTTTCTTATTTTCTTTGGGATGCTTCTTGGAATGGGAAATGTAACGTCATTAATATCAATGGAGAAAGTAGAAATGAAACTACACGATTATTAAACGAATACCCTGTTTTTATAAGATTTAATGATGCGATTAATATCGTCAATAAAGTTAAATCTTTTCGCGAAGAAAGTATGGAAAGAATTATTTCTACCCGTAATCCATTTGGTTTATCCTCGAAAGAACGTGGGCATAGTGACAAACAGAAAAACGATACCACTCTGATTACAAGTCAAGGTGTGTTTTATATTGAGAAAAAGGATGTATTGCAAGGCAAAAATCTCATTGACAAATATAAAGTGTTAATTAGCAAAGTGACTGCAGAACATGCGGGAGAGCCTGACAAGGAGGGGACATACAAGGTTCTTTCAAGAACTGAAGTAATTGAGCCAAACGTTGTGTGTACTGATTCATATATTATCATAGGTGGTTTCAACAATAGAAAAGAAGCTGTCAATCTATATAGTTATCTTACAACAAGATTCGTAAGATTCATGCTTCTTATGGCGGTTTCATCCATTAATCTTTCAAAAGAAAAGTTTCAGTTTATCCCCCTCCAAGACTTCTCCCACCCCTGGACTGATGAGATGCTGTACGAGAAGTACGGCTTGGACAAGGACGAGATCGCCTTTATCGAGAGCATGATACGGCCGATGGAATAGTTAAATATTAAACAACAAATAATTTGCGTTCTTTGAAATAAAATATAGGGAGGCACTTTTGTTCAACAAAAAAGTGTATTTTTGCGGCAGTAGAAAAAATACAACATGGCGAAGGAATATCCAATAGAAGACGCTGAAATACAAAAAGCTAACGAGCCTCAAGCTCAGTATGTCGCCCCTGTCCGAAAAACGCTGCGAGTATTGACCGATGATGAATTGGAGCGGAGCATGACACTTGAAGAACTTGATGCCCATCTGACAGAACTCATCCATCAACATTATCACAACAAATAATGAAAGTAATTGTTGATGATGCTGTTGTGAGAGCGATTGACGAATTCTATATCGCTGCCATGAACAGGCACATTTCGTTGTCTGAAGAGACTGTTATGGCTAAAAAGAAACGACTAATAGCTGCTCTTGAGTCTTTGAAGGATTACTATTTCATCTACCCCAAGGCCAGATGGAAAGACAATTGGATAAAAAACAACTGGCAGGATTTTATTTGCGAGGATTTCCATTTTGCATACGAGGTGGTTCTCGATAAGAACGGCCAAGAAGTTATTTTCGTTCGTGACGCAGTACACAGTTTGTTGTATCATTAAAGCCCTAACATTATTTCAAAGAACGCCATAAACTTTTGAGATTATGGCGACAATTGAACAGATTTTGCCCAGCGGAAAACGCACCGTCCCGCAAATCTACATGTACGACGACATCGCCTTTCCCGGCTGGATCAAAATCGGGCAGACAGGCCGCATCGATGTGAACGAGCGCATCGACGAGCAGCACCCCATCACGGAACCGTACAAGACCTACCACCTGCTGTGGCATGACAACGCCTTCTATGCCGACGGCAGCGGCGAGAGCTTCGGCGACCACGACCTCCACGACTACCTGCGCCGCATGGGCAAGGAACTCATCGGCGAGTGGTGTCGCTGTTCTCTACGCGAGGCACAAGCGGCTTACGTGGCCGTTCGCCATCGTGATACGGACATCAAGATAGTGCGCGACCTCGACTACGAGATGCGCGATGAGCAGGCGCAGGCGGTGAAGCAGACCGCCGACTACTTTGCCAAGATGGACGAAGAGGAGCCCGACCGCCCCAGTCACTACCTGTGGAACGCCAAGATGCGCTTCGGCAAGACCTTCGCCACCTACCAGCTCGCCAAACGCATGGGGGCTAAACGTGTGCTGGTGCTCACCTTCAAGCCCGCAGTGGAAGACTCTTGGCGCGACGACTTGCTGCGGCACCGCGACTTTGAGGGCTGGAAATATTACAGCGAAAAATGGAGAGAAAAGGATGACACAAATGCTGTAGGGACGAATGATTATTCGCCCCTACAATCGCAACAATCCGCTCCTCTAGTGGTATTCGGTTCGTTTCAGGACTACCTCGGCAGAGACCGTTACGGCAACATCAAAACGAAAAATGAGTGGGTACACAGCATCCACTGGGATCTGATTGTGCTGGACGAATACCATTTCGGGGCTTGGAACGACAACGCCAAGAGTCTGCTCGACCTCGGGGATGCCGATGCCAAGAAACGGCAGGCGGAAGAGGATGCGGTGATGAGCGAGAGCGGCATCGATGTGGAGAGCGGACGCGCCTGGGATGACAGCGATGTGCCCATCACGGGCAAGCATTACCTCTACCTCAGCGGCACCCCTTTTCGCGCTCTTGCCACGGGCGAATTCATGGAAAGCCAGATCTTCAACTGGACCTATCAGGACGAGCAGGCACGGAAAGAATCCGTCGGTGGTCCCTACTTGGAGATGCCCACCATGGTGATGATGACCTACCAGATGCCGCAGGACCTTGGGGCGATGATTGAGCAGTGGGACATGGACGGCTTCGACCTCAACGAGTTCTTCCGGGCAGAGGGAAAGACCTTCGTTCATGAGAAAGCCGTGCAGAAGTGGCTTGACATTATACGTGGCAAAGCCCCCATCTTCGGAGACGGCAGCTCGCCCCTCAATGTGCGTCCGGCCTTGCCTTTTGAGGACACCCGTCTGCTCGACCTCTGCGCCCACACAATGTGGTTCCTGCCCAACGTGGCTTCATGTGACGCGATGGAAGCACTGCTGCACCGTCCGGCCAACGGCTTTTACCAGAACTACACCATCATCAACTGCAGCGGAACCAAGGCCGGTATCGGCGTGGATGCTCTCGGTCCGGTGCGCGAGGCCATGGGCGACAATCCGCTGAAGACCCGCACCATCACGCTGACTTGCGGCAAGTTGACCACAGGTGTCACCCTGCGACCGTTAGGCGGACTGCTGATGCTGCGCAATTGTTCGAGTCCCGAGACCTACTTCCAGACGGCTTTTCGGGTGCAGAGTCCCTGGACGGCCACCGACGAGGAAGACCCCACGAAACGGACCATCCTCAAGCCCACCTGCTACGTCTTTGATTTCGCGCCCAATCGTGCTTTGCGCGAGGTGGTGACCTACGCCAACCAGTTGGATGTGGATAGCAACCGCCGCATCACCGACAAGGTGGATGAGTTCATCAACTTCCTGCCCATCCTGCAATTCGACGGCAGTTCCATGAAGCGAGTGGATGCCACCGAAATCCTCGATTTTGTGGATAACGGCACCAGCGGCACGCTATTGGCCCGCCGGTGGAACAGTGCGCAACTGGTCAATGTGGATAACGCTACTTTGCAACGGGTGCTGAACAATCCCGAAGCTATGGCTGCCATCATGAAGATTGAAGGCTTCCGTGCTTTGGGCAGCGACATTATTGAAAACATCGTCAATCGTGCAGATAAGATAAAGAAGCTGAAACGCGAGGCTGGGGAAGGCGGCGACAGCAAGAAGAAAAAGGAGCTGACGCAGGAGGAAAAGGAATACCGCTCCAAACGGCGCGAGGTGCAGGAGAAACTGATGAAGTTCGCCACACGAATTCCCATCTTCATGTATCTCACGGATTACCGCGAGGAGAGTTTGGAAGATGTCATCCGCAAGTTGGAACCTTCACTGTTTGAGCGCGTCACCGGCCTTACCATTGACGATTTCGACCTATTGTTGCGTGTCGGTGTCTTCAACCGCGCCCAGATGAACGACGCCATCCTGAAATTCCGCCGCTACGAAGACGCTTCCTTAGCCTACACCGGTGTCAACCGCCACGCCTCCGACACCCGCATCGGGTTGATGGACAGCACGGTGCCGATAGAGGCGATGGTGAGTAGTGAGGTGGATTGAACGCGCCACCTCCGTCAGAGCAGATTACGCTCCTGCGAACCGCTTCAACGCCCCCTCGTCCAGCCGCTGCACCGTCCATTCGTCCATCGGGACGGCCCCGATGCTGCGATAGACTTTCAGGGCGGGCTCGTTCCAGTCGAGGCAGATCCACTCCATACGGCCGCAGTGGCGCTCCACGGCGATCTTGGCGAGGTGCTTCAGCAGGGCTTTTCCGTATCCCCTACCCCGCTTCTCGGGAAGGATGAACAGGTCTTCGAGATAGAGCCCCTTGCGCCCTACGAAGGTGGAGAAGTTGTAGAAGAAGAGGGCGAAGCCGACCACCACGCCGTCTTCCTCCGCGAAAACAACCTCGGCGGAACGCTCCACAAACAGGGAATGATAGACGGTGGCTTCATCGGCCACCACCTCGTCGGCGCATTTCTCATAGACAGCCAACTTCTTGATGAATTCTAAGACGAGACCCGCCTCTTCGGGTCTCGCCGGACGGATATTGAAACTATGGCTCATATACTATCATTTTGTTATACTTTTTACGATTGCCACTCCTCACGCCAACCGTCCCAGCAACTCGATCAGCACCCGCCAGATGTCGTGGATGGTCGAGAGCTCCACGCGCTCGCTGGTGGAGTGCGGCTCCACGATGCGCGGACCGATGCTT
>JAEEGF011863479.1_pt1 | contig 30730 bp, 24 predicted proteins | sample 9134171 | NCBI WGS metagenome assembly JAEEGF01 (sample SAMN16246542, study PRJNA631951) | gut metagenome | biome: gut microbiome; feature: rumen; material: AP-attached | host: Bos | place: Iran: Karaj | collected 2018-10 | reverse complement strand
ATGGCTACCAGTCGGGTGCCACCATAATTGACGTGTCCTCGTCCCATGCCGCCTACACCGATAATGCCTTTAGTCAGTTGGTCAGATGGTGCCATGTAGCCCATACCCAACACAGGACGCGGTACAATGGTGAACAATGCCAGTCCGCCCAAGCTTTTCAGGAAATTCCTTCTGTTTGTTTTCATATCCTGCAGGTTTTTAATTTTAAGGTTATTAGTGTCACAAAGGTAGTGTAAAGGAAACACAAAAGCAAGATTTGGCCATTTTTTTTGGCACAAACCTTGCTTTTCAGGAATAAAAAAAGGCAAATTTATAATGATGCTATATAATTAACTCAGCAATTCCTTGACTTTTGCAGAGATGGCACGACCTTCAGCCTTACCACTGAGGGCCTTGGTGGCAGCTCCCATCACTTTACCCATATCTTTCATGCTGGTGGCACCTGTGTCGGCAATGATTTGACGGATAGCTTCAGTCAGTTCCTCGTCTGATAATGGCTTAGGCAGGTAGCCCTCCATCACTTTAACCTGTGCCAGCTCAGCCTCGGCGAGGTCTTGGCGACCCTGCTGGGCATAGATTTCGGCAGCATCCTTGCCCTGCTTCACCAGTTTCTGGATGAGTTTCAGGGCATCTGCATCTTCCAGGGTGTCATTGGCTCCTGGAGCGGTCTTTGCCTCCAAGAATACTTTCTTCACGTTGCGCAGGGTCTCCAGCGCTACTTTATCGTGTGCCTTCATGGCAGCGATGATGTCTTTGCTTATTTGGTCGAATAACATAGTTTTAATGAATAATGAATAATGAAAAATTAATAATTAGTTAATGGTTAACCAAAAGTAATCACTCCGTTATCCTCAGCTGGGGCTTCGGGTTCAGGCTTGTTGGCCTGTGCCGATTTATCCTTCAACTGATTCAGCGTAGTGCGGTTACGCAGGTATGTAGGACTGCCCTCAATGGCCTGCAGAAGGTCATCATTGTCGAAGTCCTCCTCCTCGAGGATATAAGGCAGGTGATGTGGGCGCTTCTTCTGTGTATTGCGTCCATAGATGCGGTCTATACGCTCCTGCTCCTGTGCCTCACGTTCCTCTTGTGCCTCAATCTCTTCCTTCGAACGCTGTTGTTGCAACTGCTCCATTCCAGGAATACTGGACGAACCAAAGCCTGTAGCCAAGACGGTGAACTTCACATTCTCGCCCAAACTTGGGTCTTCTGCCTCGCCCCAGATTACCTCGATGTTCTTATCGAGGCTCTCCATGAAGCTATCAATCTCATTGGTCTCTTCAATAAGCAGAGGAGCATCCTTGCACCAAGAGATGTTGAACAGAATCTTCTTTGCCTTCGAGATGTCGTTGTCGTTCAAAAGCGGAGATTTCAAGGCATCGTCGATGGCATGTTTCAAACGGCGCTCACCTTTGGCGATACCTGTTGACATAATTGCCACACCACCATCTTTGAGAATCTTCTTCACATCACGGAAGTCAAGGTTGATGTTACCTTCCATAGTAATCATCTCAGCAATACTCTTGGTAGCTACTGACAAGATATCGTCCGCCTTGGCAAAAGCCTCACGCATGGTGGTGATGCCGTCAGTATAAATTTCACGTAGACGCTCGTTGTTGATGACTAGCAGGGCATCCACGTTCTTCTGCATCTCCTCCACACCTTCCAGTGCCTGCATGATCTTACGGTTTCGCTCGAAAAGGAAAGGAATGGTAACGATACCCACCGTCAGCTTGTCCATCTCCTTAGCCACACGTGCCACCACAGGGGCAGCACCCGTACCAGTACCACCACCCATTCCGGCAGTGACAAATACCATCTGAGTACCGTCATTGAGCAGGCTACGGATATCTTCGATACTCTCTTCTGCGGCCTCACGAGCCACCTTAGGGTCATTGCCTGCACCCAAGCCACCAGTGGTATTGGGACCCAACTGAATCTTTACAGGTATTTCCGACTGACGCAAAGCCTGCATGTCGGTGTTACAGAGGGCGAAGGTAACATCATGGATACCTTCCTGATACATGTGTTTTACGGCGTTACCGCCACCACCACCCACACCGATGACCTTGATGATTTTAGGAGTCTCGTTAGGGTCGGAACCGAAATCAAAGTGTACTATATTTTCCATAATGCTTGTTTTTCTTTAATCCATTTTATCACTGGTATCGTCAGAGCCGAAGAGCTCACCTGAAAGACTGTCGAACCCCTTCTTGAAGCGGTTGAAGAAATTGTTCTTCTTGCGTTCACGTTCCTTACGCTTCTTTTCAGCCTCCTCAGCCTTGCGTTTCTTCTCCTCCTCTGAGTTCTTGAGCGCACGCTGACGCTCTTCCTCAGCAGCTTTCTCTGCCAGAATCTTAGCCTCTTGTTCCTTTAGGTCCTTGTCATCGGCAAACATGTCAGGTTGCTGATTGATGTTTGGTACAACTACTTCTACCTTAGGCTCAGGTTTCTCCAAACTGCAATTCTCTTTGCCTTTCAACAACAAGCCAAACAGGGTGCAGAGGGTACCATTGCGCTTGATGTCGTTGCCATAGCCCCTCACTACATCAGGGATGAACCTGATGGTTTTCACCTTCAGACGGTCATCACGAACCATCTTCTTGAATGCCTCCTCCAGGTTCTTCAGGTTACTACCCCCACCTGTGAAGAATACACCTGATGCCAGCTTGTCGGCAAAGCCGGAGAGCTGAATCTGGTTCCATACATTCGCCAGGATCTCTTCGATACGTGCAGAAACGATGTCATTCAGAAGCTCTTTTGAGATGCGTTGTCCGTTGTCCAACTCATATTCCTCATTCTTTTCGTCCTCCTCCTCAGGCACCAAGGCATCACCATAGAGCACCTTGAACTGACGGGCATCCTCATCGCTCATCTGCAAGGAAGCGATATCTTGGGTGATGTTTTCACTACCCAGAGGGATGACGGTAAGGTAGCGCAGGATGTTATTTTTATACACACTAACCGTAGTGGTCTCGGCACCTAAATCCACCAAAGCGCAACCCAGACGACGGTCTGTTTCCGTCAACACAGCTTCGCCCAAAGCTTTAGGAGCCAACAGCAAATCAGCCACCTTCACATGTCCCTGTTGCAATGACAACTCCAGGTTTTTCTTCACCATCTTCTTGGCGACAATGTTAAGGAAATGAGCCGTAATGTCCTTACCAGCCACTCCAATAGGGTCAGCCACCATGCGGTTATCAATCTTATATTCCTGAGGCTCCACATCCAGAATGTCGAAGTCATCGTAGGGAAACGCCAGGTTCTCGTCGCTGATAGAGAACACAAGGTCTTCAGAAATCTTCTCCTCACCTGTTACGGTGCGACTTACTTGGTTCTCTATTGTACGTAACGACCTACCACCAACGCCAACATATACTTTGGCGATAGAAGAATTACGAAGCTGGGTTTCCAGCTTGATAATGATGTCATTGAGTGCAGTCGCGGCTTTGTCGATATTGAATATCACACCTTTATGCACAAATTGTGAGGAATCATCCTGCGCAAAGGCAAGCACGGAGATACTGCCATCAGTATCACGTTTGCCAGCGACACCTGCAATCTTGGATGAACCTAATTCAATAGCCGCGATAAAATCTGTTGTTGCCATATATCTAAAGTTTTATTTTCTCTTCGTACAAATAATCTGATTGCTCAGCTCCACGTTGATACGTTCATACTTGTTCCAACCAATTTTGTTCAACGCCTTGGTGTAGAATTTCTCCACACGTCTGAGTTTTTTCTCATAGTCAGTTAACTGACCCAAATAAATAATGTGGTTACCCACTCGGGGTACAATCTCTATGTTATTTCCTGCCAACACGTTGATTTGTTCCACCTGTGCATTCCAGAACGGATCGTGTTGCAGGAAGACACCAAATTCGTGCAAGGTACTGGTACAGTAGGCCTTGGTGGCCTGTCCCGTTACCACTGGCAGGTGGAAGGCATTGCTCGATACCTGAGGCATGATGCTACCCTTGTCATCAACGAGGAAGTTCTCACCATGACTATTGAATACCCTCAGGACAGGAGTCTTCTGACTGATTTCAATGCGTATCTTTCCACTTGGGGTCTTGTAGCATTCCACATGGTCTATCAATGCGTTCTCACCCAACTCACGCTCTAGCAACAAGGTACTCACACTATCGATGTCCTTACCGATGGGGTTCAGCTTCGCCTGCTTTAAAATGTCGCCTACGCTTCTGGAGGTAAACAGGTCGGAGAATGTGGTATCCTTGGTAGTCACCTCTATGTCTGTACACAACCTACCCACCGGCTTCTTGTTGAAGACGGTGAAGGCAGTGCATAGATAAGCGATTATCAACAGCATCGCCAAGGATAATACTATTCTCATCTTAATCCCCATAGTTTTTTTTAGTCTTTAATTTCTAGTCGTCAATATTCAACGTTCAGCAGTCAACTGTTTTATGAATTCTGGTATCTGGTTATCCAAGTCACCAGCTCCCAAGATAATCACCACTTGCCTTCCCCCCTGTGCGAGCAGGTTTGCCACTTCGTATTTTTTACACAATGTTTTCTCGATGCCTGGGCGCAACAAATCGTATATCAGTTCGCTTGTCACTCCTGGTATCGGTTGCTCACGAGCGGGATAGATGTCTGTTAAGATAACCTCGTCAAACAAAGATAGTGCCTGAGCAAACTCCTTATATAAATCTCGTGTGCGTGTGTAGAGATGAGGCTGGAACACAGCTGTAATCTTCCTGTCGGCATACAACTCACGAATAGATTTTGCACTTGATGCTATCTCGGCAGGGTGGTGGGCATAGTCGCTAAGAAGTACAATCTTGTCAGTCTTGAGCTTGAAGTCGAATCGTCTATCCACACCAGCAAAGCTCTTCATCCCCTTGCGAATCTCCTCATCCGTCACCCCATTCAAGTGTGCCAATGCCATAGCTGCTACTCCGTTCTCGATGTTGATGCTCATAGGTACACCCAGTTGGATATCCTTGATTTCCACATCAGGTCCGATGAAATCGATGAAAATCTCACCATTGCCGATTCGTTCGTTGCTAGCATGGAAGTCGCCTTCGCTTCTTGCGTAGGTATAAGTCTTTACTCCCTCTTGTACATTGGGTTTGAGAGCCAAGCCTCTGTGTACCAAGAGAACACCCCCAGGTTGAATCAGACTGGTATAATGGCGGAAACTCTCCAAGTAAGCCTCGTAGGTGCCATAGATATCCAGGTGGTCGGGGTCTGTTGCCGTTACCACACTCATAAAAGGTGAAAGCCAATGGAATGAACGGTCGAACTCATCTGCTTCAATCACGGTAAACGGACTGGTGGCTGAAAGCAATAAATTCGTGCCATAGTTTTTCGAGATGCCACCCAAGAAAGCCGTACATCCGATGTGTGACTGATACAACAAGTGAGCCAACATGGTGGATGTGGTGGTCTTGCCATGTGTACCTGCTACACAGAGACCTTTGCTATCGTGGGTAATCATACCCAATACCTGTGAACGTTTCTTCACCTCGAAACCCTTGTTGTTGAAGTAGCACAACTCAGCATGGTCTTTCGGAATGGCAGGGGTATAGACCACCAGTGTTGTTTCTTTATCTTGGCAAATAGATGGTATCAACTTCACATCCTCCTCATAATGAATCAGAGCCCCTTCCTCTATCAACTTTTGCGTCAGCTCAGAAGGCGTACGGTCATAGCCTGCCACCACCTTGCCTTTCGACAAGAAATAGCGGATAAGTGCACTCATGCCGATGCCTCCGGCACCCACAAAGTAAACGGCTTTTATGTCTTCTATCTTCTTCATTTCCCAATCAGTTTTAACACCTCGTTCGCAATGATTTTGGCAGAATCGGGCAAAGCCAGTTTGGCGATGTTCTCCTTGAGTGAAGCCAACTTGTCATCATCCCTCACTGTTTCCAAAGCCATAGGTATCAGCTTATCGTGTGCCTCGGCATCCTTCACATAGATAGCGGCATCCTTGGTCGATAAGGCCAGTGCGTTCTTCGTCTGATGGTCTTCTGCCACATTAGGTGAAGGTACCAAAATGACAGGCTTTTCCAACAAGCAGAACTCAGAGATGGAGCCTGCACCTGCCCTGGAGATTACCAGGTCGGCAGATGCGTATGCTTTATCCATCGATTTGATGAAGTCGGTAATGAACAGGTTCTCTATCTTCCTATTCCCTTCGCCATACACCTTATTCCTTACTTCATCAATGTAAATCTTACCCGTTTGCCAGATAAACTGGATATCGGGGTTGGCTTGGATGGTCTCAATGGCATCCATCAATGTTTGGTTGATGGTTCTTGCCCCCAAGCTACCACCCAAGATTAATATAGTTTTTTTGTTTGTGTTGAAACCGAAATCCTGCAATGCCTCGGCTTTGGTATATTTGTTAGTCAACAGGTTCTGGCGCACAGGGTTACCTGTGAGGATAATCTTATCAGCAGGAAAGAATTTCTCCATACCCTCGTACGCTACGCAAATCTTCTTCGCCTTCTTTGCCAACAACTTGTTGGTGACTCCAGCGTAGGAGTTTTGTTCCTGAAGCAGGGTAGGAATGCCCATCATTGAAGCCGTTTTCAGAAGCGGACCACTGGCATAGCCTCCCACGCCTACGGTGATGTCGGGTTTGAAATCCTTGATGATGCTACGGGCTTTCCACTGACTACGAGCAATCTTCACCAACACGGCAAAGTTCTTCCACAGATGTTTTCTGTCGAAGCCTGCTATTGGCAAACCGATGATACGATAGCCCGCATCGGGTACTCGTTGCATCTCCATCCTTCCTTCTGCACCCACGAACAGAATCTCAGCCTCTGGCCTCAGTTCCTTGATGGCATTGGCGATGGATATAGCTGGGAATATATGCCCTCCTGTGCCACCTCCACTGATAATCACTTTTGGAGGTTGATTGTTAACCGTTGACCTTTGATTGTTATTTTCCATATTTTTTTATTATTCTAGCAAACTATCATCATTTGCCTCAGCAGACGTAGGCTCCATAGCCGTCTGTGCCTCACTGACAGGCACCTCAAGATGAGCCTCTGCTGCTTCGTTTTCAAATGCATCTCCTGTCATAGGTTGAGGCTCCAATTGAGCCGTTGCTTCCTGCATCGCCTCTCGTTCTTCCTTCAGCTTAGCGGTATAACGGCTCACACTCAGAATCATGCCAATATAGGCACAGTTGATCCAAGTGGAGGTACCACCCTTACTGATAAGAGGTAAAGGTTGACCCGTTACTGGTACCAAGCCCACTGCCACACACATATTAAAGGTGGCTTGCATCACCAATAACAAAGCGATGCCTAACACCAAGAAAGCTGGGAACGTTCGATCACACTTCTGCGCTATTTTACCAGCCCTAACCAATAGGCAAATATACAGAAATACAACGAACATTCCACCTATCAAGCCCAATTCCTCGATGATAATGGCAAATATGAAGTCGGAATAGGCCTGTGAGAGGAAATCACGCTCTACTGAATTGCCTGGTCCTTTACCTACCACATTACTGGTTGCGATGGCAATACGGGCATGTGCTACCTGGGCTCCATCACCCTGTATATCGTACTTGGCAGCTGGTACTTTCTCATCACCAAAATTCATCAGACGATGCTTAACAGTGGTGAAACGATGGCCCATAGGTATCTGCTCCAACACTGGGTCGGGGGTAAATCGCAAGAATACTACAAACACGGCCACTATGGCTAATAACGTTCCACCCAACATGATAATCTTCTTCCACTGGATGCGTCCAATAATCATCATGAGGAACACAGTAGCAAATAGCAAGGCTCCTGTAGAATAGTTCTCAGGCACAATCAAGGCACACACGAAGAATGTGATGCCCAATATCCATTTGAAAGCCTGAGGACTAGCACCTTCTTCCGTCTGTCCTTTCGACAAGAAGGCAGCAGTAAGGATGATTACTGCCATCTTCGCCAATTCCGAAGGTTGGAAGGCTACACCGAAGAAGGTAAGCCAGCGAGCAGCTCCGTTCACACGATCGCCTGAGATGGCACCCATAAGCATCACCACCACCAGCATGATGACGGAACCTAATAAGAGTGGATAAGCTAACACACGGAACCACTTGTAAGGTATGCTATGCATGAACCACACGATGAAGACGCCAAACATCAACAGGATGCTATGTTGGGTGATAGGTCCCCAATGACTCTGACTTCCATACGTCAGGGTGCTCGAAGCACTGAACACCTCGGTGATGGAAATCAAACAGAGCATCAGGAATATCATCCAGATGACCTTGTCGCCTTTGAATATCGTATTAAGTAAGTTCATAACGCCATTGCAAATTCCCTAAACTGGTTACCTCTATCTGCCATATTTTTAAACAAGTCGAAGCTTGCACAACACGGACTCAACAACACCGTATCACCTATGCTTGCCATCTTGAAAGCGGCTTCTACGGCATCCTTCATGCCAGTATGGATATCAGCAACGGGCAGACCTAGGTGGTCGAAGCTTCGATGCAACTTCTCGTTATCCACACCCAGATATACCAGACCCACACATTTCTCCTTTACCAAATCCTCAATCTCTGTGTAATCGTTGCCCTTATCCGTACCACCCAGAATTAACACCGTCTTGGTAGTCATACTCTGCAATGCATACCAGCAAGCATTCACATTGGTAGCTTTCGAGTCGTTGATAAAAGTCACACCCCTCACCTTTGCCACAAACTCCAGACGATGAGGCACACCCTTGAAGTCGCTCAATGCTTGGCGGATGTGTTCCTTACTGATACCAGCCACACTGGCAGAAATACCAGCGGCTAATGAGTTATACAGATTATGAACGCCTCGCAAAGCCAATTTCTCCTGCTCCATGTTGAACTCGATGGGCTTGTTGATATACACCTGTCCCTCATCGGCGTATGCTATCACACCCTCTTCCTTGATGGCAGAGAATGGATAGAGTTGCGCTTTCAGTCCATATTTTTCCAACTCACGGGCGATGATAGGATCATCCTTCCAATAGATGAATGCATCATCCTCAGTTTGATTTTGTGTAATTCGCATCTTGGAATCCACATAGTTCTGCATCTTGAAGTCGTAACGATCCAGATGATCAGGCGTTATGTTTAGCAATACGGCAATGTTGGCGCGGAAGTCGTACATGTTATCTAATTGGAACGAACTCAGCTCAATCACATAATAATCGTGTTGCTCCGTAGCTACTTGAAGAGCTAGACTGTTGCCAATGTTACCTGCTAAGCCCACGTTCAAACCGGCACTTTGGAAGATATGGTAAATCAGCGAGGTTGTGGTGGTCTTGCCATTAGAACCCGTGATACACACCATCTTAGCATCAGTATATCTGCCTGCCAACTCAATCTCCGAGATGATAGGGGTGCCTTGTGCTTTCAGCTTCACGATGATGGGGGCAGTGTCAGGAATACCAGGACTCTTCACCACCTCGTCAGCATTCAGAATCTTCTCCTCGGTATGATGTCCTTCCTCCCATTCAATGTCATACTGATTCAACAGCTCCTGATATTTCGGCTTAATGGATGACATGTCTGAAACGAATGTCTCAAACCCCTTCACTTTGGCAAGTACGGCAGCTCCTGCACCACTCTCACCTGCTCCCAATACTACAACTCTCTTCATAACTACCTTATCTTCAAAGTTATTATTGTAATTGCCGCTAACACAATCGTCACAATCCAGAACCTTACGGTAATCTTTGCCTCATGCAACAACTGCTCAGGCTTCTGAAACTTCACCGTACTGCCTTTCTCCACTAAATCCATACTCGTACGGAAATGGTCGTGGATAGGTGTACGCTTGAACAAACGTTGCTTCACTCCATGTTTCTTGCCTGCCTTGTAGTAATATCTCTGCAGGATAACCGATAGATTCTCCACTAGGAACACACCACAAAGGATGGGCACCAATAACTCCTTGTGGATAATGATGGCGATCACGGCAATGATGCCACCAATGGTCAAGCTACCTATATCACCCATAAACACCTGAGCCGGATATGCATTGTACCATAGGAAACCTATCAAGGCACCCACGAATGCCAGAATATAGACTACCAACTCCTCAGAACCAGGTATATACATAATGTTCAAATAGCTGGCGAACTCAATATGCGATGACACATAGGCCAATATGCCTAACGTCACACCTATAATTGCCGAGTTGCCCGTAGCCATACCATCCATACCATCATTCAGGTTGGCACCATTCGATACCGCCGTTACCACGATGATGGTCATCAATACGAACAAAATCCATCCTCCTGTCTGGGCATAGTCACCCAAGAAGCCCACCACATCGGCATAGTCCAAGTTGTTGCTCTTGAAGAACGGAATGGTGGTCTGTGTGGCCTTGATTTCCTTAGCGGCATGTACCACCACCTTCGATTGGCCAGGTCTGTCAAGCTCGATGTTCTGACGAATCACCACTTGTGGACTTAAATAAAGTGTCAAGCCCACGATGAAACCCAAACCCACTTGACCTATTATCTTGAATTTGCCATGCAAACCCTCTTTGTCTCGTTTGAAGATTTTGATATAGTCGTCGGCAAATCCCAATGCTCCCAACCAGATGGTGGTAATAAGCATCAGAATCATGTACACATTACTGAGCTTGCCCAACAACAGACAAGGTATCAAGATGGCGAAGATGATGATGACGCCACCCATACTGGGTACACCCACCTTCTTCACCCCAAACGGGTCGATGTCAGCACTACGTTGTGTTTCTGTTATCTGCTTCCTCTTCAGTAAATTGATAAATTTTACACCCCAGATACTGGAGATGAGCAATGACAAAATCACAGCCATCAATGCCCTGAAGGAAGTATAGCCAAATACACCTGCTCCAGGAAAATTCAATTCTTTCAGCCAATCAAATAAATAGTATAACATTTTCTTATATTTTATTGACTATTGACCTTTGACGATTATCCATGCGGATTATTATCAAGGTTAATAGTCAATCGTCAATCGTCAATTGTCAGTTTTGAAGATTTCCCTCAACACTTCTCTGTCATCAAAATGATGCTTCACACCCTTAATCTCTTGATAATCCTCATGACCCTTACCTGCCACCAGTACCACATCACCCTTCTGGGCCAACATGCAAGCCGTGCGAATAGCCTCCTTACGGTCGGCAATGCTCAAAGTCTTCTCCATGTCCTTGGCATCCAGGCCAGCCAACATATCATTGATGATGTCCTGAGGCTCCTCGAAGCGTGGGTTATCGGAGGTAATAATCACCCTGTCGCTACCCTTTACCGCTTCTTTTGCCATGATAGGACGCTTACCCTTGTCGCGATTGCCACCTGCACCCACTACGGTAATGATATGACCCTTTCCATTCATCACCTCCTGCAAAGAACTCAATACATTCACCAGTGCGTCGGGCGTATGCGCATAATCCACTACGCCTGTGATGCCATTAGGCGAGTGAATGGTGTCCAATCTACCTGCCACGGGGTAGAGGGTACTCATAGCCACCAGTACATCCTCTTCGTTCTTGCCCAACAATACAGAAGCACCAAACACGGCCAATAGGTTGCTGGCATTGAACTTGCCGATAAAGTGAACTGCCACCTCGTGGTTGTTGATATCTAATAACATACCCTCCACATGGCTCTCCAGTACCTTGCCCTTGAAATCAGCCAGGCTACGGAGTGAGTATGTGAACTTCTTCGACTTGGTGTTCTGCAACATCACCAGTCCGTTCTTGTCATCCAGATTTGTCAGGCTGAATGCCGACTTTGGCATATCGTCAAAGAACTTCTTCTTCGCCTTCAGGTAATTCTCCACCGTTTTGTGGTAATCCAGGTGATCACGTGTCAGGTTCGTAAAGATACCCCCTGCGAAATGCAGACCACTGATTCGCTTCTGTGCTATCGAGTGTGAGCTCACCTCCATAAAAGCATACTTGCACCCCTCATTCGCCATCCTACCCAACAGACGGTTCAGTGTTACAGGGTCAGGTGTGGTGTGGTCAGTAGGTATCGCCTCGTCATCGATGTAGTTGCAAACCGTAGAGAGCAATCCCACCTTATAGCCGAAGTAACGGAACACCTTATATAATAATGTGGCGATGGTGGTCTTGCCATTCGTGCCTGTCACACCCACCAGCTCCAACTGCTTCGTGGGATAGCCATAAAAGGCATGTGCCACCTTGCCAACGGCATCTTCGCTATCCTCCACCTGAATGTAAGTAACCTGTGGATTTACCTCTATGGGGATATCCTCACAAAGCACAGCTACGGCACCTTTCTCAATGGCACCTGGGATATAAGCATGTCCATCTGTCTGTGTGCCTCGCATTGCCATAAACAGATGTCCCTCTCCAATCTTTCTGGAGTCGATATTTACTTCCCGTATCTCCTTGTCCACATCCCCCACCACCTGCAGAGGCTGGATAGCTTTCAGTAAATCACCTAATAACATATTATTCATTGTTCATTGTTCATTCTTCATCAATGCAGTTGCAACGCCACCGTCTGTCCTTTCTGGTATTTATTACCCGAAGGAATCGACTGCCTCGTCACCTTTCCCACACCCGCAATATTCACCTTCAGTCCAGCTCTTTCCAACAAATAAACGGCATCCTTGGCACCCATGCCCACTACACTTGGCATGATACCAGATGCCAAGTGTTGTTGCTCCAGCTTCACACCCACAGAATCCTCTTCCGCCTTGCCCCAACTCTCACTGGATGTCCTACCCTCAGTAGGCACATTCAGTCTGTTCAGCACATAACTCGTCTCTGCCAATTCACCTGCCTTCACATCGGGAATCACCACCGACGTACTGTCGATGGCATTCTTCAGCTCATAGCTCAGGTTCTTGGCAAATACACGCTCAGCAATCTTGCTGAACACGCTACCAGCCATCTGACCACCGGAAGCAGGCAATCCAGGCTTCTGAATTGACACAATCAGACTATATTTTGGTGCATCAGCAGGGAAGTAGCCACAGAAGCTCACCAAGTATTTTCTGCCACCTGATGTATAACCAGCAGCTCCTTGTGAAATCTGTGCCGTACCCGTCTTGCCTGCCACTGCAAACTGTTTGCTACCGGCAGGTTTTGCCAAACCTTGGCTCACCACCTTCTCCAGGATGACGCGAATCTTCTGCAAGGTAGATTCCGATGCGATTTTCTCACGAATCACCTCTGTGGGGTACTCTTGTATAATCTGACCATCCTTCACAGCTGCTTTCACGAACTTAGGGCGAACCATCACACCGTCGTTGGCGATGGCGTTGTAGAACGTCAGGATGTTCAGTGGAGGCACCTGTGTTTCATAGCCAATGCTCATCCAAGGCAAGGTAGTCTTGGAGAAATAACGCTCCTTAGGGCCTCGGATGTTGGGCTTACCCTCACCGGCAATCTGCAGATGCAGAGGCTCTGTGATACCCAGTCGTTTCAATCCATCCACAAACTTTTGCGGATTATTGTAGTAATGTTCGTCAATGATGGCAGACACACCTACGTTCGATGATACCTCTAGGATGCGAGTCACATCAATCACCCCATAGCCACCACGGTTCCAGTTGTGGTCCTTCATGGGTCGGCCATGCATCATCTTCACACCATTACCCGTATCCACTTGGGTGTCAGGTTCTATCATGCCATCCTCCAGTGCCACCATGATAGATGCCGTCTTGAAGGTAGAACCAGGCTCCATCATGTCACTGATGGCATTGTTACGCATCTCATAGTACTTGCCATCATTGCCTCGCGTCATGTTCACGATGGCCTTCACCTCGCCAGTCTTCACTTCCATCAATACGGCTACACCCACCATAGCATTCAGTTCCTGCAACTTATCCACCAGTGCCTTCTCGCAGATATCCTGCATATCCACATCGATGGTAGAAATGATGTCTGCTCCATCTATGGGTTCTATATCTGTGATGTTCAAGTATTTGTTCATCACCTTCTTGCGATGTGTCACACCTTTCTTACCTTTCAGTATGGTGTCAAATGCTAATTCGATACCATTCTTGGCACCTAATGCCGTATCTGCATATACATCACCGATGGTACGTTGTGCCAATGAGCCAAACGGGCGCTTACGATTGTTGGATGCCACACCCTGTAATCCGCTACGGTTTCTACCCAGGTTGAAGAAAGGCAATTTCTGCACCTCTTTATATTGTATATAGCTTACACGACGAGGGTAGATTCTGTAATAACGACTCTTGCTGTTCCGTCCACTCAACAGGTGTTGCTTGAAAGAAGCTGCACTTCTGTCGGGGAAGATGTTATGCAAGCCCTCACACAAGTCATTCAGGTTCGCCTTGAACAATGAGTCTTTTTTAGCTTGCTCCTTCGCCTTGCGGTTCTCATCGGGGTCGCTCACCATGAAGTCCATGTACAGGGTATATTCAGGTAATGAGCTTGCCAGCAACTTGCCGTCGGTGGAGAGAATATTACCACGGTTAGGATCCACCAACACATTCTCCTTTACAAACCTGTCTGCTACTTCGTTCCAGTACCCCCTTTCCTTGAACATAATAATGGCAGCTTTGACCACAATACAGAGCCCGACGGTGGCGAATAACACCACTATCAGGAAAAACCTCGTCATTATGCTCCTTTTATTTACTGCCATTTCTTTTTAATATTGACCATTGACTATTGACCATTGACCATTATCCATGCGGATGATGTTCAAGTTCAACCTTCAATGATCCCTTTTTATTTTATTAATCATTAATTCATCTAATTGTCAATTGTCAATTGTCAATTGTCAATCATTTTATTAAGTACGGAGGCGTAGTTGCAATCTCCAAGTCACTTTGCTTACTCTCGATATACTCCTGAATCTTCGACTGGCGACTCTTCTCCATCAACTCAGAGCTACGCGTTAGTGCATCATACTTCACATCCGTCAGCTCCACCTTCAACTTATCCAGTTCAATCAACTGTTGTTGGCAAGAGTATCTATTGTCGATGTAGAATAGAATCAGCACCATGATCAGCACCATCAGCTTCCATTGCTGACGAAACACATCGTTCGCCAGAATGTCGCCTCCCAGGATGCTACTCAACCAGCCACCCTTCTTCTTCTCCTTCTTTTTCTCACTACTCTTAGCCATTTTATTATCAATAGTCAATTGTTAATCGTCAATTGTCAATTGTCAATTGTCAATAGTCAATTGTCAATCGTCAATCGTCAATAACCTCCGCAATCCTCAGTTTCGCACTTCTACTTCTGGGGTTTCGTTGTACCTCCTTCTCATCCGGAACAATCACCTTATTATTCACCAATCGGAACGGAGTAGATACCTTGCCAAAGAAATCCTTATCAGCTTTCCCCTCCACATTGCCCGTTCTCATCAGGTTCTTCACCATCCTGTCCTCAAGCGAATGATACGTAATTACCACCAAACGGCCACCAGGTTTCAGCACCTCCATTGCTGCTTGCAACATCTCCTTCAGTGCCTCCATCTCTTGATTCACCTCAATGCGCAATGCCTGAAACACCTTTGCTAACTCCTTTTTCTCACGCTCCTTGCCAAACAACGGCTTAATCACCTCTAAGAACCCACTGATAGTGGTAATCTCCTGCCCAGCCCTTGCCTTGCAAATCAGGTTAGCCAGTTTCCTGCTATTCTTCAGTTCTCCATACAGGTAAAACACATCAGCCAACTTATCCTCGGCATACGTATTCACCACCTCCGAGGCGGTTATGCCTGCACGTTTGTTCATTCGCATGTCTAATGGACCATCGCCACGGAAGGAGAAACCTCGCTCCCCCTCGTCGAAGTGGTGTGATGACACCCCCAGGTCTGCCAAGATTCCATCTACCTGTTCCACCCCATAGTATCGCAGAAAATTTTTCAGATATCTGAAATTACTGCGTACAAAGGTAAATCGTTTATCATCCACGATGTTTCGTTCCGCATCGGCATCCTGGTCGAAGCTCAGCAATCGGCCTCGTTCATCCAGTCGCCTCAATATCTCTTTGGAATGCCCCCCACCGCCGAAAGTTACATCCACATAGATGCCTCCAGTACTGATATTCAGTCCGTCAACGCTCTGCTCCAAAAGCACAGGCACGTGGTAGGTACCGGCATTCTCCATCATCGTTCGTCAAAATCAGTATAATTATCCAAGAAAGCTCCGCCTGGGTAACTGCCCAATGTCTCCTCCAGTGCACTACTGAAGTCCTCATTTGTCATGAACGGACGGTCGGCCACCTCCTTCGCCCAGATCTCGATTGTGTTATCCATACCAATGAATCGCACATCGCTCTTGATGTTTGCCATCTGCAGGTAACGCTTTGGGATTAAGATGCGTCCACTGCCATCGGGAGTCATCACTTCTGCCTCACTCACAAACATGCGGAAGATGGCCTGTTCGCGTTTGCTCCATTTGTTCAGGTTCTTGCGTAACTGGTCTTGGGTCTCCTTCCACACACTCCCTGGATACAGCACCAGGCAGTCCTGGTGTACGTCTTTACGCAAAACCAGCCACTCCTCGCCCTCTGCCTGAAGCAGTTTGCGGAAGTTTGAAGGGATGAAAACTCGCCCCTTCGCATCTGTTTTTGCCTCAATATTGCCTAAAAATTGTGCCATATCTACCTATTTTATGCTATTCGGCGGTAAAATTACATAATTCCCCACAATTCCCCACATTTTTCTCTAAAAAAATTTCAATAAAGTTTTCAACAAGGTTGTTAATAACTTATCAAGTTGAAAATGAGCCTTCTTTTCCAAGTGGGGTTTGGTGGGGCATTTTTTTTGCGTGTCAACCCGTAAACAAACTGTTAAAAAACCTTTCAGAAACGGAATTTAAGTTCCGTTTTATGGCAATAATCGTTAAAAAAAGCCCCTGCATTTTCTTTGAAGAGTCTTCTGTTCATTAGAAGTCTTTTTTATTTGCACCTGCCATTCCTTCCGCTTCAAGCAGAAAAGCCGTCAGCTTCAAATAGATGGGCTGCCTGCTTGTGTCTTGTACTGAAAACGTTGACCTTATTCATCTGACATAGTCTTATGAAGAATCTCTTTCCAATGTTTGAAGAATTGGAAAGGTTTATTTTTTCCTAAGTTATTGAATAGATGAGTTACTCTGTCCCTTAAAAGCTCAAATTAATTTGGCTTTTCTCTCTACTTTTCTTAACTTTTTGCAACAATTTCTTAAAAAATCCTTTTAGATATCCAAAAGATAGATTAAATTTGCACCCAAATCGTGTTTTGAAAAAGAATGGCTGAGGATTCTGTCTTTTTGATTGACATAGATAAGGTGCTACGGGAGAAAGCTCCCGACAAGGCGAAGTATGTGCCAGGGTTCGTGGTTTCGTACCTGAAACGTATCGTGCATCAGGATGAACTGAATGATATTCTGCGAAGCCTGGGCGATAAGCAGGGCACGGAGTTTGCCAAAGGAGCACTGGAAGCACTGAACGATAAGATTGTGGTGCAAGGCGAAGAGAACCTGCCAAAGGATGGTAGGCTCTGTACGTTTGTGTCTAATCATCCATTGGGAGGACAGGACGGACTGGCGCTTGGAGCTGTATTGGGGGAGCATTACGAGGGCAAGATCAAGTTTCTGGTGAATGATTTGCTGATGAACTTGCACGGATTGGCTCCTTTCTTTATTCCTATCAATAAGACGGGCAAGCAGGCGAAGGATTTTCCACGTAGGGTGGAGGCAGGGTTTGCCTCGAAGGAGGATCAGCTGATTATGTTCCCCGCAGGCATCTGTTCCAGAAAACAACATGGGGTGATTAAGGACTTGGATTGGAAGAAAACGTTTGTGTCGAAGAGCGTGGAGTATCAACGCGATGTGGTGCCTATCCATTTCGACGGTCGCAATTCAAATTTCTTCTATAACTTGGCAAACACTTGTAAGTTGCTGGGTATTAAGTTCAACATCGCTATGTTATATCTCGCCGACGAGATGTTCAAGAATAAGAATAAGACGTTTACGGTGACTATCGGGAAACCCATCCCCTGGCAGACGTTCGACAAGAGCAAGACGCCAACAGAGTGGGCGCAATATGTGAAAGAAATTGTTTATAAACTGAATATACCTCAGTAGGCTCTCAGGAGTTTGCTGTTAGAAATAGGAAGATTATGGTAATAGAGGATATTATTCAGCCCATCAGTAGAGATTTGCTGAAAGCTGAGCTGACTGAAGACAAGCGTTTGCGCATGACAAACAAGAGTCATAACCAGATTTATATCGTGACGGCTCACAATGCGCCGAATACGATGAAGGAGATTGGCCGATTGCGTGAGATCGCTTTCCGAGCAGCTGGTGGTGGAACGGGTAAGTCGATGGATATCGACGAGTTTGACATCATGGAAAATCCTTACAAGCAGTTGATTGTTTGGGATCCTGAGTCTGAGGAGATTTTGGGAGGATATCGATATATCTTGGGCACGGATGTGCAGTATGAGCCCAATGGTCAACCTAAGTTGGCCACTGCCCACATGTTCCACTTCTCTGAGAAGTTCCTGAAAGAGTATATGCCTACCACCATTGAATTGGCTCGTTCATTTGTGACGCTTGAGTACCAGGGCACAAGGGCAGGTAGCAAGGGTCTCTTCGCCTTGGATAACTTGTGGGATGGATTGGGTGCCTTGATGGTGATTAAGCCGAACGTGAGGTATTTCTTTGGTAAGGTGACGATGTATCCTTCGTATATCCGCAAGGGTAGGGACATGATTTTGTATTTCCTGCGAAAGCATTTCGGTGATAAGGACAATTTGATTACACCGATGAAACCACTGGTGATTGAGAGTGATGAGGCTGAGTTGGCCAAGCTGTTCCCTAACGATACGTTTAAGGAGGACTATAAGGTGTTGCACAGTGAGATTCGCAAGATGGGATTTAACATTCCTCCGTTGGTAAATGCCTATATGAACTTGAGCCCTACGATGCGTATGTTTGGAACGGCGATTAATTATGGCTTTGGTGATGTGGAGGAGACTGGTATCTTAATTGCCGTGGATGAGATTCTGGAGGAGAAGCGCATGAGGCATGTGGAGTCATTCTTGAAGAATGAGCCCAATGCCGCAAGGTTTACTTCTGGACAAAACAAAGTGATTTACCCAGAGAAAGATTAAACTGCCGGTAAGCTATTACCGTTCAGTTTACGATAGAGGTCGAGGGCAAAGACATCGGTCATGCCTGAGACATAGTCCAATACCGCCTGTATTCTTTCAAAGAGTGCAGGCGATTTCATATTATACTGGCTCGATACTCGGTTGATAAGCAACTGGGAATAAGCTTTTTCTGGAGAGAGCACCGCCTCGGTCATAAGGTCTATCAGGGTGCCGATGATTCGGAAACCTGCCACCTCGATATCCACTACATCACGAGACTTGTAGATACGTTCGTAAGCCACCTTACAACAATGTTTGTAGGCATTGGCAGGCAACTCGGAGATATGACTGATGAGTGAGCCTTCGAAGGTACCATCCAGGATCTTTTGTTCGTGGTCGAGAAAGGCTTGGGTGCACTCATGTGTGAGCAAGCCGATAACATTGGAACGTAGATAAGCAATCTGTTCGTTGTGGTCGCTTACCAGGTTCAGGGTCTTTTCCATCTTCACCCTTCGGTCTTCTGGGAAGTAGCCCAGTAAGAGGTCTTTGGTTTCTTGCAGGGAGAGAATTTTGAGTTTGAAAGAATCCTCGATGTCCATAATTTCATAGCAGATATCATCGGCGGCTTCTACGAGATAAACCAACGGGTGGCGAGCATAAATTTGGTCGCCCAGTTTCTTCACACCCAGTTTTTCGGCAATGCGTTCGTAGCTTTCACGTTCAGAAGTAAAGAACCCAAACTTGCCTTTTTTGTTGGCGTGGCTCGATGAATACGGATATTTCACGATGCTGGCCAGGGTGGAATAAGTAAGTACGAAGCCTCCTTTACGTCGTCCTTCAAACTGATGGGTAAGCAGGCGGAAGGTATTGGCATTGCCCTCGAAGTGGGTGAGGTCGTTCCATTGCTCCTTTGTGAGCTTTTCTTTCAGAGGCAGTCCATTGCCTTCAGAAAAGAAGGTGGAGAAGGCTCTCTCACCAAAATGGCCAAAAGGAGGGTTCCCCAGGTCGTGTGCCAGGCATCCAGCCGATACAATGGCACCTATCTCTGGTAGGTTGGTGGATTGAAGGGCTGGCTCTTTTTCCAAAATGCCACGAGCCACATCGTTGCCCAAAGAACGACCTACACAAGATACCTCAATGCTATGTGTTAGTCGGTTGTGCACGAAGATGCTACCCGGCAAGGGGAACACCTGTGTCTTGTTCTGTAAACGCCTGAAAGGAGGCGAGAAAATCAGTCGGTCGAAGTCACGTTGAAACTCCGTACGGTTCTCATGTCTCTCCTCATGAAACTCCTCCAAGCCGAATCTTTGGGCGGAAATTAGCTTACTCCATTCCATTTTTTTATGCTCTTAGTTTAAATTAACTACAAAAGTATAAAATATGTGGGAGAAAAACATTATTTTCGCCACTAATTAGTAAAACTTATGTATTATGAAGGTAAAAATCATCAATAAATCGCATCATCAGTTGCCTCAATATGCCACTCCACAGTCGGCTGGCGTGGATTTGCGTGCCAACCTTAGTGAGCCTGTAACATTGCAACCCTTACAACGTGCTTTGATACCCACAGGCCTTTTCATTTCTTTGCCTGTAGGTTATGAGGCGCAGGTGCGCCCTCGTAGTGGACTTGCCATCAAGAAGGGCATAACAGTGTTGAACTCGCCTGGTACCATCGATGCCGATTATCGTGGTGAAATCTGCATCATCCTGGTAAATCTTTCTAACGAGCCTTTTGTGGTGAATGATGGCGAACGCGTGGCTCAGATGGTGATTGCTCGCCATGAGCAGGCAGAATGGGTCGAGGTGGAGACGTTGGATGAGACAGAACGTGGTGCAGGTGGATTTGGACACTCTGGAAAGGATTGACAATTAACGATTGACAATTGACGATTATGAGAGTTTTTTTTAATGATAAAAGATTTAAGTATTTGTGGCTATTTCTGGTGTTGCAGTTGATTAATTGTCAATGGTCAATTGTCAATGGTCAATTGTCAACGGTCAACGGTCAATTGTCAACGGACAGGAAGTACGACTACTACTTCCACGAAGCCACTCGCCTCCGTATTCAGAAGAAGTATGATGCTTCTTTTGATATGTTGCAACATTGCCTTGCCATTCGTCCTAACTCACCTTCTGCTCTCTATGAATTGGCACAGTATTACATGGTGTTGAAGCAAACGGATAAGGGTATTGCCACTATGGCGGAGGCGGTGAAGTATGCCCCTGATAATTATTGGTATGCACAGGGATTAGCAAACCTTTATATGCAACAGAATAAGTTTGAAGAAGCCGGTAATCTGTTGGAAGATATGGAGAAACGATTCCCTACCAAGATAGATGTAACCTACAGTTTGTTACAAATTTACAATCGTTTGGGCAAATTCGACAGGTCTGTGGAATTGCTCGATAAACTGGAGGTACGATTGGGAAAGAATGAGCAGATATCCATGCAGAAGTTTGCCATCTATGACCAACAAGGCGAGGAAGACAAGGCCATGGCTGAGTTGAAAAGCCTGGCGGATGAGTTCCCTACCGATTATCGATATCAGGTAATCTTGGGTGATGCCTATTTGCAGAAGGAGAAATATGATGAGGCATACGATATCTATCAGAAGATTCTGAAGGCTGAGCCAGATAATGCAATGGCTATGTATTCATTAGCCGCTTATTATGAGCAAACGGGCCAGACGGAGAAATATGACCAGCAATTGAACTCAGTGTTGTTGAACCGTAAGGTGGATGCCAGTACGAAAACGGATGTGATGAGGCGACTAATCATCCGCAATGAGAGTAGTCAGAAGGATAGTACCATTGTGATTAACCTGTTTGACCGTATCATGGAACAGGAGCCCGAGGAGGCTGATATCCCCATGCTCTATGCCCAGTATCTGTATTCCAAGAAGATGGATGACAAGGCGATACCTGTGTTGAAACAGGTATTACAAATTGAGCCTACTAACACAGCGGCTCGTATGACACTCTTGGGAGAGGCGGTGAAGCAGGAGGATTATGATGGTGTGATTGACATCTGTCAGACAGGTACAGAGGCTAATCCTGATATGTTGGAGTTCTATTATTACCTTGCCATTGGCTATAATCAGACGGCACGTTCGGATAGCGTGATTAGTGTGTGCAAAAGGGCTTTGACGCATGTGGATGATGAGAGCGATGTGAATGTGGTGAGTGATTTCTATGCCATCATGGGCGATGCTTATCATAAGAAGAAGATGATGAAGGAAACCTATGAAGCGTATGAGTCGGCATTGGAATATAATGCCAATAACATTATGGCTCTCAATAATTATGCTTATTACCTCTCTTTAGAGCGTCGCGACTTAGACAAGGCAGAGGAGATGAGCTATAAGACGGTGAAGGCTGAGCCAAACAATGCTACTTACCTGGACACTTATGCTTGGATCCTATTTGAGAAGGCTAATTATGAACAGGCGAAGATTTACATCGATCAGGCTTTGCAAAATGATGATGGCCTGAGTGGCGAGGTGTTGGAGCATTGTGGCGACATCTATTTCCATACAGGTGACACAGAAAAGGCATTGGATTTCTGGAAGCAGGCTAAGGAAAAGGGTAGTGAATCGACTACGATAGAGCAGAAAATTAGACAAAAGAAGTATATAAGATGAAAAGATACATTCATTTATTACCAATAGTTTTTTTTGCATTGCTCCTCGCCAGTTGCAAGAGTAGCAAGAACATAATCAAGACAGATGGCTTGTCACCTTATTTGTCATCTAAAGTTGAACTGACAGTGCCTCATGGCGAAACCACATTGACAGTTAATGGCACGATGAAGATGAAAGAAGGTGAGTTGGTTCAGATGTCATTGCTGATGCCTCTGTTCAGAACAGAGGTGGCACGTATCGAGGCAACACCCACCTATTTATTAATAGTTGATCGCATGAATCGTCGCTTCGTCAAGGCTACCCCTCGTGAGTTGAGGGATTACCTGCCTGCCGATAGCTATAAGCGATTGGAAAAGATGATCAAGGATGCCGCTAAACCAGGAGGCAAGGCCACCCTTACTGGACAAGAGTTGGGTATTAAGCAATTGGCAAAGGCAAAGATTGAGCTCTATGATTTCTCTGACGAGGAAATCTCGATAGAGCCTACAGAACTGTCTTCTCGTTATCGCATGGTGACGATGGAAGAAATCCTTCAATTACTGATGAGTTTATGAAGAAACTTGCCTCCATATTGCTACTAATCTGCCTCCCAATGTTGTTGTTGGCGCAAACCAACAAACGCATCAAGGAGTTGGAGTTGAAACGCTCTGACTTACAGAAGCAGATTGCCGAGACGGAGGCTCTCTTGAAGACCACCAACAAAGATGTAGGTAGTCAGTTGAATGGTCTGAATGCCTTGACGGGACAGATAGAGGAACGTCGTCGATATATCGACAATATCAGTAGTGATTTGCAGGAAGTGGATAGTCAGTTGGTTTATATCGACCGTCAGTTGGATACACTGAATCTCAGTTTGGAGGAAAAGAAACGCAGGTATGAGTCATCGCTGAGGTATCTTTATAAGAACCATAGCATCCAGGAAAAACTGATGTTTATCTTCAGTGCCGAGAGTCTTTCTCAAACTTACAACCGTTTGCGATATGTGCGTGAATATGCCACCTATCAGCGTTTGCAAGGCAATGAGGTTATCCGTAAGCAAGAGGAGGTTACGCAGAAGCAGGAGGAATTGCAGGGGGTGAAAGAAGAGAAGATCCGTCTGTTAGCAGCTCGCGAACAGGAGAAGCAGAAGTTGGAGATTCAAGAACAAAAAGCTCAGCAGGTAATTAAGGATTTACGCTCGAAACAGAAAGGATTGCAAGACGAGATTACCAAGAAAAAACGTGAGGCAAATCAGTTGAATAATCAAATTGACAAGCTGATAGCCATTGAGATAGAGAATGCCCGCAAGCGGGCAGAGGAAGAGGCTCGCAGGGAGGCCGAGGAAAGGAGGAAAGCAGAGGAAGCCGCCAAGCGTAAAGCTACTGCCAGTGCTTCGTCTAAGCCTGCCACCACAAATAAGCCTGCTTCTTCTACACCAGCCTCTAAGCCTGAGGTGTATAGCATGAGCAAGGCTGATCGTGAACTATCCGCCGACTTTGTTTCCAATCGTGGCAAGTTGCCTATGCCTATTACCACCTCTTATATTATAGTGAGCCACTATGGGCAATACAATGTGGCAGGTTTGCGGAATGTCACTCTTGACAACAAGGGCATTGACATACAAGGTCAGCCTGGGGCTCAGGCTCGTGCTATCTTCAACGGCAAAGTAGCTGCTGTGTTCCAACTCAATGGTCTCTTCAATGTCTTGGTGCGTCATGGATCCTACATTTCCGTGTATTGCAACCTTGCCAGAACCAATGTGAAGCAGGGCGATGATGTAACTACCAAGCAAGTCCTTGGCACGGTTTTCAGTGATGCCTCCGACAATAACCGTACCGTCCTTCACTTCCAACTCCGCAAGGAAAAGGACAAACTAAATCCAGAAGCTTGGTTAAATAAGTAGTTTATGCATTCATTCTCATTTATATAAACAACCCATTAAGTCATGAAAATACTTCACGAAAGAATCCTGCAAGACGGTCGTTGCTTGGAAGGTGGTATCCTAAAAGTAGATAGCTTTATTAACCACCAGATGGACCCTAACCTGATGAAGCAAGTAGCCGTTGAGTTCATTCGTCGCTTTGCCGACCTGCCCATCAACAAGATACTCACGGTGGAGGCATCTGGTATCGCCCCGTCTGTCCTGTTGGGCTACCTCCTGGAACTACCTGTAGTGTATGCCAAGAAGAAAAAACCATCTACCATGAAGGAAATGTATGTGACCGAAGTCCGTTCGTTTACCAAGCAGCGCGACTATACCATGGTGATAAGCAAGGAATACCTCACTCCTAAAGACCATATTCTTTTCATCGACGACTTCCTGGCTTATGGTAATACCGGATTGGGTATTATCGACTTATGCCAGCAAGCAGGAGCTACTATTGAGGGCATGGGCTTTATCATTGAAAAGGCTTTCCAGCATGGGCGTGAATTACTGACCGAGAATGGTGTTTATTGCATCGAATCACTGGCCATCATTGATTCCTTAGAGGGCAACCAAATCAAGTTGAGGAAGTAGGATAGTAAAATGTGCTCATCTTTCTCCATTCGGAATGGAATCTCTCTATGACTAGTGTATCCACCAAAGTTCACTGGATTGGCAAAAGTAATCTCACTTTGGGCATCATCCAAAAGGTACATGCGGTCAGTTTCCGGGATGAATTTGTTCGTGGGGTCATCAGTCAGAGTGATGGGGACAATGGCTGTTCGCCGAGTACCCACCTCGCTGTTGCTCTCATGCACATGAAACACATAATACCAGTTGCCGTCGGCATCCTGGAAAAGATCGCCGTGACCAGAGCCGTTGATTCCAGTATTGTGACGAGAAAGGAACGGATGGCCGACTTTGGTCCAGGGCCCTGTAGGTGATTCAGCATAAGCATAGCCTACTGAATAATCAATATCACGAAAATGATTAGCAGAATAGAGAAGATAGTAGTAACCACCATCTTTAATAACCGTTGGACCTTCAGTAATCTTACTATTATCATAATTCCAGGCACATTCCCAAGTACCTTCCTCCGCACCTAAGCAACGTGTAATGGAGTTTTCGTCTATACTTGAAAAATCATCGCTTAACTTGGCCACATATAAAGTGTTCCCATCAACAAAGCGGACGTAGTACAAGTATTTCGTCCCATCATCATCAATGAACACGTAAGGATCAATCTGACCCGTTGAATGAGGCAACTCATGGATGTTATCCTGTTTGAAAGGCCCCATGGGACTGTCGCTCGATGCAATGCCAATCAACTCATCGGCAGCATAAGCCATGAAGTATTTCCCTTCGTACTTGAAAATCTGAGGAGCCCAGAACCTGCCAGTTCCAAACGTATCGTCCTTCCACAAGGCAAAGCCGTCATGCGCATTTCCAACGGGCGTCCAATGCACCAAGTCAGTAGAGCGATACATGGCGAAGCCACTGTTTATCTTGTTCGTCCCAGTCAGATAATAGTAACCATTCTCATAGAAAATGGTTGGGTCTGCCAGCGTAATGGTAGCAGCTTGAGTACATAGGAGCGATAGCATCAGGGCCATCAGAGATATAATTCTTTTCATGTTAATGTTTTTTGTCTCACAAAGATAATCATTTTCTTTTATATTTTTCCTCACCTTTCAAAAAAACTCTTTTCATAGATTATTTGCAACTATCTTATTTGGGATTCAATCTTTAAAAGCATGGTTTTTTGCAGAAAAAGGGCATTTTATCCCAAGTAAATGACAATCCAGTGTTTTCAGTGGAGCTTTTTTGCAGGCAATTTACGCTTATTTTTAAAATAATCTCTATATTTGCAATTACTAATACTAATTCTTTTATTCTATGAAGCACATTTCTATTGGTAAGCCGGGGGCGATGATAGTTGGCATAGCCCTGATGATGGCTGGATGTACTGGCGGACAACAACCGTCGCAAGATGGGATGAACCGAAAACCAGGCAACTATCCTGGTAATCCCGAAGAGTGGTTTGCGCCTCAGTTGGTGACGGACAATACGTATCGTAATGTGGCAAAGCTCAGAGCTGCTTATGCTTCTTCGAGTATTGACTATAACCTAACGGCTCAGTTGGCGACAGATGGTATTGTGAGTGAAACGATGCCACCTACTACTCAGTTGTTTACACAAGCTGGCGAGGTACCTCGCATCCAGAAGGAGATTATCTTCGACTCCAATGATGTGACTTCATACGTGGTCAATGGTGATGACATCTTTTTGCAGTACAATATGGCCGATATGCAATTGGATATCGATCAGATAGCTCTGCGGGGCAGGGTGGTCTTAGACACCCGTAAGGCACGTGGCTATGAGGTGAGGACATTAGCTTCTGTGGATGGTACCAATTGGGAAGAACTGGATGCCCAGAAAGGCAGTAACTATTTTGGTGTTGAAGGTGGTGCAAGGGCAGGTTATCCTCCTCGAAAGGTAGCTACGGGTGAATCGCCAGTTAGATTTTTGTATGCGCATGGTGCTCCCAAAAATCCCCCTGTGGTAGATGCAGGTGGCAATGCCGGTCCTAACCCTTTCATGACGCGTACCATCAATTATGTGGTGAAACTACCTATAAATAAGGCTTATAACCATTTCAAGATTGAGCTGAAGATGCCGAGTGCCCAGAATTGGACCATCACCTCTTGGGATTTCTTGAAGGCTGGTGAACAGGTATCAGCATTGCCCTCTTTCCGCTTTAACAGTGCTTGGATGAGTGCTTCGGCAGGCAATGAATGGCTGATGGTGGATTTAGGCACACAGGCTCAGTATGACAAGATTAACCTGCATTGGATCAACAAGGCGGTTAAGGGTGTGATAGAGGCTTCTGATGATGCTAAGACCTGGAAGCAAGTGGCAGAGTTGCCTGCTAACGAGGGCTTGAATGACGAGATTGATTTGGGCAAAAAGGTAAAGAGTCGCTATGTGCGATTGAACCTGACACAAGCAGCTAATGGCAAGCCTTATGTGCTGAGTGAGATAGAGGTGATGGGCAAGGGTGGCTTGACTGCTCGAAATCAAGTGGCAGAGCCAAATTGGGCGAACCTGCATAAAGATAATGGCCAAATCCTGAACGGAAAGCTCTCTTTGGATGGAGGCAATTGGAAGTTGCAACGCGCTTCTGAGGTGAATGCTTCTGGAGAAGCGATTGCAAAACCAGGCTTCAACGATGAGGCTTGGATTCCTGCTACAGTGCCAGGTACCGTATTGTCGAGCTATGTAAATATCGGTGCCGTAGGCGACCCTAATTTTGCGGATAATCAGTTGCAAGTGTCTGAATCGTTCTTCTATTCCGACTTCTGGTATCGCCATACATTCAATGTGGAAACCTTGGGTGAGCGTATGTTCCTTGATTTCGACGGCATTAACTGGAAAGCTGAAATCTTCTTGAATGGCAAGCAGATAGGTAATATTGACGGTGCCTTCATACGAGGCAAGTTTGATGTGACGGATGTGGTGAAGCAAGGCGAGAATGTGCTGGCTGTGAAGATTATTAAGAACGCCCATCCTGGTGTGGTGAAGGAGCAGACTGCTTGGTCGCCTGATTATAATGGTGGTGTGTTGGGTGCAGATAACCCAACCTTCCATGCATCCATTGGTTGGGATTGGATTCCTACCATTCGTGGCCGTAACATCGGTATTTGGAATGATGTCTATTTGACTTATGCAGGTAGCGTAACCATCGAGGATCCATTCGTACAGACCGACCTTCCATTGCCAAGCATAGATTGTGCAGATATCTTGGCTGAGGCTACCTTGAAGAACCATAGTGACAAAGCCGTAAAGGGTGTGTTGAACTTCAATATGGATAAGGACGGAACTGGTGTCACTGAACAAATGGAGGTAGAGTTGGCACCTGGAGAGAGCAAACTGGTGAAATTGCCTTCTGCTCGATTGGATAATCCAAAGCTATGGTGGCCAGTGGGTTATGGTGAGCAGAACCTATATGATTCTAAGTTTACCTTTACCGTAGATAATAAGGAAAGTGATGCTAAGACCTTCAAGACGGGTGTGCGTGAACTGACCTTTGTGGATGAGCCTTATGTGCAGGCTGGTGGTGTGTTGCGAGGCAAAGAGCAGTTTAAGAATCCTATCCGTCTGACCGTATATATAAATGGTAAGCGTGCCGTAGGTTTTGGTGGCAACTGGGGTATGCCTGAGTCTAACCTTAACTATCGTGGTCGTGAGTATGATGCAGCAGTGAAGTATCATGCCGATATGCACTTTACCATCATTCGCGACTGGGTAGGCATGGTAGGCGACGAGGAATTCTATGAGGCTTGTGACAAGTATGGAGTGCTGATTTGGCAAGACTTCTGGTTGGCTAACCCTGCCGACGGACCTAATCCTTACTACGAGGATATGTTCATGACCAATGCTCGCGACTATGTGAAGCGTATCCGCAACCATGCTGCTATTGGTATCTATGTGGGTAGAAATGAGGGATTCCCACCAGAGACCCTGGATGGTCAGTTGCGCAATCTGGTGGCTGAGCTCCATCCGGGCATGCGCTATATATCTCATTCGGCTGATGGTGTGGTGAGTGGTGAAGGTTCATATAACGCATTGGAGCCTATCGAGTATTTCCGCCACTATGGCCATGACCGTTTCCACAGCGAGCGAGGAATGCCAAATGTGATGACCTACGAGAGCATGAAGTTGGCATTTGGCGAGGACAACTTAGAGCCAGTAAGCACTTTGGCAACACCAAATCATATATATGGTTTACATGACTATGCACTTGGTGGTTCTGCTGGTCCTTCTGCTCAACAGACAGAGACTTTTAACAAGATGATTGCCAAGATGTTTGGTCAGCCCAAGAATGCTGAGGAATTTGCAGAGTGGGCACAATGGGTGAACTATAATGGTTATCGTGCTATGTTCGAGGGTCGCAGTGAGCACCGTCGTGGCATCTTGCTGTGGATGAGTCATCCAGCTTGGCCGTCAATGGTTTGGCAAACCTACGACTATTACCTCAATCCAACAGCAGGTTACTTTGGTAGTAAGAAGGCTTGCGAGCCTATTCATATCCAGTGGAATCCTGTGCGTGATGACATTGAGGTGGTAAACTATTATGCTGGCGACTTTGCTGGTGTGACAGGTACTGCTCAGCTAATCAGTCAGGATGGCAAGGTAGTATGGGAGAAACAGGCATCGTTCGATGTGAAGAATGATGAGACAGTGGCTCTGTTCCTCTTGGAAGAACCTGCTGAACTGAGCGCTACTTACTTTATCAAGCTGACGCTGAAACAGGGCGATAAGCTGTTGTCGGAGAACTTTTATGTTAGAGGAAAGGAAGATGGTAACTACCAGTCTTTGCTCGATTTACCTATGATAGGTTTAGGCAATGATATCAAGGTGGTACGTGAATGCGACGAATGGGTATTGGATGGTACTTTGAAGAACGAGAGCGACACACCTGCCCTGATGATTCGCTTAGCCGTAAAAGGTGACAAGACTGCTTGTATGATGGCACCTGTGATGTATAACGAGAACTATTTCAGCCTGATGCCAGGTGAGAGCAAACAGATCCATATTACCTTGAATAATGCAGATACGCAAGGTGAAAAGCCAACGCTTGAGATTACTGGTTTCAATGTCACAAGTGACAAAGCAAAGCTTGGCAAGAGTCGGAGAAGCTTGAGATTATAACATATTTAGGAAAAAGACTACAGGCCTTCTATCTGTTCTTTGGTCAGATTCGAGGCCTGTTTGATAATGCGCTGATAAGGCTAATGAAATCACCAATGCTGCCAAGAAGCAACTGGGTGAGCAGAAGTTTTTTTTAAACTTTTCTTACGAATTACGAAATTTCCACGATAACGTATTAGAATCATTGGTTAATGCCTTCGTAAGATGTTCGTAAGTTCGTAAGAAAAAGTTCCGAATGGGGAATAAAACAGGTTAATCCAGCGTAAAAACACAATGCTAATCCAATCACTTCATCGTGCTGTGGCGGCATAAGTTACGGTGCTGATTATCAGCAGTAATTGAGTCCGCACCAGTCCTATGGTATCGGACTGCCAGTCAGACACTGAAGGACTGCTGGTCAGACACCAACTGACTATTGGTCTTATAGAATCAGAC
>JAEEGF012263088.1_pt1 | contig 30736 bp, 26 predicted proteins | sample 9134171 | NCBI WGS metagenome assembly JAEEGF01 (sample SAMN16246542, study PRJNA631951) | gut metagenome | biome: gut microbiome; feature: rumen; material: AP-attached | host: Bos | place: Iran: Karaj | collected 2018-10 | reverse complement strand
GCATCAAGTAGGGTGTGAAGCGATTTCTTGAAAGCATCGAAACTACTTTCCAAGCGTTTGACCATGTGTGTCTGATAGATGGAGGCCAACGAATCGGCCATGTGCTTTGCCATCTTGCCTGAGGGAACTTTGTAAGATGGGCAATACTCTATGGCACGATAACGGGCATAACGCAAACCGCTTCCGTCGAACATGTCCGGGTTTACCTCTTTCAGGTTAGCCGATGGCGTGTCCACTAACTTGATATAGGTGTCAATAAAAAGCTTAAGTATTTGAGGAGACATTTGATAGGTGCGGTCGGTGGGGTCGAGCAACTGAGGGAAGTGTATCTCGTTGGCATAGCGAGGCTCATGCTGGATGTTGCTGCGGGTACGGCGCACCATTACCTTCTCCAGCACCTTATGGCGAAGTTCCTGATTGATGGCATCGATGCGGCTGGTAAGGAACTCGGCACTCATGGTGCGACGTTGCGACATGAGGCTCTTGAATTCCTTAATCCAAGGGGCAAAGGTGTCGGCAATGTTGGAAACACCATCAATCGTGCAACGGGCAGTGTCCTGGAACAACAGCAGTTGGTTCTTGATGTCCTCGGGCGTGTTGTTGAGCGGCGTGGCTGAAAGCAGCAACACGCGCTTATTGCCTTTGACATTGCCTTTGTTCAACCGTGCCGACTTGCAGATGCGTTGCAGCAGGTCGTAATTGCCTGTGCTGTCGTGACGGAAGTTGTGCGCCTCATCAACGATGATGAGGTCGTAGTAACCAGGCTGGCTGTAGTTGTTGGTGCCCTCAATGACCTTATCCAAGCTACCGTTGCTGACAAACTGGCTATAGTTGTTCTTGATTTGGAAATCGCGGAAAGTGTCTTCCCAATTGCTTTGCACCGCTGGAGGGAAGATGACAAGAATACGGGTGTTGTTGCCGTTGGCGGCGATAAACCGCTGGGCAATCATAGCTGCCACCACGGTTTTGCCCAGACCCACCACATCGGCAATGAAACAACCACCATGCTGCATCATGATATTGTACCCTTGCACTACGGCGTCACGTTGGTAGGTGAAGTTGTCGTAATTGTCGGGCAGATGAGGAATGAAATCATCTTCAACCTGATCGCCGAAATGGTCGATGAGCATCCGCATATAAAGTTCGTAGGGCGTGGGCTGATGTTCTTCTGGGGTCAGATGGGTTTTGCCAACGATAGGATTCACATCGTCCATTGTCACTGGGATGGCATCTTTCCAAAGGCTTTGAAACTCTTCCTCGCAGTAATGCACATCGTCGTAGTCCTTCATGGCCACGTTCAATTCGTAGCGTGGCGGTTCGGTGGTGCCGAGACCCTGTGCGCTGAGGTTGCTGCTTCCCATGATGACCCAGCCATCGCTATGCTCGGAGTGCTGTTTGGGCAGGCAGAGATAGAACTTGGCGTGAAGGTCTTTGGTAGGGTGGATACGCAATTGCAACCGATTGTTGGCAATGTCAGCGCAGAACTGCCGGATGCCTTCATCGACTTCTGACGAGTATTCGGACTGGTAAACATCACGAAGGAAGTCCTCGCAATACTGTTCAAGGGTTGCTTCTTTGTTCTCGAAGAAAAACTTACCAGTAAGTTGCGATTGGCGGAAGAGATTGTCGATATTGATGCCAACGAGAATCCGTATCTCGGTGACATTTTCCAATTCCTTGCGCAGTTTGAAGTAGCCGCTGGAACGAAAATAGCCAACCACGGCATGAAAGATGTCGAAGTTGGCCATTTCAGAGGCGATGCCGTGGAACTTGTCCATCAACGTCGTCCCAATATTGTTGAAGAACTTGGTACTCATTATGGCTTGGCGTTTTGAGCGCTTCGCCCTTCTAATGGGTCACAAAAAGAATCCGTGAACTTCTGTCTGGACCTGCGGTTCGCCAAAACCTTAACCACAAACAAGAAAGCCCACGGATATACCGTGAGCATTCTGCTTTCTTGTGTGGTTAATGATGAAATTTGGCGATTTCAGGTCCACTTGAAAAGCAAAAACGCTTTATATCAATATGTTAAATAATCAGTTATCTTCTGTGTTGGTATGTTCTTTTTGAGTTGATGATGGCAAAGATAGACAAACTTTGGAAAATGTTGAACAAAAAAGTTCAAAACCTTCTAGACAATTGGCTTTGAAAAGCTCGGGAGTGACTGTTTTTGCAGAAAAAAGTGGAAAAAAGAATGGAAAAGAGTTGCGAGTAATATAATTTGTTGTACTTTTGCAATGTCAGAAATGACTAATCCGGTATTTTCCGCGTGGGAGTAAGACTACACCGCCCCTGCTCCAAACTTAAAAGATGGAGACTGACAACAGCCTCCATTTTTTATTTCCCGTATTCCTTTCGGAATTTCCTTACAAAGTCTTTTCGGAAAGCATAGTTTCGCTTAATGGATAGCGAGATTTTTCCCTTGAAGATAAGCACTTCCAACGCATGGGCGTTTTGTTCGAAATAATTCCTGATTTGAACCGCTAGCAAACCGCCATTATATCGGGTGGTCATGTTCAATAAGACGTGGTTTGACTGGCTCGTTGAATCCGTTAACCGATTTGAGGCCGATGAACTTCCTTGAATAGTCTTTAACTCGTATATTCTGTAAACGCCCTTACGTTCAAAAATAAAATCAGGAGATTGCGTCTTACTTGGATTAGGAAGAATGTACACTTTGTATCCATGCGTGACGGCCTTACGTGCGGCGTTGAGCAGATTGCCGTAATCGCCTTCGCCCTCACTACCTGTAGAAAAGATACCAGCTTCTCCTTCAATAGGATGGAAATTACCCAAACGGGCAATCAGCTCTACCTGTCGGGAATAGTCAGCACCTTTCAACGTGTGTAGTTTGGCCAATTCTGCTGCAATGTCGTTCATCGCTGTGTTTTGTAGGGCACAAAAATAGGAAAAATATCGACAAGAATGAAAAACAGGTCTTTTTCTGATAGCGAGGAGAATTTATAAAACTGGTCATCGGATAGATTATTAGGTGTGAAATCGGTTATAGCAAGTATTAGGTATTAGGAAAAACCTTAACTTTGCGCCATAATTGAAAAAAAAGGTATTGTAAATCAAATATGTTTAGTGAAAGAAATCATATAAAAGTTTTCGTTTCTTCAACGGTGTATGACTTTGAGTCTCAACTGGACGTGGTGTATTCTACATTTCAAGTATATTGTAATTAGTACTAATCTTTGACCGATTGTTGCCTAATAGAAATCCTATAAAACTGATTATGAATAAAATGGTATTTTTGTTTTAAAGACATTGATTGTCCGATTATCGGACAATTCAAAAAAACTATTGGTTAACATTAATTCTACATATTATGGACATCAAAGCAGTAAAATTCAGAAAAGACGGGTTCTATACCCAGCCCTTTGCCTTTGGCGGTGAGGAAGGGCCCGATAAGTTCGACCACAACATCCGCTATCGCGGTAGCTTGCAGAACTATGTGATTGACACGGGCTCGGAGGTGATTTTGGTGGATACCGGACTTCCTGCTGGCTCACCGGAGGAAAACCCAGACGAGAACTCACTTGCTTTCACCGGCAAGGACATCTGCAACTATATGGACGCTCTGGCCGCATTGGGCTATAAGCCCGAACAAGTGACCAAAATCCTGCTCACGCATAAGCACGCTGACCATTCAGGCGAACTCCGTTCGTTCCCGAATGCGAAGATCTATGTGAATGCCGACGAAATGCAGGCAGCCGAGTTGCAAGGTTTACCCAACCTGGTGCCAGTGAGCTTTACCGACGGGGCATATCACAACTTCCCCGACAGCCAGAAAATCTGTGACGGCGTATGGCTCATCAAGGCCAAAGGACACACCAATGGCAACAGCCTTGTCATCGCCGAGAACGAAGGTCTGTACTATATGTTTCAAGGCGACATCACATACGTGGATGAGGCTTTGTATGAGAACAAGCTTTCTGTGGTGTACGACGACCTGGCCGCAGCCCGTGAAACCTTGGACCGCGTGCGCGAGTTTGTGCGCAACAACCCCACCATCTATCTCTCTACCCACTCGCCACAAGGCTATGAAAACTTGGAAGCCAAACGCGTGATGGACCTCGACCACCCCTACCCGACCACCCTTGCCGAAGTGAAATTCACTAAGAAAGAAGCCTCTGGTAAGTACATCTGCTCCATCTGCGGCTATGTCTATGACCCCGCCGAGCACGATGGCGTGGCCTTCGAAGACCTTCCCGACGACTGGAAATGCCCGCGCTGCAAGCAAGGCAAGGAGAAGTTCAACAAGGCATGAAGTAGCGTATTATAAATTATAAGTAAATGAGTAAAAACATGAAAAACCAGACTTCATGCTGGGTGCTTGCCGCCATCCTTACCCTCTGCGGCGCAATGACATCATGCCATAAGACTCCTGTCAACCCTGAGAACGAAACGATAACGTTGGATTGCACGAAACCCGACTACTTGAAGGCGGGCGACACAGTGGCACTCATATCGCCTTCGTACTACACGCCGATGGAGAATGTGGAACTCACTGCCGAAGTGCTCCGCAACTGGGGATTGACACCCATCATCGGCCCCAATGTGGGTAAGATCTACCAAGGCAAGTATGCCGGCACGGTCGAAGAACGAGTGAGCGACATCCGTTGGGCCTTCAACCAACAGGCTGTCAAGGCCGTCATCTGTAACCGAGGCGGATATGGCACCATCCAACTCATCAACCAACTGTCGCTCGACGAACTCAAGTCCCACCCCAAATGGCTCGTGGGCTTCAGCGATATCACCACACTTCATGGACTGCTAAGCCGTGCAGGAGTGATGGGCATACATGGAACGATGAGCTCGTTCCTTGCCGCCGGCGGCACAGACGCCACCAGCACCCTGATGCGCGACTTGTTGATGGGCCAAGTTCCCCGCTACGAGCTTCCCGTACACCCGCAAAATATTGAAGGACAAGCTCAAGGCGTTCTAGTAGGCGGCAACCTCTGCACCTTCGCCCCCAACCTCGGCACCCAAGCCGACGCCACGCTGGCCAACAACCTCATCTTGTTCATCGAAGAGGTAGGAGAATCCATGCACAACATCGACCGGCTGTTTAACATGCTGGTCATGAACGGCGTTCTCGACCGCTGCAAAGGCGTCATCCTTGGAGAATTCGTCAGCTGTGGCAACGAATTTGACTATGAGAATGTTGAAGCGATGCTTTGCTCCTACTTGTCCGCCTATCACATTCCTGTGCTGTGCGGTTTCCCCGCTGGGCATGACGACGTCAACCTTCCCCTCGTGATGGGCGCTCCCGTCACCCTTGATGTGCGTGCCGATGGTGCCACGCTCCAGTTCGACATCGAAGGCCAACAAACCATAGTCAACACTTCCGACCTCTCCTCCACGAGGACTTCGCTGGAACATCGCCTTCAAAGTGCTGGAAAGCTGGAATAACCGCGACTACCTAAACTTCAATGAATATGGTGATTTCCAGTCCAGAAACGATGGAACGAACCATTTGTGAGCTAGGAATCGTTCCGTTTTTCACCAGTGCCATTCCCGGCTATTCCATTAAGGAACTCACCCAGCCTGAGTTTTGGTTCGATGGCGAGGAAGACACGCTTGGACCTTGGGACTGGAAGATCGACTGCCTCCAAAATGGTGGCATCGCCTACGGGAAATTCCTCTGCGGGGGAAAAGCGGCTTTTGCCACCATCCCATTCTACCGCGAATTGATGAACGTCCGCCGCTCCACGACAACTCCCGATTCCAATGGCGAGCGCATCATGGAATATCTCGAAAAACATGGCAGCATCACCATCAAAGAGGTACGCAACTTGCTTGACGTTAAGAAAAACAAAGCCGATTCAGCTATAGCCAAACTGATGCAACAGTGTCGTGTCGTCACAGGAGCCATCGAAAGAGTGTATCGAGGCCCTGAAAAGATATACAACGGCTGGCAAGTATCTTATTTCTGCACGCCCGAGTCGTTGTTCGATGACTTCACCACGCTCAAAACCAACCACACCCCAGAGGAGTCGCTGGAGTTTTTAATCGACCACATCACAAAGCTAACGAATGGAACGGCTACCCGAAAACAAGTATCGAAGGTGCTGAAATAGTTCTCCTTCCCTGCCCTGATTTCAATTTGTCCTTTCAAAAGTGAGGTTCAATAAAGTGATGAATTCTTGATAGGGCAAAGTGTCCGACAACTCGGACAATGCTTCCGCCAAAGAACGATAATACCATTCAACGTCACTTTTGCCACCAGGTGCATGGAACAGGCTCCACACTGCATCCCCTTTTTGACGATAGTCCAACGCAATGCCTCGCATGTTGGACAGCTTGTCGCCCAAAGCGACCACTTTGCTATCGTAGGGAGCTGCGGCAAGCTGTGCAATTTGAGCCTCTTTCTTTGTTCGCCAAGCCAAATCCTCCGACAAAGGAGCAGTCTCGTTTTTGACAAGCATCGCCACGCGCTCACCAAACAATTCCCGTATCTGGTCCATTGTGACATTGGTGTCTTCCACGGTGTCATGAAGCAAAGCAGCAACCAGCATCTCAGGGTCATTGGTGATGGAAGCGACGATACTGGCAGCCTCCATGGGGTGAATAATATAGGGATATCCTTTGCCACGCCGTTCGGTGCCTCTGTGCGCTTCTGTGGCGAACAACACAGCCTTGTCAAAGAAAGAGGTATCTAAAGGATTGTTCATGATCAAATCAAGTTTATTCTTTGAGCTTGTTCAAAGATGCGATGGGCACGTTGTGCGTTGTAGCTACTGGCTCCGTAAAGGGCGTTGAACAACTGAGTCAGACCCGCCTCGCCGAATCCTTTCTTGAGGATAAATACGATGCAAATGTTTTGCAATGCCACGGAACTAGCCACGATGTCAAGGCCTGTGCCCGCCAACTGCAAGAGAGCCAACTGGTAGGCAGCTTCCTCGCAATCGTTGCGCATCCGAACGATGTCGCCGATGGTCTTCATGCCCAATCGCAGCATCACATTATAATATGGCATGAGGCTGTCTTCATAGATCTCAGCTTGGTTGATGTCGGCAATCTTCTTGGAGAGCCACATGAACGGCTTCAGCTCAAGGAAACTGCGGAAGGTGTCACCATCCAGCGTCACCTCGTCGAAGTCGCCCGAGGCCACAAGTGCCTGTACCTTGCGACGATAATCGTTGATTTCCTTGCGAATGCGGGCAAACTGCTCGTCAGCCAACTCCAACATACCCGCCAAACGGTTCATGTTGCGTTGATACTCCATCGGGACTTCAACGTCACTCTTATAGCCCATGTCGTGATACATGTTGGCCCAAACATGCTGCAGCGAACTACGCATCTGCAACTCAAAGCGCATCCGGTTCAGTTCGGGCATGGTCGGATCACTGTACATCGACTCAGGGATACGGCAAATATAATGCAATGACATATAGCCAAAACGATCAATCTCTAGCGTCTTACGCTTATCCACCGAGTTCTCCCAATCGATGTCAAACAGCTTCTCCACCAAAGCCGAGATAACGTCCACCTCGTTGCTGTAAAAAGTGATGATTCGGCAACCCACGATGTCGGTGATGTCGTCAAGACAATGATACTTATAGCCTTTCAGTTCCAATTTCTTGGTGAGACTTTCTTCGGACTTGATGCGAGATTCCAATCCGGCAACGCAAATATGGTTTTCGTCGAGGCAAGCACGCAACTTTTCCATGACGAAATCTCTCAACTTCAGGCTCAAAGGCAACCTTTCACGATACTCGTCGAGTATCATTTCGCAGCGTATGTCGAGTTTCATAAGCTTATAGAATGGTGATGATGTTGGAAAATCCAGTAATGTCGAACACTTCCTTAACCATGGGGTTCATGCTGCGCATCACCATCTTTCCCCCTCGAGCCATGACACTTTTTTGAAGCAATAGGAAGATGCGTAGTCCTTGCGACGAGGTGTAAGTCATGCCTGAGCAGTCGATGTCAATATCCATGCAGTCGCTCTCCATCAAAGGAGCGATGTCCTGTTGGAATTGCTCCGCATTGGTCGTGTCGATACGCCCATTCAGTGTCACCAAGGTCCTCTCGTCTTGTTTATCAATCGTAATATCCATAATTTCAATCTATTAACTCTTAACTTTCTTCATCATGGTCAGCACATTGTTTCCATCCACATAGTGATAGTCGATACTGTCCATCATCTTCTTGCAAAGATAGATTCCCAACCCTCCTATTTCGCGTTCGTTGGCTGGAAGCGTGATGTCGGGATCAGGGACTTCAAGCGGATTGAAGGGGACTCCTGCATCGCGCAACTCAATGGTGAGAATCAATGATTCATGGTCGAGGCTTGTGCCCGCCTCTAACCAACCGATGCCACCTTCATAGGCATAACGCACCACATTCTCTACAGCCTCTTCAATGGAAAGCTGCAGTTTGAAACGCATGGCCTCGTCAGAAGGCATGTCTGGCGAAGCCATCAAAAAATCAATGATTTCGCTGCTCTTGTCCGTTATTGGGTTGAATCGTTTCTTTATCATGCGAACTATTACTCAAATAAAACTTACAAATTTACGAAATCTTATAAAAACCAACCAATATCTTGCTTTTTTTCTAATTTTGTCGAAAAATGAATGCTATGGAAGCCATCAAAATTTCATTGGACGACTACGTTCTTTCAGGAGGCGGTTTTAACGGCGAGAGCTACGACCACAAGACCGATCCTTCCATCATGCTCAAACTCTATTTCCCCGGCAAGATCCAACAGCCGTTGGACGAGATGATCTTAGCCCGAAAGGTCTATGAACTGGGCATTCCCACACCAGAACCTGGTGAATATGTGGTGACTGAAGACGGACGCTACGGCATCCGTTTCCATCGTATCGTCGGCAAAATGTCCTACTCACGTGCAGCCGGCGACCATCCCGAGAACGTCCAACAATATGCTGAGGAGTTCGCTCAAATGTGCCTCCAATTGCACTCCACTCATGTTGACATCACGAAGTTCGAGAATATCAAAGACCGATATTTCCGTTTATTAACTGAAAATCAGTTTTTTACATCAGAAGAGAAAGAAAAAATCAGAAAATTCATCGCTGAGGTCCCCGAAACCGACACAGCCATCCATGGCGACCTGCAGTTCTCCAATGCCATCTTCGTTGGCGAGCATCGTTATTTCATTGACCTCGGAGATTTCTGTTACGGGCATCCCAATTTCGACGTCGGAATGATGTATCTCTGCTGCATCCTCGACGGGGAGTCCTACCTTCAAGAATTCTTCCATATGAGCAAAGCCACCGCTGTCCGCTTTTGGGAAGCTTTCGCCACAGCATATTTTGGCAAAGGCCGTTCTCTTGAGGACATCGCAGAAGAAATCATGCCTTTCGCCGGGCTCAAGACCATCATCATCGAACGAGACACTGGCAAGCCCATGCCGCAATTTCGAAAGGCATTGAAAAAAATCTTGGAATAAAAAGGCGATCACTTCTCAAAGGTGACCTTCCGCAAATCAAGCAGATTGGTAGGATTGGTGCCCAGCCCCTTCACGCGCTGGTTGACGAAACGCAACACCTCATCGTAGAATAGCACAACAACGGGAGCATCCTGCATCATCAGGCTATCCATCTCTGCATAATATGATGCACGCTCTGAGGCATCCGTGCATGCCAAGGCCTTGTCATAAAGACGGTCATATCGTGCATTGGAGTAATGGGAGTAATTCGGTCCAACAGGTGCGAAGTTGGGAGTCGTGAACAAAGAGAGGTAGTTCTCTGCATCAGGATAGTCAGCTACCCAAGAGGCACGGAAAAACAACAAGCGGCCGTCAGCCCTCATGCTACGCATCGTCGCAGGAGGTATCACATCCATCTTGCACTTCATCCCGATCTGCTCCACCTGGGATTGCACAAACTTGCCGATATCGGCATATTCTGCTGTCGTGGAAAGATTCAGCTCATAGCCTTCGAGATGATAATCCTTTACCAAACGTTGCGCACGTTTCAGGTCATAACCATAGCCAATGCTGTCACGATGCCCAGGCAAGCTTGAGGGAATCATGCCGCCAAAAGCAGGAATGCCGATGCCATTGCGAAGATAACGCAGCATCTTTTCACGGTCGATGCATAAATTCACCGCCTGACGCATGGCTCGGGAACGATCTATACCCAAAGTATCATTAGGATCAATAAAGAAACAGATGTATTCCGTATTCAGGTATGGCCCCGTGATCAACTCGATTTTGTCCTTGTATTTCTGACGCAGTTCGCCATCATAAGTCAAGAGCTCATCCTTGTATCGTGCATCGATGCCCGACATGAAGTCGAACTTGCCTTTGACAAATTCCAAAAACGCCACCTGACGGTCGATAAGGAAACTGATGGAAACAGCATCAATGTATGGCATCCTCTCCCCTTTCTCATCCTCCTCAAAATAGTTGGGGTTCTTTCGGAAGACCAGCTTCACGCCCTCGTTCCAATACTGGAAATGGAAGGGCCCTGTGCCGACAGGATGGCTGCGGAATTCATTGCCATAATACTCCACCGCCTCTCTCGGAACGATGGAAGCGTAGGTCATCGACAAAATGCCCAAAAACGGTGGGAAAGGTTTCGAAAGTCTCACTTGAAACGTGCTATCGTCAAGAGCCTGAAACGCATATCTCCCATCTTCTTGTGCAACAGGAGCAAAGATCCAAGAGCCAGGCGAGCTCAAGGTTTTGTCAACCACTCGATTGAATGAATAGCATACATCTTCCGCTTTCACCACCCGTCCTTCAGGAATGGAAACATCCTCATGGAAATGCACATCGGTACGCAGATGAAAGGTATAAACCTTGCCATCCTCGCTGATGTCCCAAGAACGCGCTACACGTGGCACCACGTTCATCTCTTCATCGAAAGCCACCAAGCTGCTGAAGAGTTGGTTGCAAGCCCAAATGTGCGGCAAGTCCTTGGCATAGATTGGGTCGAGCGTCAAGATGCCGGAAGATTCGTTGTATTTGAAGATTGAGAGTCCTTCATTGGGATCTTCTCGCTTCCCACAAGAAGCGAGCAACAACAGTCCCAAAAGCAATATTGTCAACCTCTCACCTCTCAATTTTCATTTCTCCCTTTAAAGCCGATGACTTCAGTCCTCAGATTCAGCAGATACTTATTATAATCCAGGTCGTTCTTGTCCTGCTCTTTCTCCAAAGCCAGGTCGATTACATCAAGCATATCACTGACATAGTGGAAGTTAAGTCCCTTTATGTAATCTTCTTTGATATCTTTGATATCCCGTTCGTTATCGATGGAGATGATCAGCTCGGTGATTCCGTTACGTTTAGCGGCGAGGATCTTCTCTTGGATGCCCCCCACGGGCAACACACGTCCACGAAGCGTGATTTCGCCTGTCATGGCCAGCTGGCTCTTGACCTTACGTTGCGTAAAGGCTGAGGTCAGAGCGGCAAGCATAGTGATACCTGCCGAAGGGCCATCCTTGGGAGTAGCTCCTTCAGGGATATGGACGTGGACATTCCATGCGTCGAACACGTCGGGGTTGATTTCCAACTGGGTAGCATGAGCTTTGATGAATTCGTAAGCAATGGTGGCCGATTCCTTCATCACCTCACCGAGGTTGCCTGTGAGTGAGAGGTGACCACCGCCATGACTCAAGCTCACTTCGATGGACAGGATCTCGCCGCCCACCTGGGTCCATGCCAAGCCAGTAGCCACTCCAGGCACCGCATGACGCACCTCGTCCTCGTCATGATGCATCGGTACCCCAAGCACCTTGCGCACCTCTTCAACATTCACCTTCTTATCCACCGGATGCTCCATCACAACGTCCTTGGCTCGCGAACGCATCACGTCTGCAATCTTGCGTTCCAGGTTACGCACACCTGCTTCGCGCGTGTAATCGTCGATGATGTGCATCACCACATCTTTGGGGAAGGTGATCTGCTTGGCATCCAGACCATGCTCCTTCAGCTGTTTCGGAATGAGGTGACGCTTGGCAATCTCATATTTCTCTTCACGGAGGTAGCCCGTCAAGTCGATGATCTCCATACGGTCACGCAAAGCGGGATGGATGGTTGACAGCGTATTGGCCGTGGCTATGAAGAGAATCTTGGAGAGGTCATAGTCCAGTTCGAGGAAGTTGTCGTAGAAAGTGGAGTTTTGTTCAGGATCGAGAATCTCGAGAAGCGCAGCCTGAGGATCGCCATTGATGTTGTTGCCACTCACCTTGTCGATCTCGTCGAGGACAAAGACAGGGTTGCCCGACTTCACCTTACGCAGGTTTTGGATGATACGTCCAGGCATAGCGCCGATATAAGTCTTACGATGTCCTCGCAACTCCGACTCATCACGGAGTCCACCAAGTGACATTCTGACATATTTTCTATTCAAGGCACGAGCGATCGACTTGCCCAAAGAGGTCTTACCCACACCTGGAGGGCCCACGAGACAAAGGATTGGGGCTTTCATGTCGTGCTTCAGTTTCAGCACGGCAAGATGTTCGACGATGCGTTCCTTCACCTTGTCGAGGCCGAAATGATCGGCGTCAAGAATACGTTGGGCGCGTTTCAGGTCAAAGTTATCCTTGGTATATTCCATCCACGGCAGGTCAACGAGATACTGGAGGTAGTTGAGTTGGATGCCATATTCCGCTGCTTGAGGGTTGGTGCGCTCCAGCTTCTTCAGTTCACGTTGGAAAGTCTCTTCCACCTCGTTAGGCCATTTCTTTTTCTCAGCTTTTGCTTGCAATTCTTTGACATCCTGTTCATTAGGAGTGCCCCCCAATTCTTCTTGGATGGTACGCAGCTGTTGGTTGAGCAGGAATTCACGTTGTTGTTTGTCGAGATCGACGCGCACCTTGCTTTGTATCTGTTGTTTCAGCTCGAGCATTTGTTGTGCCGATGAGAGGATGCCTAGCAGGTTATTGGCCATTCCCACCACATCCTTGCTCTCGAGCAGGAGCTGTCGCGATGGCAGATCGACTTCGACGTTGCTAGCGACGAAGTTAAGCAAGAAGAGCGGGTTGTCGATATTCTTGATGGCAAAGTTTGCCTCTTCAGGCAGGCGTTGGCTACGTGTCAGCACTTGCACAGCCATCTCTTTGATGGATTGGAGCAGGGCTTTGAAGTTTTTGTCGCGCGGGATGGCTTCGGAAGCTTCATAGGGGGCAACGGTAGCCTTGAAATAGGGGTTTATCTGGAGGATCTCCTTGACGGAGAAACGCGTCAATCCTTGAATGATGACGGTAGTAGTCCCATCAGGCATCTGGAAGGTCTTGAGGATCTGAGCCACGGTACCCACCGAGTATAAGTCGTCGAAACCAGGTTCGTCCACATTGGCTTCTTTTTGGGCAATGACACCAATTGGTTTCTTTTTCTTATAGTATTCCTTTATTAATTGGATGGACTTGTCGCGACCAACGGTAATGGGAATGACGACGCCGGGGAAGAGCACCGAGTTACGCAGGGGCAGCAGGGGCAGTTCCTCGGGGAGGTCGCCTTCGTGGTCGATTCGGATATCGTCGATGGTGAGCACTGGGATGAACTCGGCGTTGCCGGAGTCGATCACATCGCTCATCAAGTAGTTGTCGTCAGTATATTTCATAGATACAATGTTATGAGACTGCTGACAAAATGTCAGCGAACTGATTTCTTTCTATTGTGGCGCGGTTAGGGTCAATAATGATGCCACAACGGGGGAAGCACGGGGCAAAGATAAAAAAAGCCCTCGGAAGAATAACCGAGAGCTTCGTTTTTTTCGCTGGATGGCGCAAGTTACTTAGCGTCTTTCTTTTCGAAAAACTTCTTGTACTTGTTGTTGAACTTATCAACGCGACCGGCGCTATCGACGAGCTTCATCTTACCCGTGTAGAAGGGGTGAGAAGTGCTGGAGATTTCAAGTTTCACTAAAGGATATTCCTTACCGTCTTCCCAGACAATGGTATCCTTAGTGTTAATGGTGGAACGAGACAGGAAGGTCTGTTCGTTTGACATATCTTTGAAAACCACCAGGCGATAATTCTTTGGGTGAATGTCTTTTTTCATCGCTTTCTTTCCTTTAAATTTTGAGTGTGCAAAAGTACGACTATTTTTTGAATTGGCAACCTGTTTTATGGATTTTTTGCAATATTTTTACAAACATTTCGCATTCAACGCCTTAATACACACCAAAAGCAACTAGTGAACCCGTTAAATTAGTTCTTGCGGACAGCTCGCACTGAGTAGCCTTGGCTACGGTGATCGCCGAAGAAGTAGCAGTCGTCCGAATCGAGTTCAACGTACCACGCGCCGTACGTGCTGGTAAGGAGGAGCGAACTCGACCAATAGCTGCCGCCGTAGCCTGGGCTGTAGAAATTGTCTTGAGTGCAGTAGCCCGCAGCAGGCAGGAAGAGACTTCTTCCGTTGCTCGCCGTGAAGAGGCTTCCATTCACGCCGTTTTGTGTCGTCCATCTGACGGTCGTAGCATCGACAAGCTCATGCCATTGTTCAATGGTAGGCATGCACCAGTCGCTGCCCCAGTTGGCTGTGGCGGCATCGTCATCCGGTTGCAAGACAGTCAGGTTGTCGGTGAATCCGTTATCGCCGTAGCTGGGAGAGATGCAATATTTGGTCAACAAATCTTCATGGCCGTTGCACCATTTGTATGTACGCCAATTGTAAGTGGTCTTAGGCTCGGTTTCGCCCCAAGCGAAATAGTCTCCATAGCCTTCGGGCGTGTTGGCGCCAATATTGAATGTGGCCCACAACGTGCCGCTCGGCAAGCCGAGGTCAACGTATTCTGGAACGGCCACGTCGCCACCACCCCCTCCGTTGTTTCCTTCGGTGGTGAAGCTCTTGTCTTCGCCATAGTAATAATCCGAGCCGCGCAAGGCGTAGGCACGCACATGGTAGCTCGTTCCCGGCTCAAGGCCTGTGAGTGTACAAACGTATGGCTTGCTCCAGTTCGTGGTGGAAAGATGTGCGTCCCCCACCGTGGGGTTACTGCTTTCACTCCAGCACACACCGAGTTCATTGAGCGAAAGCCCTTCCGTCAAAATCACTTCGCCGCCGCATACAGCAGAAGTTTGGGTAATGTCTTGCGGCGTGTATGTGGTCACATGCACGTCATTGTTCTCGTCTTTGTTGCACCCTGCGATGAAAAACACCGTCAACGTCGTTAGCATTATGGCTGCTATTGCCTTCATAACCTTATTCATATAACTTAAATTTTGAAACGTCGAATCTTTAAACGGCTCAAAATTAAGAAAAAATCCATAATATTGGCTAAATAGTAGCATTTTCATAAAAACCTTATTTATTTTAAAAAAAGCTTGCCGCACGGTTTTATTTCTTATCTTTGCAGCAAAATAAAGCGATTAAACTTAATTAATAAATTATAAACCAATACATTAAACAACAAATTGTAATGAAACAGGCATTCAATTTCAACGCAGGTCCCTGCGTTCTGCCCAAGCAGGCTATTGAAAGCACCGTCAAGGCGCTCTATGATTTTGACAACACCGGTATCGGCATTGCCGAGATTTCTCACCGCACCCCGGGTTGGGAGCGCATCATGGCTGAGACCCGTCAGCTTTGGCGTGACCTTCTCAACATCCCTGAGGAGTACGAAGTTCTCTTCCTCGGTGGTGGTGCCAGCACACAGTTTTTCACTGTGCCCGCCAACTTGATGAAAACCAAGGCTGCCTACCTCCAGACTGGCGTCTGGGCCAAGAAGGCTGCCAAGGAAGCTAAGCTGTTTGGTAAGGTTGACATCGTTGCCAGCAGCGAAGATAAGACTTACACCTACATCCCGAAGGGATACACCATCCCGCTGGATGCCGACTACTTCCACATCACAACCAACAACACCATCTACGGTACTGAGATCAAGTACGACATGGACTGCCCCATCATGCTCGTCGCCGACATGAGCTCCGACATCATGAGCCGTCCTGTCGATGTGAAGAAATACGGCCTCATCTACGGTGGTGCCCAGAAGAACGTTGGCCCCGCTGGCGTGACCTTCGTCATCGTGAAGAAAGACATTCTTGGCAACATCGGCGACCGCGCTTACATGAACCCGCTGCCGACCATGGTTGACTTCCGCACCCATGCTGCCGAAGAAGCCAAGAACATCTCCATGTTCAACACCCCGCCCGTACTGCCTATCTTCATGATGCACGAGACCCTCGTGTGGCTGAAGGATACCATCGGTGGCGTCGAGGCCATGAACAAGATCAACACCAAGAAGTCCAACCTGCTCTACGAAGAAATCGACCGCAACAGCATGTTCGTCGGCACCGCTGAGAAGGAAGACCGTTCCATCATGAACCACTGCTGGGTGATGGCTCCTGGTTACGAAGACAAGCAAGACGCCTTCATGGCCTTCGCCAAGGAACGCGGCATGGTGGGCATCAAGGGTCACCGCAGCGTCGGCGGCTTCCGTGCCTCCCTCTACAACGCCTGCCCCATCGAGGCTGTCGAAGCTCTCGTCCAGTGCATGCAAGACTTTGAAAAAGCAAATAAATAAGAATACAGAAGAAAGAAGTAAGAAGTAAGAATTATGAAAGTTTTAGTTGCAACTGAAAAACCTTTTGCCAAAATCGCTGTTGACGGCATCCGCGAAGTCGTCGAGAAAAACGGTTACGAACTGGCTCTTTTGGAAAAATATACTGATGTCAACGACCTTTACAAGGCTGTGGCTGATGCCGACGCCCTCATCGTGCGTTCCGACAAGGTCACCAAGGAAGTCCTTGACCACGCCAACAACCTGAAGATCGTGGTCCGCGCTGGCGCCGGTTTCGACAACCTCGACCTCGAGGCTTGCACCGCTAAGGGCGTGGTCGCCATGAACACCCCTGGCCAGAACAGCAACGCTGTCGCTGAACTCGTCATGGGCATGTTGGTCTATGCCGTCCGCAACTTCTACAACGGCAAGTCCGGTTCTGAACTCATGGGCAAGAAACTCGGCCTTCTGGCCTTCGGTAATGTGGGACGCAACGTGGCTCGCATCGCTAAAGGCTTCGGCATGGACGTCTATGCCTTCGACGAATTCGTTCCCGCCGACAAGATCGAGGAAGCTGGTGTCCACGCCGTGGCTAACCGCGATGCCCTCTTCGAGACCTGCGACGTTGTCAGCCTCCACATCCCGGCTACTGCCGAGACCAAACAGAGCATCAACTATGCCGTGGTCAACAAGATGCACAAAGGCGGCATCCTCGTCAACACCGCCCGCAAGGAAGTCATCAACGAGCCCGAACTGCTCAAGCTGATGGCCGAACGCACCGACCTTAAGTACATCACTGACATCATGCCCGACGCTGACGCCGAGTTCAAAGCCTTCGAAGGTCGCTACTTCGCTACACCTAAAAAGATGGGCGCCCAGACCGAAGAAGCCAACATTAATGCTGGTCTCGCTGCTGCCAACCAAATCGCTGATTTCTTCAAGACTGGCAACAGACGATTCCAAGTCAACAAATAATAACTATCATGAACACTATAGACAGTCAGAAAGCAACCCCGTTCTTCAAATTTGAAAACCTCCGCATTTACCACAAATCCATCACTTTCTCCTCTGCAATCTTGGCCGTCTTCGACCACACCACCACTGAGAGTGACAAACTGGTTGCACAGCGGTTCCTTGACGCTGCCATGATGATCACCAACAACATTGTTGAAGGTTCCAGCACCAACAAAAGTGCCTTCATCGGTTACCTCCAACAAGCCAAAGGAAACATCAGGGAATGTGTCTCCTATACCGCAATCCTGCACAACCGGAGAGTCATTGACGAAGAACAGTCAACAGACATCCGCAACGAGCTCATTGAACTCACCAAGATGGCCGGTGCGCTGATCGTCTCACTGCAAAGTGAAAATTCATAACTATCAACTGAACAACTGAACAACTAATAACTAAACACCATGTCAGTCATCAAACCATTCAAAGGTTGGCGCCCAGGCGTTGACATCGTCCAAAAGCTGGCCTCACGTCCCTACGACGTGCTGAACACCGAGGAAGCCCGCAAGGAATGCGAAGGCAATCCCTACAGCCTCCTCCATGTGACCAAAGCCGAGATTGACCTCCCGGAAGGCCACAAAGACAGCGACCTCGAGACTTACCTCAAAGTCGTTGAGAACTTCAACTCGTTCAAGGATTTCGGATGGATCAAACAAGATCAGGAAGAGAAGCTCTATATCTATGCCCAAAGCATGAACCCCACCGAGGCCAACGCCCACTGGCAGTATGGCATCGTGGCTTGCGCCTATAGCGAAGACTATGTGAACAAGGTCATCAAGAAACATGAGCTGACCCGTAAGGACAAAGAGGAAGACCGCATGAAACACGTCCGCCTCACCAATGCCAACGTGGAGCCCGTGTTCTTCGCCTACCCTGCCGTCGCCGAAATCGACGCCATCGTGAGCAAGATCACTGCTGAGAAGCCCATCTATGACTTCATCGCCAAAGAAGACGGCTTCGGCCATCGTTTCTGGGTTATCGACGACAAAGCTACCATCGCCCGCCTCGTCGAGCTGTTCGACAAGAAGGTCCCTGCCATGTACATCGCTGACGGTCACCACCGTAGCGCTGCTGCAGCCCTCGTCGGACAAGAGAAGAAAGAGAAGAACCCTGCCCACACTGGCAAGGAAGAGTACAACTACTTCATGACCGTCATCTTCCCCGACAACCAGCTGAATGTCATCGACTACAACCGCGTAGTGAAAGACCTCAACGGCCTCAGCACCAAGGACTTCTTCAAGGCCCTTCAAGAGAACTTCGACATCGAATGCAAGTGCAACTGCACCAAAGACGGCGGCAAGTGCAACTGCGAGTTCCCCTGCCACTGCGAGTGCGACACCGAGTACAAGCCCAACAAGCTCCACAACTTCTCGATGTATATCGAAGGCGTGTGGTACAGCCTGACAGCTAAACCCGGCACTTTCAACGACAACGATCCTATCGGTGTGCTGGATGTCACCATCCTCAGCAACCTTGTCCTCGACAAGATTCTGGGCATCAAGGACCTCCGCACCGACAAGCGCATCGACTTCGTTGGCGGTATCCGTGGCCTCGGTGAGCTGAAACGTCGCGTCGATAGCGGTGAGATGAAGGTCGCTTTCGCACTCTATCCAGTGAGCATGAAGCAGATCATCGACATCGCCGACACTGGCAACATCATGCCTCCCAAGACCACTTGGTTTGAGCCGAAACTGCGCTCTGGCCTTGTCATCCACACGTTGGATTGATTAGGCTGATGCTTAAACAAAAACCACGGGGCAAGTTTTTGCTCCGTGGTTTTTTTATACCCTCCATCCGTGTCAGGCACAACTCACCAATGGTTGTTCATCAGAAAAACAGCGCTACCTCATTCAAAGGACGATGCTCAGGCTGACGAGGTTCTCCCGACCGGTAACCCAACGAGATAACTGCCATAATTGCTTCATTCTCAGGGATATTAAACAAGGCACGAAGGGCATCGGAGTCGCGCATCCCCATGATGAGCGTGTCGAAACCTTTGGCGCGAGCTTTCAGGATGAAATAGGCATTGCTGAGACCGTTGTCGTAGGCACCCCATCCGTCGCCAATCTCATTGGTCTGCTCGCCACGGAAGAATCCCGACTTGCCTTTCTCGAAAGTGGAGACAATCAACACAGGAGCGCCAGCAATGTTTTGCTTGTTGCGGTCACCCACCAAATTAGCCACCGCCTCGACTTTCTCCGGACTCATGGCCACATAATATTTCGAAGGTTGTTGGTTGGCCCATGAAGGAGCCTCTTGCGTTGCGATAAGTAGCTCACGCACCTCGGCCTCGCTGATGGTCTTGTTAGCATCGTAACTACGGACACTTCTACGGGTAGCCAATACTTCATCGAAGGAGACCGCATTGGAAGTGGTCACATTGTTGTTTTCTTTGTTGTTCGAGCAGCCAGTAAACATCAAGAATGCCATTAGAGCCGCAAATAGTAAATTTAGTTTGTTGTTTTTCATGTTTTAAAGAGATTAGTATTCAAGGCAAAAGTAGTAAAAACGCACCAATCTAGAAAGAAAAACCATATCTTTGCAAAAACAACACGATGGAACAGGTCAACCTCAGCCCTAACCTTATCAAGCACTATACCGACTACCTGCGACTGGAGCTCTCGCTATCCAACAACAGCGTGGAGGCCTATCGCCATGATGTCAACCTGTTTCTGCAATACCTAATTTGTAGAGACGGTGCATGCACCGTCTCTACATGCACCGTCTCTACATGCACCGTCTCTACGGGGATCAACGACATCAAACAAAACGATATCGAAAATTTCTTCGCCTACCTCTATGACCTGAATATCGGTGCCACCTCGCAAGCACGAATCCTTTCGGGATTGAAATCCTTTTTCCGTTATCTGATCCAAGAAGGATTGGCAGAAAAAGACCCTTGTGAACTCATCTCCTCTCCTACCTTAGGCCGACATCTGCCCGAGGTACTGAGCTATGAAGAGATCCAGAAAATGATTGACAGCATCGACCTCAGCCAGCCCAACGGCCACCGAAACAAAGCCATGATCGAGGTGATGTATGGGTGTGGATTGCGCGTCTCTGAGCTCATCGGATTACAAATCAGCAATATCTATCGTTCCGACGGCTTCCTTCGTATCTTCGGCAAAGGCAGCAAAGAGCGTCTGGTACCCATCGGCGATACCAGCCTGAAAATACTCTACCAATACATTGAAGGTGCACGACTACATATTACGCCAAAACCCAATTATACCGATACGGTATTTCTCAATAACAGAGGCACAGGACTGACAAGACAGTCCGTCTTTCTTCTCGTGAAAGAACTCACAGAACGGAATGGCATAAACAAGGACATCAGTCCTCATACCCTACGGCACAGCTTTGCCACACACCTAATTGAAGGAGGCGCCAATCTCCTAGCGGTACAACAGATGCTCGGCCATGCCAGCGTCAGCACCACCGAAATCTATACCCATATTTCAGATGATCTTTTGAGGGAAACCCTCATGGACTATCACCCCAGGAATCGCTCTAAATAGCTTCTTTCTCCTGTCTTCTTTCTTCTGTCTTCTCAAATAATGTTCCCTTGGTCGTCCACGAGCACGCCCCAGCTCACCGCAGTCATCTGCTTCCCTTCGAAGAAGAAATCTATCAACGCATCTTCGAACGACACGCGGTGCTCTCCATCTTCCTCTTCCTCCTCCAGCTCTGTAAAGCCATTCTCATGCATCAACTCAATCACTTCTGCACGGTTCAGGTCAAAGACCTTAGTCCCATAAAGCACCGCATTCTTGTTCTCTGTCTCAAAGCAAGCAGCCACCGACTTGGTGATGCCCTCAAAATAGATACTGGTCTCCAGCTTGTCATACTGATAGTAAATGGAACGGTTTCCCGTCTCCTCCATATCGTTCAGTTCCTCATAAAAATCAGGCATTCCAAGGACCTTCACTGCGTCGTCCAGGGGCATACCGAAAGGAATCGTCCCGAATCCTTTCAACGGCTCAATAACAAAGTTTTCCATCAATTCAAATAATGTTGTTTGAAGCGGTGAAAATAACCCTTTTTATTGAAATGAAAGCAAAAAAAGTAATTTTTAATGATTCTAAATTACTTCCTTATTCGAAACGGATGGATTTGGCTGGACGGATACGGTTGATAATGGCTGTCGGAATCAGCAACATTAGCATCCAAAGTGCAAAAGTGCCAACATTTAGTGCGACAACATCCAGCCAATGGAGTTCGATGGGAACGGCCGTGAGATAATAGATCTCTGGGTTAAGGTGGATGAACCCCGTTTGTTGCTGCAGGAGGCAGAAACCAATTCCAATGACGTTGCCGATAAGCAAGCCAATGAGCAGTATCCGGATGGAACGGTGCAGAAACACGCGACGCACAAAACGGTCGGAGGCACCCATCGCCTTCAGCAGGCCAATTGTAGCTGTCTTCTCGATGATGATGATCAGCAGCATGGAGATTACTGTGATGCCAGCCACCAGAAACATCAGCACCAAGATGAGCCACACATTGGTATCAAGGAGGTCGAGCCAATCAAAGATTTGCGGATTGCTGTCGCGAGCCGTATAGGAGGCCAAGTTGGCAGGCAAGCTACGGTATAGCTGTTCGTTGACCTCGGCCGTGTGCTCCCAGTCGTCAGTCCACACCTCCACCATACCCGTCTCCTCATCACTCCAGCGATTCAGTTTGCGAATCTGATTCAAGTCACAAAACACATAGCGTCCGTCAAACTCCGACAAGCCTGTCTCGAAGACACCCACCACGGTAAACTTCCGGCCTTTGGCTTGCATATCCTCGTCAATGAACCACACACGCATGGCATCGCCTACCGAAAGGAGCATCTTATCAGCGATGTTCTTGGAGATCAGAACGTCATTTGACCGCTCATCCCCATGATATTCAGGTAAAGAGCCTTGGATAAGGCATTGTTGGAAATAAGACCAGTCATAACTTTCACCCACGCCTTTCATCACCACTCCTTGAATCTCGTCGTCGGTCTTGAGCATTCCCGCCTTGTTGGCCACCAGCTGGTAATGTCGGATGCCATCCGTACGTTGAAGGATGTCGTGAAGACGTTTGTCAATCACGAAGGCAGTCTCTTCCACCGACTCGTTACGGTCGAACGACTGGATGTGAATGGGGGCCACAAAGCCCACTACCTTGGCTCGGATCTGGTTCTTGAAACCCACCACCACGGCCAATGAGATGATCATCACCGCGATAGCCAAGGCCACGCTAGTCACCGCAAGGCGCATCACCGTCGATGACAGGTTCTCCTTGGAGAGCGAAAACAACCGATCGGAGATGAATTTGGAGCCAGGCATGTGGTATTGTGGATTTTTGCATTATTTTTGCAAAAATACGAATCTTGATCAAAACACGAGTGGCAAAATGAGAAATATCGCACAATTCCTTCTGCTAATCGCCATGGCGATTGGCTCGATGAGGCTTGGAAACGCTCAAACCGTCAACTTCGTCTCCAAGGACGACTATGTATATGGTGCTTTGGATTCGGAAAACTACTTTCGTTTGTTGGAGGGATTGCGCGTTGGTGTAGTCGCCAACCAAACCAGCATTGTCGGCGAAACCCATCTCGTGGACACTTTGGTGGTCTCAGGCATCAATGTCAAAAGAATTTTCACCCCAGAGCACGGCTTCAGAGGTGCTGCTGATGCAGGAGCCAAGGTCAGCGATGGCAAGGATGAGAAGACGGGCATCGAAATCGTCTCACTGTACGGCAAGACTAAGAAGCCCACGCCCGAGATGCTGCGTGATATCGACGTGATGCTGTTCGACCTTCAGGATGTGGGGGTACGTTTCTACACTTACATCTCCACCATGACCTACGTCATGGAGGCATGTGCCGAGCAAGACATCCCCTTCATTGTTCTCGACCGGCCTAACCCCAACGGGTTTTATATCGACGGCCCAGTGTTGAAATCGGAAAACAAATCGTTTGTTGGCCTGCATCCCGTGCCAGTGGTCTATGGGATGACCATTGGGGAGTATGCCCAGATGGTCAACGGCGAAGGCTGGATGAAAGACGGGATCCATTGCGAGCTTACCGTAATTTCCATCCCTGGCTATGACCGCAACGCCATCTACGAACTGCCGGTGAAGCCCTCTCCCAACCTCCCCAACTGGGAATCCGTTTACCTCTACCCTTCCCTTTGCTTCTTCGAGGGGACGATAGTGAGTGTGGGTCGTGGCACCGACATGCCTTTCCAAATCTTCGGCCATCCTGCGATGCGAGGCGGTTTCACCTTCACTCCCGGGCGCAAAGCTGGAGCCTCGAAACCTTTGTTTGAAGGAGAGCGTTGCCGTGGTCTCGACTTGACCGACTTCGCCCACGACTACGCCAACAACCCCACACTGTTGCATCTGGAATGGCTCATCGACGCCTATCGGCAACTCCATGAGACGAACGATCCGTTTTTCACCAAGTATTTCGATCTGCTTTCTGGCGATAAAAAGCTGATGCAGCAGATTAAAAATGGAAAAAGCGCGGAGGACATCCGCGCTTCATGGCAATCCGAACTGGACGCTTTCAAGTCCATTCGGGAAAAGTATCTCATCTATTAGTTCCTTGTCCTACCAGGATAGACCCTCAGGGCCTCTTCCAAGCACTTGATGGCAGCTTTCAGGTCTTCGATGCAGATGCAGTAAGTGATACGGGCTTGATGGCGGCCTTTCTCAGGATCGGCATAGAAGCCTGTGGCCGGAGCCAGCATGACTGTGGCACCGTTATAGCTGAAATCGGTGAGCAACCATTGGCAGAACCGGTCGCTATCATCGATAGGCAAGTCGATAACCGTATAGAAAGCGCCCTTCGGCATCGGGCAGAAGCAGCCAGGAATCTTGTTGATGCCCTCGACGATAACGTTACGGCGGGCAATGTACTCGTTGTAAACGCCATCAAAATACGATTGCGGGGTTTCAACGGCAGCTTCGGCAAAGATCTGTCCGAATGATGGTGGTGACAGACGGGCCTGAGCCAGACGCATAGCGATGGCATACACCTCACTGTTGCGGGTCACCATACAGCCAACACGGGCACCGCAGGCGCTGTAGCGTTTCGAGACGGAGTCGAACAGGATGGTATTGCGCTCCAGTCCTTCCAGCTGCATGACGCTGAAGTGCTTGTGGCCGTCATAGCAGAACTCACGATAGACTTCATCGGCAAACAGATACAAGTCATACTTCTTGACCAGGCCGGCGACCTTCAACAGCTCCTCATGGGTATAGAGATAACCCGTTGGGTTGTTGGGGTTACAGATCATGATGGCCTTAGTGCGTGGAGTGATGGCTTTCTCGAAGTCCTCAATAGGAGGCAGGGCAAATCCCGTCCTGATATCGCTCGGGATGGTGACGATCTTGGCATCACAAAGCTTGGCGAAAGTATTGTAATTGGTATAATACGGTTCCGGAATGATGATTTCGTCGCCCGGGTTAAGGCACACCGTGAAGGCCATCTGCAGGGCCTCGCTGCCGCCGGTGGTGACGATGATCTGGTTTGGAGTGACGTCGATGCCATGGCGGTGATAGTAGTTGCACAAGGCACGGCGGTAGCTAGGGATACCGGCAGAGTGGCTATATTCAAGCACGCCGTGGCTGGCGGGAAGCTCGAGGGCAGTCTCCGAGAGTGCTTTCAAGGCGCCTTTGGGAGTCTCGATATCAGGTTGGCCGATGTTCAAGTGATATACATGGACGCCACGCTCTTTGGCGGCGTCAGCAAACGGAACGAGCTTCCGAATCGCTGATTGCGGAAGCTCTAAACCTTTCTTAGAAATCTGAGGCATAAATGATGATTTGTAAGATTATTTCTTGTTAGCGGGTGATCCGGCTTCTTTTTGAGGGAGGGCTTCCGTTTGTTGTTCCAAAACGGTTCCTTTGATGCGGAGCACCACGGTTGAGTTGGTCTTGGCGTTGGATGTCACCGTAACAGACTTGTTGATAGCTCCCACGCGGGTAGTCTTATAGGTGACTTTTATCACGTCGGATTCGCCGGGGAGGATAGGTTCCTTTGGCCATGAGGGGACGGTGCAGCCACAGCTGGACTTGGGTTTTTGGATGATCAGCGGTTCATTGCCGGTATTGGTGAATTTGAACTCGCATTCGCCATTGCCGTTGTAAGGGACCTCGCCATAGTCATGGACCAACTTAGCAAATTCAATTTCAGGGCCATTCTGGGTGGCCTTAGCATCTTGAGCATGGGAAACGCCAGCGAACATAGCCAGGATTCCAATCAATAATACAAGCTTTTTCATGTTTTCCTATTTATAAAAGTTTTGCAAATTTACAAATTGTTTTTCAATCACAAAGAAAGAAACCCGTTTATTTTTAAACGGACCAAATTAGCCTCTCAAAAACCATACCAAAAAAAAGTCAAAAAAAGTCTTGCGGGTTACAAAAAATGTCGTACCTTTGCACTCCGAAAACGGCGGGATAGCTCAGCAGGTTAGAGCGTCGGATTCATAACCCGGAGGTCATGAGTTCAATTCTCATTCCCGCTACATAAAAAAGACGGCCTTGATGGCCGTCTTTTTTAGTTGAAAGGTGCCTTTAGGAAATAGCATTTTTAAACTTAGAAAGCGCTTTGCGTCATTGCGAGCGAAGCGAAGCAATCCAACCAGAACTATCAATGGCTTGAACCGGTTCTGGTTGGATTGCTTCGTCGCTACGCTCCTCGCAATGACGTACCCGATCAATACACCTCTCACCTTTCACCTCTCATCTTTCACCTCTCATCTTTCACCTTTCACCTTTCACCTTTCACCTTTCACCTCTCACCTCTCACCTCTCACCTCTCACCTTTCACCTTTCACCTTTCACCTCTCACCTCTCACCTCTCACCTTAAATAAATTCTCTGATCATCGAAGTCTGCGGGATCTCCTTGTCGGGGACGGGGGTGAAATAGTGGATGAAATGCAATAAGCGATGCGCTTCGGTGTAGGCCGAACAATTCTTGGGGACGCTGGCCAGGATGGTCTCTGCATGGTTGCGCATGACAGCGAATTCCAACAAATACGAAGAGTTGAACATCATGTCAGCGTTCTCCTGATAGGGATAGATCCACTGCTCCTCAGCGGCAATGACGTTGGGCCATTGCTCTATGGTCTGACGGGCAGTAAACGCACCTTTATTATAATCTCGCACGATACGGCGCAACAGACGGATGTCGTAGGTGGGAATGATGTTGTGGTCGTCGAGCGAAGTACTGGTCAGAGTGTTGATGAAGATCCGGAACTTGAGTGCATCATCGATATGGTTGGTCAACCTCGGATTGAGCGCGTGGATGCCTTCAAGGAGCAACACGGTATTGGCATCCAGATGGAGTTTTTTGCCATTGTATTCCTGCTTTCCCGTCACAAAATTGAACTCCGGAATGTCAATCGTCTCCCCGGCCAGCAATCTCAGCAAATCACGCTGAAGTTCTTCATGCTTTACCGTTTCGAAGTTGTCGAAATCATAGTCACCATTAGGCAGCTTGGGAGTGTCTTCCCGATTCACAAAATAATCATCCGTGGAAAATGACAAAGGCTTGAGCCCACATGCCAAGAGTTGGACACTCAGGCGTTTGCAGAAAGTAGTTTTGCCACTGCTACTCGGTCCAGTAATCAAAACCACCCTCACCCCATTCTCACCTTGGTAGCGCCGATTGATCTCCTCGGCAATCTGGACGATCTTTTTCTCCTGAAGGGCCTCCGACACTTTAATCAGCATACTTGCAAGACCGTTTTGACAAGCTTTGTTGACGTCGCCCACATTGTTGAGACCCATGATGATGTTCCATTTCAAGTTCTCATTGAACATCTCGAAAGTCTTGGGTTGTGGGACAAAAGGCGCCAAACTGTTGGGATCATGCCGGTCAGGAACACGCAGCAGGAGTCCGTTATAATAACGCTCCAACCCCCATAGCTTAAGAAAACCTGCCGAGGGGACCAGGCGCCCGTAATAATAATCAGCCGTATTGCCCAGTGTATAATAATCCATATAGACTTGACCGCTTGATTCAATGAGCTTGACCTTGTCATCATAGCCCAGTTCGCGGAAGATACGCACCGCCTCTTCGGTTTGCACTTCGAAGCGATGGAATGGCATATCCTTGTTGATAATCTCTTGCATCCTTTGGCGGATACGTTCAATGTCATCATCAGTCACTGCCGAGGCATCCGCCTTGTGGAAATTGCAGAAATAGCCATTGGAAATGGGGTTTTCCATGTAGATCTTAGAGCCGGGAAACACGTCGCGGGCTGCCTTGCTCAAGAGGAAGCAGAGCGAGCGGAAATAGATACGCGAGCCTGAAGGGTCGCGCACATCGACATATTCCACGTCGCGGTTGTTATAAACTTTGAATCGGAGGCCTTGTGGCACATTGTTCACACGGGCTGAAACAATCTCGTAAGGTTTATCGAAATCAAACTCAGGCAGCATCTCTTGGAGGGTCGTACCTTCGGGAAAACTCTTGGTGGTCTTGGTGTTGCGACAATAGATCTGTAACATGGTCAATTGTTTTGAGTATTTTTGATAGTGCAAAGATAACACAAAGCCATAATATTTGCTAATTTTACGGCCACATTTCCAAACCTAAATCAACATGAAGAAAAACAAACTACTTCTTTTAGCCATGATCACCTGTTCCATGGTGTCATGCAACACACAGAAGCCCGAGACCGAGCCGAAGGGCAAAGACAAGATCGGTCCAAAAGAGCTCACCCTTCAATCCGACATCATGACGCCCGAAGTGTTGTGGAGCATGGGCCGCATCGGCGAGTACAGCCTCTCCCCTGACCACCAACAGGTCGTTTACAATGTCACCTGGTACAGTGTGGAGGAAAACCGCAGTGGCTCCACCTTGTATATTATGAACGCCGACGGCAGTAACAACCGCATCCTCTCCGACGCCAACCAGAGCGAATACAGCCCTCAGTGGCGCCCCGACGGCAAGAAAATCGGCTTCCTTGCCCCCAACGACGACGGCGTGATGCAACTCTTTGAAATCAACCCCGACGGCACCGGTCGCCAATGCGTCTCCAACGAGGCTGACGACATCAATGGCTTCCTCTATTCACCCGACTGCAGCCAGGTCCTCTTCACCAAAGAGGTGAAGCTGAAAGAGACCGTGGCCGACCTCTATCCCGATCTCGACAAGTCCACAGGACGTATCAACAACGACCTGATGTACCGTCACTGGGACCAGTGGGTTGACACCTACGGACACCTCTTCGTGGGCAACTTCAGCAGTGGAAAGATCGAGGCTTCATTCGATGCCATGGCCAACGAACAATGGGAAGCCCCTGTGCGTCCCTTCGGCGGCATGGAACAGGTGCAGTGGCTGCCCGACGGCAATAGCTTCGTCTATTGCTGCCGTAAGAAAGTCGGCAAGGACTACGCTCTCTCGACCAACACCGACATCTATCGGTACTTCATCCAAAGCGGAGAGTGCAAGAACCTCACTGAGGGCATGATGGGCTACGACCTCAACCCTGTCATCTCTCCTGACGGCAAATACATGGCTTGGGAGAGTCAAGAGCGCGACGGCTATGAATCCGACAAGCAGCGTCTCTTCGTGATGAACCTCGAGACGGGTGAGAAGACCGACTACTCCGCCCGCTTCGACCAGTGCTGCACCGGCTTCAGCTGGGCCGACGACAGCAAGACCCTATATTTCATCAGCGATGCATACGCCACCGACCAACTCTATGCTCTCAACATCGAGAACGGCGAAATAAAGAAACTTACCGAAGGACAGCACAACTACGTCTCTGTACAGTTCAACGGCGACAAGCTCATCGCTGGCCGTCAGTCGATGAGCCATCCCACCGAGCTCTTCAGCGTCGATCCTGCCACAGGTGAAGCCACACAGATCACTACTGTCAACGACAAGATCTTCGCCCAGCTGACCATGGGCAAGGTGGAGGAACGCTGGGTGAAGACCACCGATGGCAAGGACATGCTCGTCTGGGTCATCTACCCGCCTCATTTCGACCACAACAAGCAATACCCTGCCCTGCTCTACTGCGAAGGCGGTCCCCAAAGTACGGTGAGTCAGTTCTGGTCTTACCGCTGGAACTTCCAGATGATGGCTGCCAACGACTATATCGTCGTTGCCCCCAACCGTCGCGGCTTGCCAGGCTTCGGCCAGGAGTGGCTTGAAGAGATCAGCGGTGACTACGGTGGACAGTGCATGAAAGATTACCTGAGCGCCATCGATGAACTGAAGAAAGAACCTTATATCGATGAGAACCGCCTCGGTGCCGTGGGTGCCAGCTTTGGCGGCTACAGCGTCTATTGGCTGGCAGGCCATCACGACGGCCGTTTCAAAGCCCTCATCGCCCACGACGGCATGTTCAACCTGGAGGCGCAATACCTCGAAACCGAAGAGATGTGGTTTGTGAATTGGGACCTCGGTGGCCCCTACTGGGATTGGAACAACCCCACCGTGCGCAAGACCTACAGCAACTCGCCCCATCTCTTTGTTGACAAATGGACGGCTCCTATCTTGGTGATCCATGGCGGTCTCGACTACCGCATTTGCTTCACGCAAGGCATGCAAGCTTACAACGCTGCTATCCTTCGTGGCTTGGATGCCGAGTTCCTTTACTTCCCAGATGAAAACCACTGGGTGCTGAAGCCACAAAATGGCGTGCTTTGGCAACGGAGATTCTACAACTGGTTAGACAAGTATTTGAAATAACCATCAAATCATCACAAAAAAAGGCTGCGCTCATCACGCAGCCTTTTTTGTTTAAAGCCATCAAGGGATTATTTCTTGACGACCATGTTGTTGGAGGTCTGGCCGTTGGCCATTGTCACCGACACGGTATAGACGCCAGCGCTGTACTGGCCGAGGTTCAGCTCGACTTGCTCTGCGCTGAGGCCTTCTTCCGCATGAAGCAGCTGACCCATGGCGTTATACACGCGGACACTCTCGATGCCGTTGCCCTGAACCAAGACCTTGGCGCTCGTCGGGTTCGGGTACAGGCTCACCGTACCGTCGTTCTCACCGACACCCGTCATGTTGAAGTGCATGCGCATCGGCTCTTTCATCGTGCCGTAAACAGCGTCAGACTGGTAGCTGATACGTTCTTCGGCCACCTTTGCATATTCCGTGCCCGTCGTCACGTCGTACAGGCGGAACACCACTTCCTCGCCGTCCTCGCCGCTCACCGTCAGGAACGCAATGTAGCGGCCGTTCACCTCTTGCAGGCGGGCGCTGCCGCGGCATTCCCCGTTCACAAACGCGCCGATCTCATGGCTGCCCTTGCGCATGGCGATCTGGTTCTCCTCCAGCGTCACCATC